>Ga0209212_1000737_pt1 | contig 60316 bp, 44 predicted proteins | sample RifGroC2_FD_183996 | JGI IMG/M metagenome (GOLD analysis project Ga0209212, IMG submission 183996) | Groundwater microbial communities from Rifle, Colorado, USA - Groundwater C2 (SPAdes) (version 2) | ecosystem: Environmental > Aquatic > Deep subsurface > Groundwater | place: Rifle, Colorado...
TCGGTAAAATAGAAGCATGCCGCGAACTTATTGAAAACGCCCCCTTGGTACCGGCTTACGAGGCCAAATTCAGGCAAGAGGCGATTATCAGAACTGTCCATCACGGGACGCATATCGAAGGAAATCTTTTGGATACCGGTGAAGTAGTGGCAGTTTTGGCCGCCGGCCCGGAGGGCCTCTGGCCCGGAGGGAAGAGGGAACTATTACCTGAGGCGCGCGATCGAGATATTCAGGAAATTTTAAATTACCGCAATGTACTTAAATTTATTGACAGGAAACAAACCGGGAAACACTCCCCGAGTGCGCCAGGTCGAAACTTTGCTCACTCCGGGAGTGAGGTCAGGCCGAGCAAGATTTTGCAAAGGGATTTGTTGGCAATTCATAAGCTGACTGTTGAAAAAATTCTGCGCTGGGATGCTGCCGGTAAATTCCGTAAAACTCAAGTAGTTGTTAAAAATTCCAAAACCGGGCAAGTCAGTTTTATACCGCCTAAAGCCAATCTTGTAGTTGGGTTAACTGGCGATTTCTTTGACTGGTTAAATAGTGATAACTCCCAGTCGATCCATCCGGTTCTGGCCGCGGGTATTACCCATTATATTCTGGTCTACATTCACCCTTTTATTGACGGTAATGGGAGAGCGGCGAGGGCCTTAGCGTCGATGGTATTATTTAGCCGCGGTTATGATATTAAGAAATTCTTCTCTTTGGAGGAATATTTTGACAAAAATGCCCATCGATATTACAAAACTTTACAGGAAGTTTCCAATCAAAAAGCCGAAAGTTTGTCCCAGCGCGATTTAACGGTCTGGCTTGAGTACTTTTGCGAAGGCTTAGCAGAGGAACTGGCTCGGGTTAAGGAAAAAGTCCAAAAATTATCGCTCGATATAAGATTAAAGGGCAAAACCGGCCAGATTGTTTTATCAGAGCGTCAAGTAAAACTGGTCGAATATATTGAAACATACGGTTCGATAAGCAACAGACAGTGGCGAAGTTTACTTCGCGAATATTCCGACGATACAATTCTTCGTGATCTTAAAGATTTGCAAAAGAAAGGACTCATCAAGAAGAAAGGCTCGACGAAGGGCGCAGTTTATGTAATGAAGTAGTTATAAATTACAAGTTATAAGTTATAAATTTTTATGACGTATGAAGAGAAATCTGAAATAGCAAGAAGAACATATGACTTTGCCGTTAAGGTAATAAAAATAACTGCTAGATTACCAAAAACTCCTGCAAATCTCATACTAATCAAACAAGTAATACGATCGGCAACATCGATTGGTGCAAATATTGAAGAAGCTCTTGGTGGGTATACTAAAAACGATTTCACTTATGGAATGAATATTGCAAAGAAGGAAGCTAGAGAAACACGCTATTGGTTAAGAATGATTCACGATACAAATGCGATTTTTCGTCAAGAACTGACAGTGCTTTTGCAAGAATGTAAAGAATTGATTAATATTCTAACTAAAATTGTTAAGACTTCATCGAAAAAATGATTTATATTCGCTCGCAGAATACCATGGACTATTAATCCATGGATGATTGCGAAAGCGAATACATACTTCCGAGTCATGGAAATATTCTGCTCACTTATGTAAACTTTAAGGGCAATACAGAGGGCTTTTAGCCCTCGGAAGTTTATAACTTTTAATTTATAACTTTGGACTCTAATGAGATTTAGCGAATTAGCTGAATACTACGAAAAACTGGAGGCAACGTCAAAACGCCTCGAATTAGTCGATATTCTTTCCAAGCTTTTTAAGGAAGCGAAGGCAGAGGAAATCGGCAAGATTTGTTATCTGATTCAAGGTAGAGTCGCGCCGTTTTTTGAGCCTGTGGAGATTGGTATGGCGGAGAGCATGGTCGCGCAATCAATCGGCCGGGCGTTTAACAAATCAAAGGATGAAGTTATTAAATTGTATAGACATAAAGGGAATATGGGGATTGCAGCTGCGCAATTGTCGACTAACGCAAAACGACTAACGACTAAGGCCCTTTCGGTCACAGAAGTTTTCGAGGAACTTGCCAAGATTGCAAAATTTAGTGGTAAGGGTACGGTTGAACAAAAGGTTTCGACTTTAGCGCAGGTTTTGAAATCGTTAGATTCAACCTCAGTTAAACACGTTGTCAATATTCCTTTGGGGACACTGCGGTTAGGAATTGGAGATCCAACGGTTTTGGATGCACTTTCAATTGCAAAAACGGGTGACAAGAAATTAAGACCGATGCTTGAGGGTGCTTACAACAAAACATCCGATCTTGGATATGTTGCGGAAAATTTTTTTAGAAAAGGTGAAGCTGGGATTAGAAGTGTCAAATTAATTATCGGTAAACCGATTAGGCCGGCGCTTGCCGAGAGGCTTCCGAATGCAGAAGAAGCAGTAAAGAGATTGGGAGGAGAATTTGCAGCTGAACCTAAGTTTGACGGATTTCGCGTGGCGGTTCACAAAAATGGAAACAAGATAGAGCTTTTTTCGAGAAACTTGGAGGATATGACTCATGCTTTTCCGGATTTGGTTGAAGGTGCAGTCAAAGAAGTTAAGGCAAAGACTGCAATTTTAGAAGGGGAAGCAATTGCGTACAATCCGGTTACGGAGGAATTTTTGCCGTTTCAAGAAACTACCAAACGCAGACGTAAGTACAAAATCGAGGAGATGGCCAAACAATTACCTTTGGTACTTTTCGCATTTGATCTTCTTTATTTGAATGGGAAAGATATAACAAAAAAACCTTATTGGCAAAGAAGGAAGCTTTTGGAGTCAATCATCCACAGCGACAATAAGGTAGTAAGACTTGCCCAAGAGAGAACTTTACATACGGCCCAGGAGATTACAAAGTTTTTCAATGAGGAGATTTCGGAAGGACTGGAGGGATTGATGCTTAAAAAGCTTAATAGTCCTTACGTTGCCGGAGGGCGTGGATTCCACTGGATTAAGTTCAAAAGAAGTCAGGCGGGTGAGCTGACCGATTCAGTTGACTGTGTGCTTTTGGGGGTTTACTCCGGCCGCGGCAAAAGAACAGAGTTTGGAGTCGGAGGGCTTTTGGTTGGGATTTATGATGCTAAGCGCGATGAATTTGTGACAATTTCCAGAGTCGGTACGGGTTTGACTGACGAGGAATTTAGAAAGGTAAAAGTGATAAGTGATAAGTTACAAGTTGCAAAAAAGCCGGCAAGGGTAAATTCAAAAATTGAACCTTCTTTTTGGGTCGAGCCAAAAGTGGTTTTGGAAATTTACGCAGATGAAATTACTAGGTCACCGATCCACACAGCCGGTTGGGATTCTTCGACAGGTTCAGGATTTGCCTTAAGGTTTCCCAGATTGGTTAAGTTTCGAGAAGCCGACAAACGACCGGAAGATGCTACTACCGTAAGTGAAATAATGAAGATGTATAAAGATCAGTTCAAGAAGAAACATTAAGAAATAACTATTCTTATCCCTCTAGACACAGAAGTAATTTTTGTCTAAATTGTCTTGTATGCCAAATGTCCATGATGATTTGCATATTGAGAAGAAAGATTTAGATGAAGTTTTTCAATATATTGAAGGCTACTGGCCAAAACTAATCCGCTATCATCCCAAAGATCTCAAGACCCTAATTGGGTTGCCTAATTCCTACATCGTGCCAACGGATTCTGAAATTTTTCAAGAACAGTATTATTGGGATTCGTATCTTATTGTCCGTGCTTTGATTAACAACCCCAAATACAGTCATATCGCTATTGGTATGGTTGAGAATTTGTTCTACATGATTGAAAGATTCGGCATTATTCCTAATGCCTCGCGTTTCTATTTCCTTTCGAGATCTCAACCGCCCCTACTTTCGAGTATGGTTCTTCTAATTTACGGCAAGATAAAGGACATGAATTGGTTAAAGAAAGCTGTCGGCTATGTTGAATTCGAATACAACAACGTCTGGATGGGTGAGACCCATCTGGCTAATTTCAGGGCAGTAGAATCCGGACTTTGTCGCTATTATGATGTCAATGCTATTGACGACTTAGCAGAAGCTGAATCCGGTTGGGATTTAACTTCTCGGTTTAACGGCAAATGTCTTGACTATCTGCCTGTTGATCTTAATTGTCTCCTTTTCCTTTACGAGGTGGATCTGGCGCATATTTATAACTTGCTCAAAAATTCCAAGAAAGTAGAAAAATTCGAGAAAGCCGCTATCTGGCGAGCGAAACTTATTAACAAACTTATGTGGGACGAAAAAACGGGTTATTACTTTGATTATAATTTTGTCAAAAAAAGCAAGAGTCCATTGATAACCGTTGCCGGCATTTATCCTTTAAATGTTGGTATTGTTTCCGTTGCCCGCGCCCAAAAAGCGATTTCTTTGGTTGAAAAAATTTTGCAGAAAAATTACGGCGTAGTTCAGTCTGTACGCTTTATTGAAAATAAGCAGTGGGATTGGCCAAACGGTTGGTCACCCTTACAACTTAGAGCAGTTGAGGGCCTAATGCGTTATGGGGCAAATAGACTCGCCAGGAGATTAATTCTCAAATGGCTTTCCCTAAATATAAAAATTTTTAGAGAAACGGGTTTTTTGTGGGAAAAATATGATGTAGTTCACGGAGCTATTGGAGTACCGGATCGATATCCGACGCTATACGGTTTTGCCTGGACTAACGCTTGTTTTCTGATTATGGCAAATATGCTTGAATTTCTAGAAAAATGGCCATCTGAGAATGCAACTCCAGTTTGGCTCGTTAGGCGGTTGGGTTGGTATTGAGGCCCTTTTTCGTCATGTTAAAATTAGGCCGATGAGGTTCGTTTGTGATCTCCATCTACATAGTAAATACTCACGCGCCCCACAAATCTTAGCATTCGCCTTTTCAATACTAGTTCGCAAGCGGCTCATGCTGCGATTATTGAGGGGCAGCTTTTTCTCGGTGATAAAATAGGTTTTGATGAAATTTATTACTGATCTCCACTTACACTCCAAATACTCACGCGCAGTTTCCCAAGAAATGGGTCTTTCCCAAATGGCCGAGTGGGCAAAATTCAAAGGTATTAGTGTTTTAGCAACTGGGGACTTTACTCATCCATTTTGGTTCGATCAAATTAAGAATGAACTTGTGGAAGCGGGGAATGGGTTGTGCAGACTAAAGTCTGCAAGTGACAAGTCACAAGTGATAAGTGATAAGTTGAATAATAGTCAAGAAGTTTTTTTCCTGCTTTCTTGCGAGATTTCTTCAATATACAGCCAAGGAGGTAAAACAAGAAGAATCCACAATTTATTTTTCTTTCCTTCTATCCAGTCCGTAGAAAAATTCAATGGTCAACTGCTTAAACGAGGTGCAAATCTTCGCTCTGATGGTCGGCCAATTGTCGGCCTTACTTCCCGGGACCTTTCCCAGATTGCGCTTGAATGTGACCAAAAAACTTTAATAATTCCTGCTCATATTTGGACTCCCTGGTTTTCAGTGTTTGGTTCCTTTTCAGGTTTTGACTCCCTCGAAGAATGTTTTGGCGATATGACCGATTATATTTATGCCGTAGAAACTGGTCTCTCCTCTGATCCTGCGATGAATTGGCGAATTGCCGATCTTGACAGGCGGGCGATACTTTCATTTTCTGATGCTCATTCACTGGAAAAGATGGGCAGGGAGGCAACTGTTTTTGAAGGGGAAGAAATTTCCTACAATGCCATCTATGATGCCATTGTAAAGGGACCAAAAGTAACAAACGTATCAAATGTATCAAAGGGTAATAAATCCTCTGAAACTTCAGAGACTTTTGCTCCCTCAAAAATTGCTTTCACTATCGAGTTCTATCCAGAAGAAGGCAAATATCACTACACCGGCCATCGCGACTGCAACTATAGTCAGAATCCAGAGGAAGGCGAAAAAAAAGGCAATAAATGTCCGGTTTGCGGGCGGTCTTTAACAATTGGGGTGATGGATCGGGTTGAAGAATTGGCATCAAGAAATTCGAAAATGGAAATTCGGGCTTCCAGAGGAGTCAAGCAGGTCTATTCGGAGGATTCTTCACGGCCACCATATATTTCTTTAGTTCCGCTTTCTGAGATATTAGCGGAAGCACTGGGTGTGGGGGTTGGTACTAAAACGGTGATGGATGCATACCTTATTTTAGTAAATCAATTAGACAGCGAATTTAATGTTCTTTTAAAAGCAGATCTTAGGGACATTGCACGGCTTGTCTCCCCAAACGTTGTTGAAGGAATTAATAAAATAAGGAATAGAGATATTGTTGTTGAGCCCGGATATGACGGTAAATTTGGCATAGTTAAAATTTGGCCAAATACAGAAAATGTGGGTAAAATGCAAGTTGAAGAGGAAAAACAAAAAGATTCGCAACTTAATCTGTTTGCGTAAGGAGGTGATATAAATGACCACTAATCAATCGAATAGAAATCTAATAGCGGCTCTTTCTTATCTTTTAGGGTTTATTACAGGAATTGTGATTTTACTTGTTGAAAAAGATGAGAAATTTATCCGCTTTCATGCTATGCAGTCAACTGTTATATTTGGGGCTTTATTCGTCCTAAGTATCGTTTTAGGCTTTGTTCTGAGGCCAGTTGGTATCTTGGAAACTTTGGTTAATGTTATTATTTCCGTTGTCAGCCTTATAGTATGGGTGGTTTCGATGATCAAGGCTTATCAGGGCCAGATGTATAAATGGCCGATTGCTGGGGACTTTGCGGAAAAACAAATTAAATGACATCCTCCCTGACCTTGGAGGGGCGGGTCGGGTTCGGATGAAGTTTTCTTATCCGCTTCATCAACGAATACAGAAGCTCGGGGTTTTCGCGGATTCAAAAATAGGATGATTTATGCAAACAGACAGCATGCCGGAGAAATTCTTGCGAAAAAGTTTTCCGAATTAAAATTAGATAAGAAAAAATCAATAGTTGCGGCAATTCCTCGCGGCGGAGTAGTTGTCGGGCAGGTAATAGCAGAAAAATTGGGAATTAGGCAAACCGTGATAGTAATAAAAAAATTAGGCGCACCGCAAAATCCGGAACTGGCAATTGGCGCAACGGCATCTTTTGGGAAACCAATACTTGATAGATGGCTAATTGCAGACTTGGATGTTTCAGGCGATTACCTCAAAAAAGAAATAATTAAGAAAAAGAAAGAAGCCTTTTCCCGCGAAAGATTATTGGGTGTAAAGCTTATTCCGTCGAAATTTAAAGCTAAGATCGTTATTGTAGTTGATGACGGTTTGGCAACCGGCCAGACAGCTAAAGCCGCAGCCAAGATCATTCGAAAATTTGGCCCGAAGAAGTTAATTTTAGGGGTTGCCTGTGCAGCTCCTTCAACATTGGATTTAGTGAAAAATGATTATGATGAGGTGATTTGTCCACTTGTCAGTTCTGATTTTTGGGCCGTGGGTCAATTTTACAGAGATTTTAGACCGATTGATGATATTAAAGTAAAAGACTACTTGCTAAAAGTTAAGGTCTAAAGGTTTTTGATTATTTTTCTTTACTTAACCTTTGAAAAATGTAGACATCACCGTTTTGGTAATAAAGGGCATAATTTTGATTCCCTTGGATTGTCTTTAGCATTGTTTTTATGTCCTGTAAGGACCCTAAGCCCCAATAGTTGTTGGGGTTTTGTCCTTCACGGACGTCGAGCAAAATGTACTCGGCTCTATCATCAATAGTTTTAAGTAGCCATGATGGCTGGTGCGTAAAGTGAGACAAAAGATCGTTTTGTGTTGCAATAGAGGCATTTTTCGGAATTTTACTGACAGCTTGTTCTAAAAACATAAAGTTTTTAGTGTTTTCATAAAAGGCTGGGTTGTACGCAAGAGCGAGTGGACCATGAAGAACAAATCTATAGAGGAAAAAAGAATTAACAATCAAGAGAGAGAGAATTAGATAAATAAAGGGCTTTCTGTTATTTAATTTTTTGTTAAGAAAGTTAACTGAGAAAATGGAACTGAGAGCAAGTATTACAGAAAGAAGGGCGCTGTAGTGCATACCTAGATCGAATCTTAATGCCCAGGAAGGTGAGTAAAAACGGGTCGTAAAATCTTGAAAGATCAAAAACCACAATGCCGGCGATAACAAAGGCAAAAATCCAAAGCTTGCGAAGCTAAAAAATAATGTTCTTAACTTGATTGGATTATCGACGAATGATGAGAAGAAGACTACGGGGTTGGGATCGATGGGTACTCCATATTGATAAGGTTCCCCTGCGAAATAGGGGATAAACAATTTAATCGTAAGAAATCCGTACAAGAGAGATATGATACATGTTAACAGCGCCGTTTTTGCCCATTGCCTATTCAAAAAAAATAATGAAATACCGACACCGAATCCAACCAAAAAATTACTCTCTTTAAATCCAAGCATTATAAATAGCAGAATCCAGTACCAAATTATGTTCTTTTTAACTATGGCAAGATAAACAAGCATTAGGGCAACGGTGGCAATTGTAACCTCATGGAAGTCGGTAATGACTGCATTTTGGAGGCCCGTAAAGAGAAAGTATGAGACAGTAACTGCAAGCGATTGAAACTTGTTTTTTAGGACTTGGTTGCCAATAAGGTACAAAATGATACCACTTAATCCAACAATGGCTGCCTGAGCGATAAGCATTATTTCCTGTTTTTCGGTTAGCCAATAGAGGGGGGAAAGGATAAAAATACTTGGGTTGAAGTGATCAGCGAAAATTATTTTTCCACCGACAACAAGATGTTCAATTATTGGTGGGGAGAAATGGGCAACTTTCCAGAGAGCCTGATCGAAAATGCCAAAATCGTAATAAAAAACCTCGTATTGCCAAAACCTATTAATTGAGACAAGAGCCCCAGCAGTAATAAAAGCAAGGGTTAGCAGAGCAACAACTAAATCCGGGATTATTAGAGAATGGTTCTTTTTTCGCACTTTTCAAGGGACATTGTAACATTTGGAATTGACAATTAATATTTGAGAGCTGAGAATAATAAGGGTCTTTTATGAAACTTATCGTAGGTTTGGGGAATCCAGGTGTTAAATTTGAAAAAACCCGGCATAATTTGGGTTTTATGGTTATGGATTTTTTTGCTGGGAATAAAGGATTATCCTGGCAATATAATTCCGATTTCTCGTCACATTATGCCAAAGACGCTGAGCTAGTGATTGCTAAGCCAACAACATATGTGAACCAGTCAGGAATTGCTGTTGCTTCTATCTGTCGATATTTTCGAGTCGATCTTTCCGATTTGTTAGTAATTCATGATGATTTGGATTTGCCTTTCGGAAAAATTAGATTAACATATGGCAGTTCAAGTGCCGGTCATCGCGGAATTGAAAGCATAATTGAAAATTTAGGCATGGAATTTACGAGGCTGCGGATCGGAATTGGACGGCCATTGGAAAGTATTGATCCTGAAAAGTACGTTTTGCAAAAATTTTCAACTGAGGAAAATAAACAGCTTCCAAAAATAATTGAAAAAAGCACTGAAGCAATAAAATCATATCTTGATTTGGGTATTGATGCTGCGATGAACAGGTATAACTGACAACTGACAACTGACAACTGACAATCGGAAAAAGTATGGCTCGTCTAAATCTTAAGGAAGAAGTATATCGGTTAGTTAAACAAATTCCCAAAGGTAAAGTTGTGACTTACGGGCAAATCTCAAATCAATTGAGAATACCAAAGCGTATTTTCGATAAATCGGAAAGTGAGAATGCCCGCCTGCCGGCAGGGCAGGGAGAATTGAGAATTAGCCCAAGAGTGGTTGGTTGGATGTTGCATGCTAATCGGTCAACTGACGTACCTTGTCACCGAGTAGTTGATCGAAACGGGAGGATTGCGCCAAATTTTGCCGGCCCCTCGAAGCTTCAGCGAAGTGGGAGTTTTGGGGGAGCAGAGGAGCAAAGACGTCGATTGATATCAGAGGGAGTAAGATTTAAAGACAAGATGCATGTGGATCTCGCCAAATGCCTTTGGCGAGAAAATCCTAAATCCTAATTTCTAAACTCTAAACAATTTCAAAATCCTAAATTCAAATGATCAAATAAAAAATAAATTTGTCTTAAGATTGTTTTGAATTTTGTATTTTCCCTCATTTGGATTTGTTTAGGATTTAGAGTTTAGGGTTTAGAATTTTTATGCAATTACATATTGTCATTTATGGTCAAGTCCAGGGTGTTTTTTTTCGATCAAATGCCAAGGATGTGGCGGAAAAATTAGGTCTTGTGGGTTGGGTTAAAAATAATCCTAATGGATCTGTCGAGACACTAGCGCAAGGGACCAAAGAAAATCTGGGGAAATTCTTAACTTGGTGCAAGAGGGGTCCATCCGGAGCAAAGGTCGATAAAGTTGAGGTTGAGTGGGGCAATCGGTTGGAGAATTATGACAACTTTGATGTTATTTACTAGTCTTAGAGATGTCTAATATTTTTATCGGAACTTCCGGATGGACGTACAAAGACTGGCAAGGGCTATTCTATCCTAAGGATTTATCTCAAAGGAAATGGCTTGAGTATTACGGACGGCATTTTAAGACGGTTGAGGTTAATAGCACTTTTTATCGTCAAATGAAGCCGGAGACGTTTAAGAATTGGGCGGAAACTGTTCCCCAAGATTTTGTTTTTGCAGTCAAAGTAAGCCGGTTTATTACTCATATCAAGAGATTGAAGGATTGTCGCGAACCGGCAAAGGTGATGATAGAGTCTTTTTCGGGACTTGGCCAAAAACTCGGCCCGGTCCTTTTTCAGTTGCCGCCGAAGTTTAGGGCTGATGGGGAACGGCTCGAGGATTTTTTAGTTCACTGTTCACAGTTAATAGTTCACAGTAAGAGAAAATCTATGAACCGTGAACCGAGAACTGTTAACCGAATTGCTTTTGAGTTTCGGGATCAGAGCTGGTTTGATGAGTCCATCTATAAGATTTTAAGAAAATATAATGCTGCTTTGGTTATTGCCGAATCGGGTAGTTTTTGGCCCTCCTCCGCTGAAGCTTCGGAGGGTAAACCAAGTGAAGAAGTGATTACGGCTGATTTTGTCTACATTAGATTTCATGGAGAAGGAGGGTCATATGCTTCAAAATACACTGATAAGGAATTAGAATCGTGGGCAAACAGGATCAGAAAATGGCGAAAAAGGGGACTTGATGTGTATGCGTACTTCAACAATGACGTTGCAGGCTTTGCGATTGAGAATGCTAAGACATTAATTTCTCTGATATATCAGCAGGTCGCCTTGTCACAATCCTTCGACTTCGCTCAGGATTCGTGACAATGGCGCTCCTCTGATATATTCTTTTGTGCTTTATTCCTGATTAGAAAAACGGAGGCACAAAAGGATATAATTGTCTTCCATGATTCAAAAGATTCTTCTTGCTAAGCCTCGGGGTTTTTGCGCAGGGGTTGACCGGGCGATAGATGTAGTCGAGGCAGCTCTTGAAATTTTCGGCGGGCCAATTTATGTTAAACACGCCATTGTCCATAATACACACGTTGTTTCTGATCTTGAGAAAAAAGGAGCGATTTTTGTTGAGAATTTGGATGAAATTCCAAATCCGCCAGCTGGCGGATCGATAGTTATTTTTAGCGCTCACGGGACAGATCCGCAGGTAAAAGAGGAGGCAAAAAAACGAGGCCACAGAGTTGTAGATGCAACCTGCCCGTTGGTAACTAAAGTCCATCTTGAAGCGCAAAGATATGTCAGGGAAGGCTACCATGTTATTTATATCGGTCACCGCGGTCATCCAGAACCAATCGGGGTTTTCGGTGAGGTTAGTGAAGGGACGATAAGTTTAATCGAAAACGCCGATGAGGTTAAAAGTTTAAAAGTGCCTCAGAGGGAAAAGTTAGTTTTTCTGACCCAAACTACGCTTTCTGTCTCCGATACAAATGAAACTATTCAAAGGCTCAAGATGCGATTTCCAAAAATTATTTCAGCTCCGTCTTCGGATATTTGTTATGCAACCACCAACCGTCAGGCAGCAGCCCGACGCCTTGCCAGACTAAGCGACTTGGTTTTGGTGCTTGGTTCAAAAGCAAGTTCAAATTCCAAGAGATTAGTAGAGGTTTGCAAGGAAGAAGGCGTGAAGGCATATCTTGTTGATGATGAAAAAATGGTTAACCCAAAATGGCTGGTTGGGGTAAGAACTTTGGGAATTACTTCCGGTGCCTCGGCACCTGAACATCTGGTTACAAGGTTAGTTGATTTTATAAAAACAGGTAATCCGGATGTTGAAGTTGAGAATCTTGATGTCATCAAGGAAGAGGTCAAATTCCCATTACCTGACGATTTAGTGACTTTGGCACAAGAAGAAGGTAAAGGAGCTCTGTGGGTGGAAAAACACAGGGTCGCCACACAAAGATAGCGTTCAAGCATCAATTGACTTAGCCCTATAGTTTATGTATAATTTTCACCTATTATGGCTTCTGTTTTATTTGGATATGGGGGACCGCTTGGCGAACCTGAAGTTTTTCGGGCCATTGTAGGCGAGGAGGTTCCAGCCCGGCAAGTTGTTGTGCGGGGTGTCAAATTAGTTTTTCAGCCTTTTGAACTAATCAAGTCTACTTATATTCGAGGAGAATTAAAGAGGAGTTGGGGAGACAAGTTTTATGGCGCATTCGGATTGTGCCCAGTTCCGGATAGAGAAAAGATTACACTGATAACCTTATATAATGTAGGCAAGAAGCTTCATCCGCAGGTTACAGCAGGATTGGTTAAATTTAATTTCCATGGTCAGGGTGGATGGTTTGAATTTGAAAAGATGAGTTGCACTACTGCTGATGGTACGGTAGTGGAATTCTGGACCGAAAGACTTACCGAAGATGGGAAACTCGAAGAAGCTCGTGAAGGCTTTAGAGAGGATCTGGAATACAAAAGATTTTGGAAACAAATGGCAGACAAGGCAAGGGAAGAATCTCGTAGACCGGAAGGTCAACAATCAGGGTCGCCCGAACGGAGTTAAAATAGGTTATGGGTAATCAATCTGTACTTGCGGATGATTTGAAATTTTTCTTGAGTGAATTTGTTCCGTTCTCCCAAAAATATTTTAGAAAAAAAATTCAGGACTCAAGAATTTATCCTCCGCTTATTAAGCATTTCTATAAAGATCTTTACGATTTTACTTCCGGCGGCAAAAAGCTGCGGGCGTTTTTGGTTTGGATAGGCTATAGAATTGGTATTACTGCTCGGGGTCCTGTCAGTCGTTTCCTTCCCGCCAGTGCTCGCTCGAAACAGAAATCGATTCGTGATCAAAAAGATAATGTCGAACTGCGCGCTGTCGGGAACCCTTTCACGACTGCCACCCCTCGCATAGCAGATATTCTGTCCATTGCTCTGGCATATGAACTTTTACACAGCTTCCTTTTAATCCATGACGACATTATTGATGAGTCAAGTACGCGTAGAGGAAGGACGACAATTCATAGAAGATATGAGAAAAAAACGAGTAGACATTATGGAATGAGTCAGGCGATTGTCCTGGGGGATATTGCTTGTTTTGAGGCTTTGGATTTAGTTAATTGCTCAAGTTTTACAGACAGTCAAAAAGTTGCTTGTTTTGCGAAAATAATTTCCACGATTATTGAAACGGGATATGGAGAAGGGCTTGATGTTGAATATTCAAATAGATGGACAAACTTTAACAATATCCGGCAGATGACAGAATTGAAGACTGCAAAATATACTTTTGTCGGTCCACTGACAGTCGGGGCAATACTGGGGAAAGCGAACAAATCACAGATCGATGCCCTGTCAAAGCTTGGACTTCTAATTGGTTTAGCCTTTCAGATTCAGGATGACATTCTGGGGGTTTTTGGAAAGGAGAAAGTAGTAGGCAAGTCGGTCTTAGGCGACCTTCGGGAGGGTAAAAATACGCTGCTTATTCATAAAACAAAAGAGATGTTATCTGGCAAGAAAAGAGAAGAATTAGCTCGAATTTGGGGCAAGAAAAATGCAGGAAATCGCGATTTAAAAAGGGTTCAAAAGTTAATTATCAACTCGGGCGCTTTGTTCTGGGCTGAAAATGAGAAGGCAAAACTAGTTAAAAGCGCCAAAGTTTATATCAAAAGTATAACTAGAGATAATGATTTGCAAAGTAGTTTTTCGGAACTTGCGGACTTTGTGATAACGAGGGATAAATGAGATACACTCCCGGAGTGAGACTTGGTGACGCGGTTGAAACAATCTCTGCTTTTTGATATCCTTTGAAATACCAGCTAGATGGCAAGAGAAAAGATTTACAAAAATCTCCCCAATCACGTAGTGATTATTCCGGACGGCAACAGGCGTTGGGCTAAAAAGCATGGTTTGGCGCCGATTGAAGGCCATAGGAAGGGGCTCGAGGCGGCCATGAAAGTAGTCCGCGAATCACGAAATTTGGGAGTCAAAATTTTGACGCTTTGGGGCTTTTCTACCGAAAACTGGTCTAGACCAACTTTAGAGGTTAAGTACTTGATGAGGCTATATGCTTCTTTTTTCAAGGTTCACCTCAAAGAACTAATTAAGGAAGGAGTCCGGTTCAATTGGCTGGGCAGGCGCGACCGGGTGCCAAAAGTTTTGAGACAGATTTTGGAAAAGATTGAGGCGCAGACTGCCAAAAATAGCAAGTATGTTCTCAATATCGCGATTGATTATGGTGGACATGAAGAAATAATTGCCGCCTTTAAGAAGATTTTAAAAAAGGGTGTGAAGCCTTCAGCAATTAATGAGAAACTGGTTTCTGAAAATTTAGAAACTGCAGATTTGCCTGATCCGGATCTTCTTATCAGGACTTCAGGAGAAAAAAGAACTTCCGGAATTATGCCTTGGCAAACAGCCTACACTGAACTTTTTTTCTCCAAACTTCTGTTCCCGGATTTTTCGCTGACAGAGTTAAAGCGCGCAATTTCCGATTTCTCCCACCGCCACCGCAGATACGGAGAGTAAAAACTTCTAATTGACACTCTTTTTCACAGGTGCTTATACTGGGTTTACCCTAACCTAAATGACTGTCGATCTTGAAAGACGACCAGAAGTAAATTCCGATAATTATTCAAGATTCCTCGATGCAATCGGCCGACCCGGCCTGAAAGAAGTAATTACACGAAAAACTCCATGGGTTTCAGCATCGATGGAAGTAGCTTATGCACAGATGCCTTTTACTGGCGGAATGGGTATTTTAACAGGAGATGAATTGCACCAAGCTGAAAAATTAGGGATACCGTTTGTTGTTTCAACACTTGCATACTCTCAACGCTGGAGACAAAGACTTGAAGGATTTTATCAGAAGGAAGATTATGAGGCATTAACTCCCAAGGATTTAGGATTGGTAATAAGAAAGGATTTAGGACAAGTCGAGATTCGAGTAAACGATGAATCAGTTCATCTGGATATTTGTCAAAAACAAGTTGGTAATGGGAGTATTGTTGCCCTTTACGAGGAGGGACTTAGAGATCTCTATTATGGATCTAATGAGTCTCAACATCGTCTTTATCAGGAAGTAGTTTTGGGATTCGGAGGTCACGAGGCTCTTAAAAGATTAGAGCTATCTCCTGCCATTCTTCATCTCAATGAGTCGGCAAAAGTCTTTTCGGCAGTTGCATTTCTCGATGAAGCTGTTAGTAGCGGAATGACATTTGAAGAAGCACTCGACCACACTCGAAGACACGTTGTTTTTACTAATCATACTTTAGTGCCTGCTGCTGTTTCTTCATTCGCTAAAGATCTTTTTGAGAAATATGTATTTGGGAATATTAAGAATCAACAGGTTAAAGAGTGGATTGCTCAAATGATTGACAAAGCCCCGGATGGAAAACTAAGTTTGAGTACATTAGCACTTGAGTTATCAAGGAGAACTAACGGGGTGAGTCAAATGCATTCTAAAATTGCCAGCAGCCAGTTCAGACGGATCAATGGCGATCCGGTTTATTTTGAACCGATAACGAACGGCATTTTCATGGAGAGATGGGTTGGTGAAGGATTATATGGACTATACAAAAGCACAGGAATTATTGATGAGTTTGACCTTCCTGGTGAAGACTATCAGGAACGGATAGAAGGTCTTGACATAGATGAGCTTGGGCGACTGAAGTCAGATGCAAAGAGTCGTCTTGTTCAATATCTTTCGGGACGGGTTGATCAAGACGGCAACTCAGTCCGGATTTCCCCAGATGCTAAGATTGCCGTTTGGGCCAGGAGACTAGCAGGTTATAAAAGACCAGGGATGCTTTTTGAACAACCGGGAGAACTAATGAGGATTTTAGAGAGTAATAACATGCACTTGATTATTTCCGGAAGAGCTCATCCAACTGACAAGCCCATGAAAGATGAGTTAAAAAGAATTCTTCATCGAATTAACGATTATCCGGCGCTTCGTGAAAGAGTTCATTTTGTCCAGGATTATGACGAGGAACTGGCCGAGCATCTAGTAACGGGTGCGGATATCTGGATAAATACCCCCGAAGTTGGTAAAGAGGCCTGTGGAACTTCTGGTTGGAAAGCATTTGGTGCTTTGTGTTTGGGAGTTTCGACTATGGATGGGGGTCTTGCAGATATTTACCCTCCAGTTTATCGAGTAGTTAAAGGTGTGGATTATCAAGATGAGGTGGATTCCTTATATTTCAATTTATCTGAGGCGGCGGCTGAAGTGAATAATCCATTCAAACGATTTCAGCGTGCCAAGGCCCAGCTCGCGGCTTATTTGGAAATAATTTCTGGCGGAAGAATGCTTAAAGATTATTTAAATTTTGCTTTTCCTCTGAAATCTTTAAATTAAATTCATGTTAGAATAAATTGATTTTATGGTTAATCTTGATTCTCTCGCAGAAATAAAAAAATTAGACACAAAGGGAGTTTCCACATCAATTGAGCTGTTGGGTAAGCAATGTGAGCAGGTTTGGGAAGAAGTTTCCGGTCTTGATTTGCCCCGAGAATTTGCTGATTGTAATAACATTGTTGTTTGTGGCATGGGAGGTTCAACTTTAGGGACGCACGTTATCCATTCGCTTTATTTCGACCAGTTAAAAACCCCCTTGGAAATAGTCAACGGCTATCATCTTCCAGGTTATGTAGATAAAAATTCTCTAGTAGTTCTTTCTTCCTACTCGGGTACGACTGAAGAGGTTTTGGCAAATTATCAGGAAGCTGAGAAAAGAGGAACTAAGATGATAGCCATTTCATCCGGTGGGGATTTGGAAAAGTTAGTTAAAGAGGGAAGAGTTGCGGGCTATGAATTTGTGCCTAAATTTAATCCATCCGGTCAACCAAGAATGGGACTGGGCTATTCAGTTTTGAGTCAGATTTTGATTTTTTCAAAATTGGGATTTTTGGATTTTAATGAGGCTGATATTTCAAGAACTTTATCTATAATCGAAAAGATCAATTCTCAGTCAAAACCTGATGTAGAAACTAGCAAAAACAAAGCCAAACAAATCGCTTTAGAATTTAAGGAAAAAATCCCATTTCTTTTCGCCTCTGAACATTTAGTTGGAAATATCCATGTATTTGCCAATCAGATCAACGAAAATGCCAAGTCCTTATCATGCTATTTTGCTCTTCCCGAGGCTAATCACCACTTAACTGAGGGACTTGTGTCACCAAAAGAAGCGAATGATTATAAAATATTTTTCTTTCTAAAGTCGAATTTATATTCTGAGCGAGTTCTGAAAAGATACGAAATCACAAAAAATATTGTTGAAGAAAATGGCATTAAAGCAGCAGTTTTTGAGCCACAGTCGAAAACAAAACTGGAACAGGTCTTTGAGTTTTTAACATTCGGGAGCTGGGTGTCTTTCTATTTAGCAATGGTTTATGGCCGTGATCCTTCCCCTATCCCCAATGTTGACTTCTTGAAGAATCAACTGTCAAAGAATTAAATCTAAATAATATAAATTTATGCTAATGGGAATGATCCGATTAAAGAAACCCGACAGAAGAATTAGTGAGATAAAAAGGGGATTTACATTAATTGAACTTCTGGTTGTTATCTCAATCATTGGTATTTTAGTGGGCTTCGGAACTGTCGCCTTTGATAATGCTCTAGAAAAAGGCCGGGACACTAAAAGAAAGAATGATTTGACGGCCGTTAAGACGGCGCTTGAGCTTTACTTTGAGGATAACCACCGATATCCTGATCCGGCAGGAGGAGGATCAAGTTCTGATTCAAAAACTTATGCGGACTGGATTCCGCAACTTGTGCAAGGCGGTTACATTGAGCAACTGCCAATAGATCCGACACAAGCAGGAATAATTGGTAATCTGGCTAATCTCCCCAAGCAATTTCTCAAGAAAGAAAAAGCAGAATCGGCACGTGGGCAAGTTGCTTCAGCTGCTGATTTACCAACACTGGCTTTCGGAACCTTTATAGGAACGGGGGCGTTGGGCTTTGAATCTAACCTTGACCCGATTAAATATAATAGGCCATTTGCGGCAGGTTATATGCTAAGGCAGCAGTGGTCAAAAATCGAAACCTCAGATAACGTTTACAACTGGAATTACCTTGATAATAAGCTGACAGAACTTAAAGGCGCCGGCAAAAAAGGGCTGTTAAGAATATACGCCGGGTCGAGTTCCCCTGATTGGCTAAGAACCCAGCTCAACGTTAAAACGGTTTGCTGGTTTAAATACATTAAACCAGGAGGAGCCCCGGAAGGTTCTACCTGGAATTGCTTCCCTTGGATGATGGATGCGACTTACAGGAACAAGGAAAAAGAGTTTTTAGAAGCACTTTATTATCATTATACCGTCCAGAGGGCGGATCTTGGTGCCGCAATAAGTTTCATTTCTGTTCCAGCTCCAAATATCGTTAATACAGAAGAGTTCGTAGCTGTACAAAACCCGAATAATACAAATTATTTTAGAAAAAACACCGCCGGATTACCGATTGGAATTTACTGTACTAAAGACGCGAAATTTTCTTATTGCCCCCCCGAGCTTCCACAAGTAGATCCAGTTACTCAAGATCTAGACCCTACACAGCCGGGGACGCTGCCGTCATCATCGTTTAATGCCGAAGGTTACACTCAATCCAGTTATTATCAAACTATGCGGGATTGGATCGCCGATGCCTACAGCGCGATACCAACATGGTATTTGGCTGTGATGCATGCAAAGCATGGCCCAAGCCCTCTTAGTTTAGTCCAAAATAATTACGGCGCCATAATATCCGGTAACATGCTTGATAGAGCAATGATGGGTTTTACCTGGGCAATGCCTATGGATGATTTAGTTGCAAATTGGCCCACGAATCTTAAACCTATTTATGACGATGTCAAAGCAAACTTTTACTTGGCCCATGACGGAATGACCGGCTGGCAGTATGATCCTTTGGATACCGATAATAATATTGAGGAGCATGAGGCGTGGTGTACACTGGCGGCACCTATTAGCGGTAAGTGGGGAGAAGGAGGAGGAGGACGCTGGGCGGAGGATTCGTCGATTGCACAGGTATATGCTGACCCGTATTGTGGTTTGGCGCCTACACCTACCCCCACACCCACACTGGCACCAACACCTTCAGTTCCACCAAAACCTGCTTTGATTTCGCCAACAGATGGAGAAATTAATGTTTCAACAAGTCCAACTTTGACCTGGAATCCGTCAGCCGGTGCGGATACCTACCGGGTTCATGTATCACTTCTTGAAAACTTTACCCCGACGATTATTAATCAAGGCGGGCTTACTACAACTTCATTTGAGGTTGGTAGTGTTTTGCCAGGTGGTCTTTTGCCAAATACCACATACTGGTGGCGTGTAAGGGCAACTAATGCTGCCGGAGATAGTCTATGGTCCAAGAGAAGTTTTACGACTGGTGATGTTTTGCCAACACCTACATCAACGCCGGCTCCAACCTCTACCCCAGTTCCCACTCCGGAGATCTCACCAACTCCGGGTCCAACACCGTCTGAGGGAATATCAAATTATTTATATGAAATTTTTGATAACGGTCAATCTTTTGTACTTTGGGCGAAGCTGGAAAACGAAAGCGATCAAGAAATATCAGGTCATTCTGGTGCAACCTGCAATGAGAGTCCACCCGAAGGATATAACTATTGTCTCAAAAACTAATCTTTGCTCTGACATATCTGATTGTGGTAAATAGTTCTGATTTGCCAAAAAAAACTAATAAAGGGTAAAATTTCTTCCATATGTGTGGAATTTTTGGGTACGTTGGTCCTCGCACTGATGCTCCGAAAATAGTTTTTGAAGGTTTAAAGCGGCTTGAGTATCGGGGTTATGATTCGTGGGGAATAGCTGTGAAAAGTGACAAGTCACAAGTTACAAGTGATAAGTTAGTGATAGAGAAACATATCGGTAAGATTGGTGACTCAAAAATTGACTCATCACTTATCACTTATCACTCATCACTAGCTTTGGGTCATACCCGTTGGGCGACACATGGAGGAGTGACAGTTGCCAATGCCCATCCACATCTTGATTGTACTGGCCAAATCGCTGTTGTTCATAACGGAATCGTTGAGAACTTTCAGGAACTTAAAAAAGAACTTAAAGCTAAAGGACACAAGTTTGCTTCCGAAACTGATACAGAGGTAATAGCGCATTCAATAGAGGAAGAGGTAAAGATAAAAAAAGAACAAGAGAGCCAGAGAGTTAGAGAGTCAGAGTACGTAAAGAATGCGGTGAGGAGGGCGTTTTTGAAACTTTCCGGCTTGAATGCGGTTGTGGTGATGATTGATGGTCAACTGATTGCCGCTAAAACAGGCTCACCATTGGTTTTGGGTTTTGGCAGACCTGCCTGCCGGCAGGCAGGGGGTGAATTTTTCGTCTCTTCAGATGCTGCAGCACTGCTCCCTCATACACACGATGTTTACTTTCTTGAAGACGGCCAAATTGCCCAAGTTACAAAGAAAACAATCGAGGTTTTTACACTTTCTGGTAATAAAGTACCAATTAAAATCCAAAGACTGAATTGGAAAACCAGCGAAGTTGATCTTGGTAAATATAAATATTTCATAGAAAAAGAAATTTATGAACAGCCCGAGATAATATCCAAAATTGCCTTAAACAGTATTGAGACTCAAGCGTTTGCCAGGTTGGTTAACAGGGCATTTGGAACTTTTTTTGTCGCCTGCGGATCAGCTTCCTATGCAGCACTTTGCGGTACATATCTTTTTTCAAAAGTTGCCAAAAGACATGTCAACTATTCCATAGGGTCTGAATTTAATTATTTGGAGGATTATATCCACAAAGATACTTTGGTAATTCCAATTTCGCAAAGCGGTGAATCAATTGACGTAATTGAACCGGTTGTCCGGGCAAAGAAAAAGGGCGCAAAAATTGCTGCAATTATTAATGTTTTGGGATCGACTTTATATCGGGAGGCGGATTTCAACTTACTTTTGCCGGCAGGTCCGGAAAAAGCAGTGGTGGCTACAAAAAGCCTGACTGCGATGGTTGCCACTTTAATCCAGATTGCTTATGCACTTGTCGGCAAGGAGCTGACAGCTAAGAAAATTCTTTTATCTTGTGCAAAAAATGTGCAAAAGATTTTACATGGGAAGGAGCTTTCAAAAATTAAAAAACTGGCAAGGTTTTTAAAAGAGAAAGAACATGTTTATGTTATTGGACGAGGTTTATCCTATCCGACTGCGCTTGAGGCCACATTAAAACTTAAAGAAACTTGTTATATACATGCCGAAGGCCTGGCCGGCGGAGAATTAAAACACGGACCGATTGCTTTAGTTGACAAAAATACCCCTTGCATAATATTTGCGCCGAATGATGAGACCTATGAAGCGATTATTTCTAATGCAGCCGAGGTTAAGGCGAGGGGAGGATACATTATTGGGATAGGGCCAAAAAACAATGAGGTTTTTGATTTTTGGATTCAAACAGATGACCTTGCCGAAGCCACAATGATACCCCAAATTGTCATTTCTCAGCTTTTAGCCTACTTTATTGCGATCGGAAAAGGACTGGATCCTGATAAGCCTCGCAATCTAGCCAAGTCAGTCACAGTCAAATAGATTGCGAGTCTTGCGGTGCTCGGCTTCGCCTGTGCGCCTAAAGCCCAGAAACTTAGCCAAAAGTGTGACCGTTAAGTAAGTTTCTAGGCTTGCGGTCCTCGTCCTTCGGACTGCGGGCCTAAAGCCGAGAAATCTGGCAAAGAGTGTAACAGTAAAATGAAGTTAACAGTTATCAGTTCATGGTTCACGGATTAAAATTTTATTTTCTGTGAACCGTCAATTATGAACAGTGAACCACTATGAAACTGGCTGCGAAAGAACTGCGGGTGAGTCAACCTACGAGGTCCGACCTCGTCAAAATTAAAAGGCGGGAGATTTACATTATCTGCGATAACGTTTTGGATACTTATAACATCGGCTCGATTTTTAGACTGGCGGATGCAGTAGCGGCTAAGTGCATTTATCTTTGCGGGCAGTCGGAAACACCGCCGAATAGCCGAATTGCCAAAGCATCGATAGGGACAGATAAATGGGTGCCTTGGCAATACGCTTCGACGGCGGTAGAAGCGATTGAAAATTTACGTAAATCCTATGCACACCCCTGGGGTGCGCAACGACACAGCCAAGCTCACCCCAGGGGTGAACTTAGGATAATCGCAATTGAGCAGGGGAAGGGAAGCATTGATTTTCGAAAGGCAGATTATAGTCAACCTGTCGTTTTCGTTGTTGGACATGAAACGGAGGGGGTTTCCAAAGAAGTCTTAAAACTGGCGGATCAAATTGTCGAAATACCGATGTTTGGAATCAACAAAAGCTTAAATGTCATGATTTCTCTTGCCATTGTACTTTACAGATCAGTCGAATAATAAACAAGCTACTAGGCACTAATTTACTAGTGACTAATTTTAGTTCGGGGTAATTGTGTAGCTCATGCCTGTTCCTCCGTATGCTACCATACATTGCGTCATCACAAGACTATCCTTCTGCGGGTCTTTACTATTTTCAAGACAGGTTACTAATTGGTAAGTAATGCAATATCCCAACCCAGTCGCTTGGTTGTCACAAGGGTCACCGTTGTTGTTGATAGAAGGGTAATAATAATAACCTTTGTTAGTTTTCGGATCCTTAGGAACTGATTTGATATAAACTTGAGCTGGAGGCGAAGGGGAAAGGGGAAGGGTGGTATTGGTATCTTTTAGTTGACCTGAAGGGAGACAGAAACCACCACCGCCGTTGCACATCGGATAATAATAGGCTCCGGGAGAGTCTCCTCTGGCAAGCTCGAGGGCTTTTTTAATAGCGTCTAAATCGGATTTTCTTCGTGAATCGCGAGCTCTTTCCTGGGTACCTCCATAGGAAACAATGGCAATGGCGGCTAGGATTCCGATAATGGTAATGACGACAAGCAATTCGATCAGCGTAAAGCCGCGCCGCCATGGGCGGCGGTTAACGGTTAGCGGTTCACGGTTCACGGTAGCTGCATTTCCGTGAACTATGAACTGTGAACTATTAACTAATTTGGGCATTAGTTTAAGCGTAAATTGATTGAGAATTTATGTCAAGGAACGGGTGAGTATCGGGTGTTAATCTGAATATAAAATGTAGCCGGCACCCGGCCCCCCATAGACTGAACATAGAATATGGGCAGAATCGTTAGGATCTTTTTGCGGGTCATTCTTGTTTTCCAGGCAGGTAATTAATTTAAATTTAACACAGGGACTACCGGAAGCATGGCACATGACGCCTGTTGAGTCCAGTGGATAATACCTGTAGTCAAAGTAGCTACTACCGGTCTTTGGATCCTTTGGGACAGATTTAATGTAAGTGGGAGCAAGAGGAGGATTAGTATTGGTATCTGATATTACGGGACAAGTGGAGGTATCATCGCAGCTTGGATAAGTGTATTCTCCCGGGGTATCCTGCTTGGCAAGCGAAAGCGCATCTTTAATGGTTTTGAGATCTTGTTTTCTTCTGGAATCGCGGCTTCTTTCTTGGGCACCACCATAAGAAACTAAGGCAATGCCGGCTAGGATTCCGATAATGGTGATGACCACCAGCAATTCGATGAGGGTAAAGCCCTTTAGGTTAATTTTTAATTTACAATTTACAATTTTCATTGAATTTTTAATGATCTAATTTTAAAATTTAAATATTTAGATTTGATTGAAAATTTACTACGGCTTCTAGTTTAAGTGTAAAGTGTGGAGCGTAAAGTGTAAAGTCGGCGGGTCAAATCGAGAAGTTAGCTACTGCAGACGACATAGTAGCCTGCATAAGCAGAGCCTGTCCAGTCTGTAGTATCACCATCTGGACCAGGTTTGTTTTTGCATTTTTCTCTTGACTTATAGCTTTCGGAATCAGAGGGGCCCCGTTCCATTAGTGCCGATAGGGTAAATTGGGAGCTTCCGGATTGTTCAGTATATGTAGCATCACCATCCCCATCGGCACATACGTTAGTTTGCTGGGAAGATAGTAAAGAGTATCCATATTTATAGTTAAGTGATCCTTCTGTGACGTTTTTTGGGTCATCCGGCACGCTACCGCTCATATAATTAAGATCAGTATCGGCTAAATAAAGTTGAAGACCATCAAATTGCTCATATTGGTCTCCACTAAACCCAGCCGGATAATATGCAGCGGAGGAACAATCTGATTTCGCAAGTTCTAAAGCCCTTCTAATTTGCCCAAGATCGCTTTTTCGGACACCGTCTCGAGCTTTTTGCTGTGTATTGCCATACGTAGCAAGTGTTAATGAGGCTAAAATTCCAATGATGGTGATGACAATAAGGAGCTCGATTAAAGTGAAACCCTGTTTCACTTTAAAGTGACAAGTGACAAGTGACGAGTGACGAATCTTTGCTTTATTTCTTGTTACTTGGAGAGAGGGCATTAATTTAAGCGTATTGCAATTGACAAGTGATGTCAAGAGAAGTAGAATTGGGTACGCGAATGGAAGCTGATTAGTTTCGCGAATAGATGCGAATGGGAATAATGCGAATGGATGCTAATGAGCGAATTTTGAACATTAAGATCAGTAGAAATCTTCGAATGATAAGTTGAACTAATTTATCTCCTAAGAGCATTCGCGTTAATTCGCATAAAACAAGCACCTTAACAACTGAAAAGTATATGCCACTTTTCGGCTTAGATATACGAATATATGCGAATAGGCTGTTTAGCTTAAAGATAATTTGCGTAAAATTCGCATGAAGAATTTGACTAATTTTGTCTTTCTCACATGCGAATGTATCCGAATATTGTAAATTAGATAAGAGTATTCGGGTTAATTCGTAATATCAGAACTCTGGAAAGTGGTACCCAAGCCTTGTGCTTCGCACAAGGAATTTCTAATTTCTAATTTCTAATTTCTAAATAATTTTTGAAATTACTAAATTTCCAAATTATTTAGATCAATATCAGCCTTCGCCTTCGGCGAATCTGATATATCAGTAAACTTCATTAGATTTTTAATATTAATTACAATAATTGAAGTTTAGCTGATATTACGTAAATTAGAGCACTTAGGAATTTCTCGCGCGGAGCGCGAGGTGAAAATCCTTTAGAGTTTTTGATTGAATTTTTTTTAAGAGTTTGATCCTGGCTCAGGATGAACGCTGGCGGCGTGCCTTAGGCATGCAAGTCGAACGGCCGGAGATCAGAAACCGGAAGTCGGATGCCGGAATTCAGAAATCGGATTTGCTATAGTTGTGTGTATGGAGGTAAGTAAATTAAGGGTTTACAGACAATGTCTGCAAGCTTTTCAGATGGTTGAAGATATTGCTAAGGATTTACCCCCAGAGCTATTTGACACAAAAAGACAAATATTGCGCAGTTCAAAAGCTATTGCGCCAATAATTGCCGAAGGTTTTGGCAGAAAAAGATCTCAACGCGAGTTCTATAAATACGTTATAGATGCTATGAGTTCTTCTGATGAAACCATTACACATTTACGTACTATTGCAATGTCCAAATTTAATACAATTCCGATTGAGAAATTGAAGAAAACTGCAGAAGTGTACAAGTCTATTTCTAGACAGCTTAATAAATTATCTTCAACTATTAAATCGAAGCTTGTAATCTGAATTCCGAAATCTGATATCTGGTTTCTGGTATCTGATCTCCGGCAGTGGCGGAAGGGTGAGTAACGCGTGGGAACGTACCTTTTGGTGGAGCATAGCCTTCCGAAAGGAGGGGTAATACTGCATAATCCCAAGGCTTCGCCTTGTGAAATTCGAAGCACGAATATCGAGACTCGAAACAAATCACGATGTTCAAATTTTCAAAATCCAAAACGTTTTGATCATTTGGATTTTAGGATTTAAGTATTGTTTCGGATTTCGGATTTAGAATTTAGAATTTCCCAAAGTGGAGCTTTGGGCAAAGGGCTTAACCGCCCGCCGAAAGAGCGGCCTACGTCCTATCAGCTTGTTGGTGGGGTAAAAGCCTACCAAGGCGATGACGGGTAGCTGGACTGAGAGGTCGGTCAGCCACAAGGGAACTGAGACACGGTCCCTACACCTACGGGTGGCAGCAACTAGGAATTTTGGACAATGGGCGAAAGCCTGATCCAGCGACGCCGCGTGGGGGAAGAAGGCCTTCGGGTTGTAAACTCCTTTTGTCCCGTGTAATGCGGGAAGAATAAGCACCTGCTAACTACGTGCCAGCAGCCGCGGTGAGACGTAGGGTGCAAGCGTTATCCGGATTTACTGGGCGTAAAGGGTTGCGTAGGCGTCCAGCTGCATCTTGTCTGAAAGCCCTCCGCTTAACGGGGGATCCGGACAGGAAATGGGCTGGATTTGAGGTTCATAGAGGTAGCCGGAACTTGCAGTGGAGCGGTGAAATGCGTTGATATTGCAAGGAACACCGATGGCGTAGGCAGGCTACTGGGTGAAATCTGACGCTGATGCACGAAAGCTAGGGGAGCGAAGCGGATTAGAGACCCGCGTAGTCCTAGCCGTAAACGATGGACACTAGCTGTCCGCCAATTGGTGGATGGCGCAAGCTAACGCGTTAAGTGTCCCGCCTGGGGAGTACGGCCGCAAGGCTAAAACTCAAAGGAATTGACGGGGACCCGCACAAGCGGTGGAGCATGTGGTTTAATTCGAAACAAAGCGAAAAACCTTACCAGGGTTTGACATCCTAACTGCACGTTCGCCGAAAGGCGGATTTCTTCGAGAGTGTTAGGACAGGTGCTGCATGGCTGTCGTCAGCTTGTACCGTGAGGCGCACCCTTAAGTGGGTTAACAAGCGCAACCCCCATCCCATGTTAAATATCATGGGAAACTGCCCGCTAAAAGCGAGGAGGAAGGCGGGGATGACGTCAAGTCAGCACGGCCCTTATGCCCTGGGCTACACACATCCTACAATGGGTGTATAACAACGGGTTTGCAACTAGGTAACTGGAAGCTAATCCTCCAAAAGCATCCTCAGTTCGGATTGAGGGCTGCAATTCGCCCTCATGAAGCTGAAATCGCTAGTAATCGCGGATCAGCAGGCCGCGGTGAATACGTTCTCGGGTCTTGTACACACCGCCCGTCAAGCCAACAAAGTCGGGGGTGCCCGAAGTGTCTATTTTTAGGCCCTAAGGCAAAACCGGCGATGGGGACTAAGTCGTTTGATCAATCTGATCGTTGCGACCTTGGAGAGTAATCTCCTCGAAAAATTTGGCTATATCGGTGAAACTCCTACTTGATTTTCGGATTATCTTCGGGTAATCTGATATTAAGGGACAATACCGAGGGAACCTTCTCTAAAAGAAAGAAGGACTCCGTAGAGACTACACGCCAACCCCTTATATCAGCAGGTCAACTTGAAACTTCGTTTCAATATTGCACCTCTGATATATCAGGATCAGCGAAGCTGATGGCTGATATGACAAAGGCATATTTACTGGGAGCATTACATGATGCGACTATTCGTAAAATAACCTATCGAATAGGTGCGAAAGATTTATCTTATGCAGAATTTCTAAAAAAGGGGATTACTGCACTAGGACATAAAGCATGGATTTACAAGGAAGGCAAAAGTAGAAATTACTACATTGTTGAATTTGTTAAATCAATACTTGATCAAGTAGCACTAAAGTCCTTCGATGATAAAATAGATTATATTCGAGGTTATTTTGATACGGATGGTGGTATAGCAAGGTCAAAAAATGTGCGATATTATTTGTATTTTGCACAAAAGAATAAAAATGATCTTGCAAATGTAAAGAATTATTTAGAACAACTTAACATTAGTTGCGGAATAATTCACAATCCTAGTAAAAGTAAAGATGCCAGTTACTTCCGATTCTTCATTAAAGCAGAATCTTATCAAAGATTTGCTGAAGTTATCGGATCGTGGCATCCAATAAAGTCTAAGTTTTTAAGGGTGAAGATATAGTCCATGCCTGGCAGTAATGTCGGGGTAAACATGAACAAGGTATCCGTTCTGGAAGGAGCGGATGGATCACCTCCTTTCTAAGGAGAATGAGTTAGCAACTAGCGACTAGTTACTAGTGGCTAGTAGCTACATTTGCTTGGCTCACGGCCAAGCGTGACGATTGGGGAATCGTAAAATCCCAGGGTTATTTCATGCCCAACATGGAATCTCTAAGGAGTCTTGTCCGTAGAACAGGTAAATTCGAAGCACGAAATTCGAAATACTAAACAAATTCGAATATTCAAATTTTCGAAATTCCAAATGAGTTACTTATTTGGAATATTAGAATTTAGGATTTCAGTATTGTTTCGGATTTCGATATTAGAATTTCGGATTTACTTGCCCTGCGGGCAAGATGGGTACCACTTTTCAGGGTTTTTTTAAGATGCGAATTATTGCGAATGCGCTGATTTGATCTAAAGTCGTTGTGCTGTTCTTCAAGAAGTAGTTGATCTATCAACTTTTTTCTCAACACGCGAATTGGTACGAATAATTTGCTTAACGAAGTTTTAGAAGACTTTCCCACTCGTCCGTAATTATTCCATCTATTCCAAGACTTACAAGATGCCGGGCAGTTGTCAGGTCGTTGATAGTCCAACCCCAAATTTCTGTCTGATCCTTCTTGAATTCTTCAAGAAATTCTTTAGTAATTAACCTGTAATGAACCGAAAAACCAGCCGGTTTTTCAAGGAATGATAATTGTTTTCTGATTTTTTCAACATGCCTTCTGGTTTTTAAGGTATAAAAAGGAAGAAGATTATTTTTTTCGCAAAGTTTGGAGACAACTTGCCAGTTAAGACCGCAAATTCTGACATTTTTAACCTTGAAGGCAGATAAAAGATGGGAAAGTTTAGCTGCAAAAGTAAGCGAGATCGCATGATCTTTAATGTCCAGAAAAAGTTTTTCGCGAATCTTGGGAATAAATACCGAAACAAGAATTGGCCCTATACCCAAGGCACCTTTGATTGCCGAGTGTTGAATGACAAATTTCGGAAGCAGAAGTCTTTTTGAAACATCTACTTCAATAAAGTTGGCCCCCTTTTTAAGCGCATTTCTGGCTTCATGTAAGCTTTTAATGGAATGGGCAATGACTTTCATTATATATAAGTATAAAGGATGGATAAATAAGTTATAAGTCATAAGTCGTAAGGTATAAGTTAAAGAAGAGTACGGTATCGAAAATATCAGAAGTACGAGGTTCAGCTGGCAATCTGGAGTTTCTTTTGATAAAATTTGTGGGCCGAATAGACTCGGCAACCATGGCGACTGAAAGATTCTCTGAAGAGGAAAAATCAGGTTGGAATAAATTTCTGAAAGCTGCGGCGATTCTGGTAGCGGCAGGTATAGGTATTGGAGTAATAGTAAATTTGTAAGAATGGTCCGGTAGCCAAGTGGTAAGGCAACGGTCTGCAAAACCGTTATTCGTGGGTTCGATTCCCATCCGGACCTCAGGTTTGATTTTTCGAGGCTTGCCGAGAAAAATATATCAGCACTCGTCTGATATAAATCATTTAAAATGATTTAGCAGAGGAGCGCCCTGAGCTTGTCGAAGGGCGACCTGCTGATATTTCAGCCCGCGCTTCAGAAATGGACCGAGAGATTAGAACTTAGAGTGGCGGATGATTTTACCTAATTGTTGCGGCCGTATCAAAATTTGCGCCAGCAAAGTCGACTTCCTTACAGCCAGCACCTGCGGCAAGTGTAGTGTCGTCAGTGCATCGAAAGACTATATCGCCTACTCCAGAGATGCTGGGGGCTTCAAGTCTAACTCCGATCCAATATCTATAGCATTTGTTTGAAACTCCAGCATCACATCGTGCCGGGGTCGAGTCGCCGGGATTCGCTAATGGTTCGTATTTATAATAATATTTGCCTTTATTTATTGGATCAGTTGGTAATTTTTTTAAAAAGGCCTGGTTTACTACCAAATCTTGGTTTATGTTGTAATTTGGATTTGAGCTCCAGTCGTTATTTCCCAAGGATGAACATGGATCAGCCCCTCTACCAATACTGGTATCACAAGTTCCTTCCCCGGGATAAACGCCAATGAGAGCATAATAGCCTATCAAAGCATTGGTGATTGCAGAAATATCATTTTTTCTCTGAGCATCTCTTGCTTGAGCCGCACGCTTACTGGGATTAACGGTAACCAGAACAGCGGCTGCCAGAATTCCCAGAATTGCAATTACTATCAACAGTTCAATCAAGGTAAAACTATTTTGGAGTTTGAGTCTAAGGAGGCCTACTTTTTTTTGGGCAGATAGCATTTCTATACCAGTATACATTTTTTTTAGGGGAAGACAACGACGCTTTAATTTGAGGGGTAAATTTGATAAGATATCGGGAAATTGGGTCCGTGGCTCAGTGGTAGAGCGTCACACTGATATCCGCTATAATTTGTAACTAGCTGACGGGCCTGTAGCTCAGTTGGTTAGAGCGCGACACTGATAATGTCGAGGTCTCAGGTTCGAATCCTGACAGGCCCACAATCTTTCTGATATATATCAGAGGAGTGCTATTGCGACAAAGTCGCAAAGCGACTTGTGGAGATTGGACCCTAGAGATAACTGGATGTTTTTTGGTAAAATGGATGGAAAGTTGAAACAAGCTTTCACACTCATTGAGATTCTGGTTGCTATTTCCATAATTGGCATTTTAGTGGGCTTCGGAACTGTCGCCTTTGATAATGCTCTAGAAAAAGGCCGGGACACTAAAAGAAAGAATGATTTGACGGCCGTTAAGGCGGCGCTTACACTTTATTACTATGATCACCATCAATACCCTGCTCCGGCAGGAGGAGAGTCAAGTTCTGATTCAACTCAGGATACAAACTGGATTACAGAACTTGTGTCAGGCGATTATATCAATCAACTGCCAGTAGACCCAACACAGGCAGGTATAATTGGCAACCTGGCCCAACTCCCCAAACAATTTTTAAAGAAGGAAAACGTAAAACAAGTGCCGCAAGAAGGGCAAGTTGCCGCTCTGTCAACACTTTACTTTGGGACCTTTGCCAATACAGGCACAACAGGTTTTGAAAAAGACCCAAAAGTTGGTTCTGGCCAAATTTGCAGTCCGACTATTACTCATTGTGCGGGCTATGTGTTGCGTCAAAAATGGGCGCGAATCGAGCAGACTGATGATAATTTTAACTGGACCTATCTAGACGGAGCAATTACAGCCCTTAAAGATGCTGGTAAAAAAGCAATGCTTCGAATCTCTGCGGGGCCTTTTTCTCCGGATTGGTTAAGGACCCAAAAAAATATACCTACGTGGTGCTGGTATGATGACGTAGGAGATGCTCCAGAAGGAAATAGCTATAATTGTTTTCCTTGGATTCTTAATGATACATACAGAGCAGAAATTAAAGAGTTAGAACAGGCCCTTTATAACCACTTTACTGTCGAAAGGCCGGATTTAGGTGCGGCAATAGCTGTGGTTTCTATCCTTGCCCCAAAACATGGTAAGACACCGGAATTTTCCGTAGTTCAGTTCCCCAACAATATTATTTACCAAGACCCTGCAGTTTCCGGCGTGCCAATTGGCAGTTACGCGGAAACTACCCCAGAGGTCTCCCAAATTTTAGCTTTACCAACATCCAGATTTACCGATCAAGGCTATACCAACAACGCTTTGTTTACAAAGTTGAGAGGGTACATCGACGATGCTTATGCTGCTATGCCAACCTGGTACATTGCAGTGATGCATGCAACAAGCTCTGACCCCAACAGTACAAAAGGTCCCAGCCCCATAAGTTTAGTTCAGAATGACTACAATCATATTATTAATAGCGGTTATCTCGGCAGAGTGGCGATGGGCTTTACTTGGTTGATGCCAACTACTTCGCCAAAATTTCCCCAAAACCAAACAGTTTATAACGACGTTAAACAAAATTTTTACGAAGCTCATGATGGTATAGTTGGTTGGCAGTATGATCCTTTGGGTGCGCCTCCAGCTGATGACGTAGAACTTGAAGCCTGGTGCGACTTAGCAGTACCAACGGGTGGTAAGTGGGGTGAGGCTGGGGAAAACAGATGGCCAAGTGCGGATTTAGCGGCAGTTGCTGCTGATCCTTATTGTGGACAGGCACCTACTCCTACTCCTACACCTGTACCATCACCATCACCGGGTATACCTCCTGCGCCTGTTCTTGTTTCGCCAGCAGATGGTGCGACAGGAGTTTCAACAAGTCCGACACTAGCTTGGAATGCGTCTACCGGAGCAGATACTTATCGAGTTCAAGTCACTACAGATATGGTAGTTGCCTGCAATACTCTGTGGTCGACACCAGTACTAAGTGAGGATGTTACCGCACCTACAACCTCATATGCGGTGGGTGGTCTTTCGGTAAATACTCAGTACCGATGGAAGGTCAGGGCACAAAACACTGCCGGTAACAGCGCTTGGAGATGTCGAAGTTTCACAACTGGCACCAGCTCTCCGCCACCGGAGCCATCTTCTACCCCTTTTCCCTCGTCAACTCCGGAAGCCTCGGTAACTCCAGCTCCAACACCGTCTGAGGGGGTATCAAATTATTTATATGAAATTTTTGATAACGGTCAATCTTTTGTACTTTGGGCGAAACTGGAAAACGATAATGATGCGGAAATTTCAGGCCACTCAGCAGCAACCTGCAACGAGACTCCACCACCTGGTTATAACTTCTGTCTCAAAAACTAATTTCCTGATTGATAATTGTGCCGCTATTGGTTTATATTATAGTAAATCTTATTGGCTCTAAGAGGAATAATTTTCTGAAGATGCGTGTTAATAACATTCTCTCCACACTAAAGAGCGAAGTTTCATCTCTAAAGAAGAATGTTTTCTTTTGCGGTTTTTGCAAACTGTCGAATAAGTGGGTCTTTAGTGTAGTTTTCATCGTTAGCCTTTCAATTTTGGCGAGTCTGTTGCCGGTTAGAAAGCAAAGTATTGCCTCCCAGAATATATTCTCTCCAGTATCAGGTTTTGGCACAGTTGCTGCCGGTACTAAAAAAGGTGATGGATTCACGGCATCAGAGGTTGCAGGCGCCAATTGTACAGCAGGAACATGTAAGAGTAACAACAGTTGGAATCTTGGATTTGATGCGACTGCACCTGTAGTTGTTAACACCCAGATAGTTTTTAGTTATGACTTGTCATCGCTTGGTATTACCGGCTCACAGATTACAGAACTAACTTTTAACTTCGCCGGCTGCTGGCATGGGGGTAGCGGTAGATCGTGTAACAATGGTAAAAATCCTGGGTTTGACTCGGCTGGCGGCAAGGCTCTTTTTGAAGTTAAAAAAGGTAATAATTGGGAGCAATTAGATCCCAGCACAGTTGTATTGGGAACTTCCGGTGACTCCAGCTCCGATGGTTATGCTACCTATCAGGTAACTAAATCTTCCGGTTTTGACGACAGCTATCTTTCAGGCGGCATTATGAAAGTAAGAGTAAGAACGACTGGTAAAACAACAGGCAGCCTTGATGTTTATCAAGTGACTGATTTTGCCAGTTTAACGATAACAACCGGCTCCGACCCAAGCCCAAGTCCAAGCCCGAGCCCAAATCCTAGTCCTACACCAGTGCCTACGCCCACACCTACACCCGATCCGAGCCCGGTTGTGAGTTTTACGGATGCTACAATTCAAGCTGGGATTTTAGTTGGTAGCAAACTAACTTGGGGTTTGAATTGGGCGGATTATGATAGTGACGGCAATGTTGACCTTTTTGTCAACAGACATTTTGACCTTCCAGTCCTTTACCATAGTAATGGTAATGGAACTTTTAATGATGTTAGCCAGCAAGCCGGTGTAAGAATTCTAACTGACCGTCATGGTTGTGCTTGGGGTGATTACAACGCTGACACATTTCTTGATCTTTATTGTTCTTCAGGGGCTCAAAGCGGTAACGGATCAAAACCCAATCAGTTATTTAAAAACAATACAGACGGGACATTTACTGATGTGGCGACAGAACTGGGTGTGGTTGACGGTCCTGGTCGGGGAAGAAGTGTCAACTGGTTTGATTATGATGGCGATGGATTCCTAGACTTGTACATGGCAAACTTTATGAGAAATGGATATCCATCCCGGCTGTTTCGGCAAGATGATAATGGAAGTTTTAGTGATGTGGCTTCTGTGGCAGGTGTTGCTATCACTGATTATTTAAGGTCAAGCAGCTGGTCTGATTACAATGGGGATGGGAAGCCGGATCTTTTGGTTGCTGCAGGAGGACGTTTATATCTTCACAAAAATAGAGGAGATGGGACTTTTACTTCCAATAGCGCAAGCGAAGCCAAACTAACCTCGGACAAAAATTTTGGCGGGGCCTGGGGGGATTTTGATAACGATGGCGACCAAGATCTTTTTGTGTCGCGGCTCTACGGAATATCATCGACATCTTACCAGAACAATCCATCAATACTTTATCAAAATAACGGCGACGGGACCTTTCATGATGTGACAGCTTCTTCAGGCATTGCTGTTTCAATGGCAAACCTTGGGCAATGGGGAGATTATGATAATGACGGTGATTTGGACCTTTTTGTTGTCAATGGTCGTGATCGAAACACCGGAAATAATGTAGCTGATTCACTTTATATGAATAATAGTGATGGTACATTCACTGATGTTGCAGACTTGGCAGAAGTTGCTGGTCCAACTAGTGGTAACGGGGATTCAGCAGCATGGGCAGACTATAACAAAGATGGTTTTTTGGATCTTTTGGTAACTAACGGTGCTGAAGGTACGGCTCCCGGACCGGTTGCTCTTTACAAAAACAGTGGAAATAATAACCACTGGTTGGAGCTGAAACTTAAAAGTATAGGTAAAAATACTTTCGGGTATGGAGCCAAGATTACAATTACGGCTGATGGTAAGACTCAATTTCGGGAGCTGACTGATCAGGTTGTGCAGTATGGACAGAATGACCAGATAGTCCATTTTGGCCTGGGTAGTGTAAGTAACATTGATGCGATTAGCATTAAATGGCCAAATGGAACGGTTCAGCAATTGACTAATCTGCCTGCTGATCAAATTAGAACCGTATTGCTCGAGACAGGCAATCCCTAAGGAGAATTTTAAGAGACGAATTTTAAAAGAGTGGCGGAAGAGATAGTATCTCCGTTTTTGACGCTTTCCTCTATGATCATCTTGGCTATTTCATCTTCGATCTTGTCGGCAATTAGACGCCGCATTGGACGAGCGCCGAAAGTCGGATCAAAGCCTTTCTTAGCGACGGCTTGGGCAAGCTGGTCGGTCAAATCAAGCCTGATGTTTTTTGTTTCTTTCAGATTTTTGGCAAGTTTACTAAGCATTAATTTAGCAACAGCTACGGCTTGGTCATCTGAAAGCGGATGATAGACTATGACTCCATCAAATCGATTAATAAGTTCTGGTGAAAACAGACCTTTTTGGAGAACGTATTCAATAAGCTTTTGCGATAACCCTGACTCACCCCCGGGGTGTTTTCCAGGTAACACCTTGACTTCACCCCGGGGGTGTTCTTGGGAGATTTGTTCCCTTATAAACTCGGCGCCGGCATTAGAGGTGGCGATAATAATGACATTGTCAAAATTTACTTTTTTACCAAAAGCGTCGGTCATAAAACCTTCGTCTAAGATTTGTAAAAACAGGTTGTGGACGGCGGGACTAGCCTTTTCAAACTCGTCAACCAGTAGCAGACCATAAGGATTTTCGCGAATCGCATTGGCCAAAAGTCCCGGCTGTCGATTTTCGGGATCTCCAATCAGGCGTTTGAGACCATCAGCGCTTTGATATTCGCTCATGTCAAAACGGACCATGCGATCGTCTGCCCCAAAAAAGCTTTCTGCAAGCGCTTTGGCAGTTTCGGTTTTGCCAACACCGGTGGGGCCAAGGAATAAGAACGATCCGATTGGGCGGGTGCCCGTTTCAATTTCGGCTCGGGCCCGGCGCATGGCTCTGGCAATTTCTGCAATTGCCTCGTTTTGACCGATTATGCGTTTGTGCAGTAAGTCTTCAAGATTTTTTAATTTACCGGCTTCACTTTCTGATATTTTGCCAACAGGGGTTTTGGTTTTTTGGCTGATAACTTCGTCAACAAGACCGACGTCAACTATAGATAGTTTGCGCGACTTAGCTTCTGCTATTAGATCGTCGAAAAGAATTATTGATTTTTCCGGTTGTTGGCGCTCGGTAATTAATCTATTTGATCTTTGGGCAATTTCCAAAATAGCCGCAAACGTAGTGGCAGTTCTCTCGCGTTGATAGTTTTCGAGGGCTTTATCAATAAGAATACTTACAGTTTCTTGGATTGAAGCTTGGTTAATATCGATCTTTTCAAAAAGCTTCAAGAAGTTAGAATTGGGCCGAATGTATTTATTAAAATCATCCAGTGTACTAATGCCAATAGTCGGTAGGGAATTGTCAGTTAGTATAGTTATTAAAACTTCCGAGAGATCAATACGGCTATCTGCAGAGCTTGAAAGTCTGTCTATTTGATCAATGGCTAAGATAATATTACCGGCACGCTTTGCTTGTGCAAGGATGGTCTCAAAGTTGCTTTTGACTTGCGCTAAATTTTTGCCTGTGCCGGCAAGAGCAACCGCATCCAGAAACACTAGTCTTGTGCCGGCGAGAGGGGTAAGTTGTTGATGGGCGATTGCCGAGGCCAAAAAGTGCAAAGTAGTGTGTCTGCCAACACCGGGTTCACCAACTAAAAGCACGTTATTGTTGTTAGGTCGTGTCAGGACTTTGGTAATTTCCCAGAGAAGTTCAAATTTCCCGCCGGGTACGTGCGGCATAGTTTGGCTTGTAAGTTCTTGAGAAAACCTGTCTAAAGTATTGGTGTAGCCAAAGGCCAAAAGTTGGCCAATTGGCGAAGGCTTAATGGGCGCCGGTTTTTCCAGATGCTCACTCAGGGTATTAACCAAAAGTTCAAAGTCGGCAAGCTTAATGTTTTTTTGTTCCAGATATATAGCAAGTTTCTGGAAGTTTTGGGCGAGTTTGATAAGCGCGTCTTTTGGCGTGTCATTTGGTGATATATCAACGGTAGATGGCTCAGGCAGGTTAGAAAAAGCGGGGCCAAAGTCGCCCGGGAAAAAGATACTTATAAGTGAAAAAAGTTTTGTGCCGGTTAGTTTTTTGGCAAAATGAGAAGAATCGGCAAGATCGTTTGTAAAAAGTGTATCTTGTCTGATTCGGCTGTATTTTATAAATGAGAAAAACGGGACTGTGTAGAAAGCAGTAAGCGTGGCCTCAAAAATCACCATGAGGAAGACTATCGGAACTGCGGTAATTATGAGAACTAGACGGACAATTGCGCCAATTGTTCGCGAGATTAAATTAAAAGAAATTTTATCGGCAAGACTTGGCGCTTTGCCGGTGATTTCCAGTCTTCTGTAGGGAGTAAATAGAGTCTTTAAAAGGTCTATGATATTAAAAAAGCTGATGGTGTAAGAGAGCAGTTTTAGGCGGCTTTTGGTGAAATCCGGTAGAGCCTGACTAAAATGCCAAGCAAGATAATTTTTTTCCATCATCTTAATATTACAGAACAGCTGGACTTTGGGCAATTGAGGCGATGCGGTATAATACACGGTTATGTATACTGGTCCTGAGAGGGGAAGATTTCACGAGTGGGCTCAGCAGAAGCGTTCCCGAAGGTCTATTCTGAGGGGGATAAGTGAGGTTGTTTTAGCTGTGTCTGCCGTTGGTACAGTTGGTTATGTCGCAATTCAAGCCATGAGAGGGTCAGAAGTTTTAAAAGGCGAACCAACGACGGGTGAGATTAAAAAATATGTGACTAAGATGAATGGATTTAACCCTCCGCTTCTCAGAGGCGGACCGTCGCTTTCTGAAAATGATGAAATTGGGACGGTTGAACCGGGGATTGTTGTTAGAGCAATGGAGATTCGAGATACACCTTATGGGAGAAACCCAGATTTATGTGGAAATGCAGAGGACGGTCGCTATTATTGTAAATGGTATGAGCTTAAGGATCCGGTTCCGGTCCGCAGACCTGACGGACCGATTGAATTAAGAACCGGTGTTTTAGCCGGTACTTTCGTAGATCCAATTGAAGAAAGTCGAGCTCAGAAATAATTTCCGCTTTAAAAATTGATTTGGGGTAACGGCCTTCTCGGCGGTCGCTATCATGGGGCAAACTTCAGAGGGTCGGGTATAATGTGACAAATGTTTGGAAGCTACTATGAAGTACGGGATTGGCTTGAAGGTTTTATTCCGTTTACATATTCCAAGGAAAATTTAGGACTTGCGCGGATTCGTTATCTTTTGAAACTTCTTGGAAATCCTCAGAAAAAATTTAAATCGATTCATATAGCCGGAACGAGTGGCAAAGGAAGTACGGCGTTTTACATAGGAAGACTTTTGCAAGTCATCAAACTCCAAACACCAAACTCCAAATTCCAAAAAAAAATAATTTCTAAAAAAAATTGGAAATTGGAAATACGAGAGCGTATTTTCGGAAAATCGAAAAGTGGAAATTGGAAATTCCAACCGAAGGTTGGCTTACATCTTTCTCCCCACCTTGTCGATCTGAGAGAGCGAATGCAGATTTTGTTCACCTCTGTCATTCCCGCGAATGCGGGAATCCACAAACCTGTAGATGACTGGATCCCCGATCGGGTCGGGGATGACAGTACCTTAATTCCCATCGGAAGATTTCTGAGGTTATTTAATCAAATTAGACCTATTGTTGAGGGGATAAAAAAGATACAACCCGACTTAACCCCAAGTTATTTTGAAATTTTGGTTGCGGCTTCCTTTTTATATTTTGCGCAGGAAAAAGTTGACTGGGCAGTTGTGGAAGTAGGACTTGGAGGCCGGCTTGATGCGACGAATGTTCTACGACCGGAGCTTTGTGTGATTACAAATGTTGGTTTGGACCACACGGATATTTTAGGCAGGAGCATTGAGGAGATTGCTTATGAGAAAGCGGGAATTATTAAAAGTAACACGAAACACGGAACACGAAACAGAAAACAGGAAACAGGAGATCTAGTAATAACTGGAGCAACGGGGAAAGCGTTGGAAGTTATAAAAAAAGTGGCAAAAGAGAAAAAAGCGCAGTTGATAACAATTAATACTCAATCACCAAAAATAACCTCAAAAACCGATTCTTTTGGTAATATTACTGAGTATATTGACTTATTTAATCATAACCCTCAAAAGTTTGCATTCGAAAATGGTTTATTGGCTGTTTTCGCTTTGTCTGCTCTTAGAATAAAGTTAAGTCTCCATACTATTAAAGAAGCCTTTTCGGTTGGTTTTCCAGGCAGATTGGAGGAGATTGACAAGGGAGTGATTTTAGATGGAGCGCATAATCCGCAAAAAATTAAATTTTTAGTTAATTTTTTGCGGAAGTTCACAGTTCACCCTTCGACTTCGCTCAGGGCAGACAGTTCGCCCTTCGACTTCGCTCAGGGCAGGCAGTTCACAGTTATTCTAGTAGTTGCCTTTAAAAAAGGAAAAGAGTGGCAAAAGATGCTTGACCTTTTAATTAACAACTTGCCGATTAAGGCGGTAATCGCTACAAAGTTTAATGCGGTGACGGATATGGGAAGATATCAAGCGGTTGGGCCGCAAGAAATTACAAATTACATAGAGTTAAAGAGTAAGAGAGTTAAAGTGGAAGGTTTTGACAATTCGCAAGAAGCGGTTTTTGAGGCTCTTGCGCAAGCTGGTTTCACTCCCGGAGTGAGCAATGATCAATCCGGGCGCACTCCGGGAGTGTCTCCGGCTTTAGTCCTTATCACTGGGTCGCTTTATCTGGTAGGGGAAGTCAGGACAATTTGGCATTTGCCCGATTTTTGACACAACTGCTTCAAATCCTCGATACTGAATTTAGTGAAGGTTTTATCAGACATTGATGTTTCCGGCAAGCGCGTTTTTGTGAGGGCAGATCTGGACGTTCCTTCGGAACAATTGACCCTTCGATGTACTCAGGGTCACCTCTTCGAGCCTGAGCCTCAGAGCCGAAGGCCTGAGCTTGCCGAACGGGTGACAATTGACCCTTCGACTTCGCTCAGGGCAGGCAGTTCACAGTTAGCAGAGTCAATAAGACTTAAGAGTCTCAAACCCACAGTTGATTACCTACTTCAGCACGAAGCCAGTCGAATTATTATTGCGGGGCATATTGGCCGGCCCTCCTTTACTAAAGTTACGGAGGGTAAACCTCCGCTATACAGCGAAGAGCTTTCAACAAAACAGCTCCTAGAACCGCTTGAGAAAATTTTGGAGAGGAGAATAGATTTTCTATCGAATTTTGTCATCCTGAACGACAGCGAAGGATCTAAGAAAAGAGATTCTTCGTCTTCAACTCAGAATGACAACCAGCTTGTTCTCTTGGAAAACTTGCGATTTTGGCCGGGAGAGGTTGAGAACGATCAGGAGTTTGCAAAAAAACTGGCATCAATGGCTGATATATATATCAATGAAGCTTTTGGAAATTGTCATCGTAATCACGCCTCGATGGCCGCCTTGCCTCAACTTTTTACCGATGTCGAAGACCTCCTCGAGTCTGAGCGACCTCGGAGTCGAAGACCTGAGGGATTTCATCCTAGAAGGGCAGTTGGACTTCATTTAGAAAAAGAAGTTGAGGTTTTAGGTTTACTTCTTGATAGTCCCCAAAGACCATTTATTGCAATAGTCGGCGGAGCGAAAATCGAGACGAAAGTGCCTGCTATTGAGAATTTGGCCAGAATAGCAGATTGGGTTTTGGTGGGGGGAGCGATAGCCAGAGAATTTCAAATTTCAAATTTCAAATTTCAAATTTCAAATGTTGTAGTGGCTACTTCAGAGGTCAATGATAAAGACATAGACCAGGAATCCATTGGCAAGTTTAAACAGATAATTTCAACCGCAAAAAGCGTCGTTTGGAATGGCCCGATGGGTATTTTTGAAGAAGGATTTGAAAAGGGAACGATGGCGATTGCCAAAGCTATAGTCGATTCTGGCGCTTACTCGATAGTGGGTGGCGGTGAAACAACTGAATTTCTATCCTCCAAAGAATTAATATCTCCGCCAGCTGGCGGATTCTCGTTTGTGTCAGTCGGTGGCGGAGCGATGCTGGAATTTTTAGCCGGCAAGAAATTACCAGGATTGAAAGCACTACAATAAAAATTGACCTAATTGATCTAATTCCTAATTGACCTAAACAATGATCAAATCACAAGTTCCAAATCTCAAACAAATTCTAAATTCAAAATCCAAATACCTAATAACTTTTTTTGAATTTTGGTCATTGTAATTTTGAGATTGTTTGTAGTTTGGTGCTTGGTTATATCAGCTGACAGCTTCGCTGTCCCTGATATATTAGAGGAGCGCCATCAACATTTTATGTTGAGGCGACCTGCTAATATTGGAATTTGTTTAGAAATTAAGATTTAGAAATTAGAAATTAACATGTCTGATTATTACCAAAAAACTGCCAAAGAGGTTTGTGAAGAATTCAGTGTCAAGCCTGAAAAAGGTTTAAGTATTCGCCAAGCCAAAGACAGGCTGCAAACTTTTGGCCCTAATATCTTAGCGCAGTCAAAAAAGGAAACCTTACTTGATATCTTTGTCAGACAGTTTAAAAGTCCTTTAATTTACATTCTGGTTTTTGCAGCCGCCCTAGTACTTCTATTTGGCCAAAGCACCGATGCTTTGGTGATCTTGGCAGTAATTATTCTTAATGCCATTGTCGGGACTATTCAAGAGGGACGAGCGAAAAATTCCCTAGAAAGATTAAAAAAGTTAATACGCCATAAAGCCGTAGTCAGACGGGATAGTGAAGAGATGCTTATAGCCTCTGATGAAGTTGCGCCTGGCGACGTTCTAATCTTACATGAAGGTGATCGCATAGCCGCCGACGCCAGACTAATTAAAGCAGAAAGCTTAACCACAGATGAGTCTATTTTGACAGGTGAGGCGTACACAGTTGCCAAAAATCCTGAGGTTTTAAATCGTAAAAATTTGGTCATTGGCGATCAGAAAAACATGGTTTTTGCCGGTACCAGTATTGCATCTGGTTATGGGGAAGCGGTGGTTGTAGCAACCGGTTTTGACAGCGAACTTGGTAAAATCTCCAAAGACTTACTCGAAACCGCCGATATTCCCCTGCCTCTTACTCGAAAGATTGTAAAACTTACCCATTTTATCGCCTGGGGGGTTTTGGCAATTGCCTTTGTTGTTTTATTAATTGGGTTAGTTCGTGGTATTGCCCTTCATGAGATTATTACAGCTGTTATTGGCCTTTCGGTTTCAGTTGTACCAGAAGGATTGCCGGTGGCGGTAACTGTTGTTCTGGCGAAAGGAGTTTGGCGCATGGCCAAAGCTAGGGCGATTGTCAGACAAATGGCGGCTGTTGAGGCTATGGGCAACGCGGACACTCTTCTCGTTGACAAAACCGGGACTTTAACAACCGGCCAGATGATAATCAATAAAATCTATTTTGGCAAAGACCATCTGAAAGTAGCAGGAGAAGGTTACCAGCCTGAAGGTAAGATTGAGGGAGGAACTAAAGAGAGTCAATTTAGACTTAAAAAGGTTCTAAGTTTGACTTATCTTTCGCTTAAGGCAGATGTTATTTATGAGGAAGGAAGCGGTTTCAGGCCAATAGGTGACCCTACAGAGGCGGCTATTGCTGTTGTCTGTCGAAAGTTTAAACTCTCAAAAGATGAGCTGGAAAAAGAGTATAAAACAATTATAGCCAAGCCTTTTGATTCGAAAAAAAGATATATCGAGGCTAAATTCGAAAACGATGAAGGACAATGGGACATTTATGTGGGCGCACCTGAGTTTTTAAGCCGGGACCTTAAAATCGACCACGAATTGACTTCCGATTATCAGAAATTAACCGAAAAGGGACTACGAGTAGTCGGTGTGGCTGTTTATGGCCCTTCGCGTGGCAAACTTTACGGTTGGCTGCTTTTGGCAATCGATGAGGAAATTCGCCAGCATGTCGCCCGTTCAATAGCTCAAGCCAAAAAAGCCGGCCTTAGGGTTGTGATGATGACTGGAGATTTCCCTAAAACAGCCCAAAGTATTGCCCGGGAAATTGGCATTTTTGAAGAAGGAGATATGGTTTTGACAGGTGAGGATGTCGAAAAACTCCCTAAAGCGAAATTACTTGAAAATTTGCAGAAAGTTTCTGTTTTTGCCAGGATTACCCCCCAGCATAAACATAAGATCGTTGAGCTTTTTAAAGAAAAAGGTCATGTAGTGGCCATGACCGGTGATGGGGTTAATGACGCTCCGGCGCTTCAGGCTGCTAATCTGGGTATTGGGCTTGGTTCGGGAACCCAAGTTGCCAAAGACGCTTCGGATATAGTTTTGACTGACAATGACTTCTCGACAATCACCCAAGCCATTGCCGAGGGAAGAAACATCTACTTAACATTAAAAAAAGTAATTTTATACCTGTTTTCAACTAGTTTGGGAGAGGTTCTGGCGATAGCCGGGGCGATTTTAATCGGTTTACCCCTACCGCTTGTGGCAGTGCAGATTATCTGGCTTAATTTTGTAACAGATGGTTTTTTTGTAGTAGCTCTGGCCCAGGAGCCGCCGGAGAATGGATTGCGTTCGCGCGAGGAAGTTGGTAGCGAGAATCTGGTAGATAGCTCTGCAAAGGAGAGAATTTTGCTGATGGCTCTGGCGATGTTTGTTGCCACCATTAGTGTTTTTGTATTTGCCCAGAAAAGTTATTCTTTAGATTATGCTCGAAGTTTGGCTCTGGTTATTCTTTCGGTGAGCCAGTGGCTTAATGCTTTTAATGTGCGTTCAAGGCAAAAATCAGTTTTTTCAACTCCGGTCAATAACGCCTATTTGCTGGCAGCATTAGTGATTGTTTTTGTTCTGCAAATACTGGCGATTCAGACCAATTTCGGCAATGCATTACTGCATACTCAAAAACTAAGTTTAACCCATTGGCTTTTGGCCTTTGGGGTTTCGACAATAATTATTTGGGTTGAAGAGGCAAGGAAGTTGATGGCGCGGGCAAATAACAATTGGCCCTCCTTTGTTAAGTACAACACTTGACTTCGAAGGGCAAGCAATTGACAATTGAATTAGATAAGAATGGAAGATAAAGTTGTCCAGATTGAGCAAAGAATTGCCGAGATTGAAAAGAGGATTGCAAAGCTAGAGGGTTTTCCCGGTACAAAACCGACAGTAATACTTTCTAAAGAGGTCCCCTTAGAGAAAAAAGCAGCTGGCCCAGAGCAAACGTCAGCCGGAATTTCAATCTTGGGGATAGCTCTTTTAGTTATCGGCGGATTAATTCTTTTAAGTTCATTACCCAGCTTTTTGTACGGTTTATTTGGCGGCTCCAGCTATGGTTATTCCTTTACCACTAACCTGATTTGGACAGTAATAGGTTCGTTTCTGGTAGCTTTCGGTTTGCGACAGATACAAAGGCATCGCGAAGTACAAAAGAGGGAACCACAAATTCAAAAAGATACTGCTTCTCAAATAGTATTCAAATCCACACCTTCGACTGAGAAAACCACAAAGGAGGAAGAGCAGAGTTTTGAATTTAAATTGGCAGCTAATTGGTTTGCGATTGTCGGAATCGTGGCGATTGTGTTGGCGGTCGTTTTCTTTTTGAAGTTTGCTTTTGACAACGGCTTAATTGGTCCTATTGGCCAGGTTATTATCGGACTGGTATTTGGAATTTGTCTAATTTTTGCCGGAGAAGCGTTAAGAGAAAAAGTCCACAAGTACAGCCAGATAATAAGCTCAGGCGGAATTGTTGTTTTATATCTTTCAATCTGGGCAGCTTATGGACTTTTCTATCTGATTTCGCCTTATGTGGCTCTTTCTTCAATGTCGTTGATTACCATTTTGTCCTCGCTTTTGGCAATTCGCTATGAGGCTGTTTATATAGGTGTCCTTGGGGTAATCGGGGGTTTTGCGACACCAATTCTTTTAGGGAAAGGGTTTGAAAGCGAAATGATTCTAATGTCCTACATTATAATTTTGAATCTCGGAGTACTGGCGGTATCTTTCTTTAAGAACTGGCGCGAACTGAACATTGCGACGTTTGCCGGTACTTATATTGTTTTTGTATCTTGGGTTGGGATCCATTGGAAGGTGGAAAAATTTCTTGAGACTATTACTTTTTTGACAATTATCTTTTTGATATTTGCAGTCAGTCTTTTTATCTATAACTTCGTATACAAAAAAGAAGCGGGAGAGTCAGACATCATATTGATGCTTCTTAATGCTGTTGTATATTTCGGTCTTGGTTATTATTTGATGACTGACGCCGGGTATAAAGATTTTATCGGGTTTTTCGCTTTTTGCCTCTCTGCCTTTTACTTTGTCTTGGGTTCTCTAAGTTATCAAAAGTTCAAAGAAACTTCTTATCTTACCCTTGGATTTTTGGGTATTTCCATATTCTTTTTGACAATCGCCGTGCCGCTTTCGGTCAAAAAGAATTTAATTACAATAGTTTGGGCGATGGAAGCAGCCTCCTTACTGCTTCTTGGTTTTTTGATAAGCAGTCAAAAGCTAAGAGTTGCCGCTTGCATAATTTACATTCTGGTTGTTATCAGGCTAGTCGGTCTTGATACGCAAATAGATATTTCCAAATTTACCTTGATTTTCAACATGAGATTTTTGACGTTTATGATCTCCGTTATTTCAATGGGTATTGCTTCGTATTTGTATTTTAAATACAGACAGAATTTAGATGAAGATGAAAAGAAAATACTACCCTCCCTTTTGATTGTAGCTAACATCCTTCTTATTTGGGCATTGTCTTGGGAATCGATTTCATATTTCGCAAGGAGAATAGATGAGGTAAAGAAAGCCGACCTAAAAGTTTCAACTTCTGATGTTAGAGTACTTTCTCAAAGAATTGCTCAGACTCAATTTTTCCCAGCAACTGATAGCGCAAAAGCGCAATTTGGCATAGTTGAATTCAAAATACAAGAATTAAATGCACAGGGCACAAATCCATTTACCACTTATATTCCCCTAGCTACAGTGAAATTAACTGATGTAACAGGAAACAGGGTGATTTCCCAGAGTTTCTCTAATGCTGATGGACTCGCCGCCTTTGGTGAAATTCCGCCGGGTAGATACGGTATTTTAGCTTATAAGGCAGGATACAAGGGGATATGGAAACAAAATGGTTATGGTTCAGGTTCGGGATGCATCCAATCGGGTTTGAAAGGAACCACTTTTAGGGCAACTATACAAAATCAAAATACTGGTGGATTAATAGCAGCTTGGGATGATGGTTTAGAGATTGACGGGGGTGCAACTGTATTATGCCGAGATTTGGGACTTACAAAAATTTCTTCTCAAGAAGAAAATCCTTCATATAATTACGGGAATACCAACTATCGACAAAGTCAGTCCAGCAATTACCAGCCTCCTAAACAGTTAAGTACCAATACCCTGAAGCAGATTAAAAATTTGGAGTCCGCAAGAGATATCTCACTTTCAGTGATATGGTTATTTTACTCAGTCATGCTTCTCGGCGTAGGTATAGGGGCTAAATACAAACCGATTAGACTCTTTGCTTTGGCATTTTTAATGCTGACAATCTTTAAAGTGTTCGTTTACGATTCAAGGAACCTGCAGCAGGGTTACAGAATTATTGCCTTTATGGTTTTGGGGACAATTTTGTTGGCAACGTCTCTTGTCTACCAGAGATATAAAACACAAATTAGCGCTTTTCTTTTGAATGATAAATAAGCTTTTTCTTGTTTTGGTATTATTTCTTTTTCTCACCAGTTCGGCAGGGGCTGATTTTAAAGGTGAGAAGTGGCGATACAGCAAGGAGATTAGAGTAACCGGCAGTCAAAGACTGACTTCTTTTTCGCTTGACAACCAGGTTTACGAGCATGCCAAGGAGGGTATGGCTGATTTAAGAATTATTGACAACTCGGGTGAAGAAGTTAAATACAAAATGACCATAGAAAGCGGCCAGAAGACAATTGAAACGATTCCGGTTGCAATTCGTGATTTGGGAATAAAAGTTGGTGAAAATACCCAATTTATCGTTGACCTGGGCAGAGGGGGAATCTTACATAACTCGATTACTATCCAAACATCTTCTGTTAACTTCAGGCGGCAGGTAGAGGTCGAGGCAAGTGACGACTTGGCCAATTGGCTTTTGGTAAAGAAGCAGAGTGAGGGCGCATACATTTATGACTACTCATTGGATTTTAAAGCTAAGAACACGACCGTTTATTATCCGCAAAGTACTGCAAGATATTTAAGAATTAAGATTTTAGACATGGGCGAAGAGCCGATTAAAGTTAGCGGAGCGACGGTTGTTAACGATATCTATATTTGGGCAAGGACGGCAACTTACGATCCTAAACTACTGGAGGAAAGAAATGATCAGGAAAAACAAACCTCGACTTATCTTTTGGATTTGGGTGCTAAAGGTATTCCCAGTAATAAAATAACTTTTGGGACAGGGGAGGTTAATTTCAATCGGGAAGTATTAATTGAAGGAAGTAATGATAAGAATAACTTCACCAAAGTTGGCAGCGATGTTATTTTTAGTTATCAGACTCCCGGATTTAACGGTAGTAAGGATAGCGTCACTTTTAGTGAAGGAAATTTTAGATATTTAAGATTGACGGTGTTTAATCGGGATAATTCTCCTTTCGAACTTAGTGATTTTGCGGTTTTCGGAACGGTGCGTAAAGTTATCTTTGAATATTCTCCAGGGGAAACTTATAAGCTTTTTTACGGTAATCCTGGAGCACGTTATCCTGATTACGATATTGAGTCGTATTTGCAGTACTTTAACACCTCAGATGTAAGCGCGGCTGTACTGGGGAGCGAACAGGAAAATTCATCTTTTGTTCCCGAAAAAGCAAAGGAAAAACCGTTAACAGAAAGGTACCCTTTTCTTTTGCCCGGGATTTTGGTAGTTGGGGTTTTGATATTGGGTACGATGATTGCAAGACTTGCAATGCAGGTTAAAAGGTCAAGATAGGTTGACAAGTAACCCGCTTCGCCCGCGAAGCGAGGCGAGTAACTGATAAGTGACAACTAACAACTGACAAGTGGCAAGAGCTTGCTGAAACCCTTATTGTTCGAGTCCTTCGTTAAAACTCAGGACGAGAACAACATGCTTTGCATATTGTTCGAGCGTAGCGAGAACTATTAGACTTCTCACTTTGTTCGAAGAATAACAGGGTCCAATTAAATTATGATCAAAGTCGCGATTAACGGTTTTGGGAGAATAGGAAGATCGGCCTTTAAGGTCTGGTTTGACAAGCACCGGGATGCAATGCAGATAGTGGCGATTAATGATCTGGTTGACGCCGCAACACTAGCGCATCTTTTGAAATACGATAGTGTTTATGGTGTGTGGAATCATCAAGTTTCTGGTCTCACCCCTGGGGTGAGCCAAGGATCTACTCCGCGCACCCCAGGGGTGTTGCCTGGTGCGCCTGATTCTACTCCGGGAGTGTTGCCAGGAAATATAGAAGGAAGGGAAACAGGGCAGATTAAGGTTGATGATAAATTGATCAAGGTTTTTGCCACTCGCGATCCGGCAAACTTGCCCTGGAAAGAATTGCAAGTTGATGTAGTTATCGAGTCAACCGGAAGATTTACAAAAGGCGAAGATGCCGGCAAACATATTACTGCAGGTGCTAAGAAAGTTGTTATCTCCGCGCCGGGCAAACAAACTCCGACATTTCTTTTGGGGGTTAACGAAGAGGAATACAAAGGCGAGGAAGTTATTAATAACGCGTCTTGCACCACTAATTGTATCGCTCCTGTTGCAAAAGTGCTAAGCGATAAATTCGGAATAAAAAAAGCGATGATGACGACTATTCATGCGGTGACTGCCGAACAGAACTTGATTGACGGACCGCCACCGGGTGGAAAATCAGGAGATTTAAGGAGGGCTAGGTCATCTCTTGTCAATATTATTCCGACGACAACCGGAGCGGCGATTGCCACAACTGAGGTACTCCCCGAGTTGAAAGGTAAATTTGACGGTGTGGCATTACGGGTTCCGGTAATTTGCGGTTCGATTGCCGATTTTACCTTTTTGCTTACAAGGCCAACGAGTGTCGAGGAAATAAATTCTGTGCTGGAGGCAGCTTCTAAGGAGTCTCCTTTAAAGGGTATTATGGCTGTTTCTCGGGAGCCGTTAGTTTCAACAGATATTATCGGAAGAAGTGAATCATCAATCGTCGATCTTTCCCTAACCCAAGTCGTCGACGGCGATCTGGTTAAAGTCTTCGCCTGGTACGATAATGAGTGGGGATATTCAAATCGTTTGATTGAACAAGTGATACAGGTTGGGAATCACGCGTAACTTTTAATCCCGCTTCGCGGGATGGTACGATATCAGCCTTCGCTTCGCGAATCTGATATCAGCCATTCACTTCAAGCTTTCGCTTGAAGGGGCTTCCTGATATATCAGAGCGCGAAGCGCTGCTGATATAGTTTTGAAAATCGTAGATTTTCAAAGATAATGAATGGGGATATGCAAACCGCTTAATAGAGCAAGTAATTCAAGTTGGGAGTCACGCGTAGCGTTTCAATTTCTACATAATTTTGACTTCTTTGTAATTTTTTGTAAAAATTAGCTAACTCTGTCCATAGCCTATGGTAGAACGCAGTGGAATCCCTTCAGCTTTCCAAGACTTTGTTGATCGGGAGTTATCTCAACGCTCGGGTTTTTGGCTTGATCTGCCCGAACGAGGTGGAGAAGAGAACCGTTTACTGACGATGCTTGCTTACGAAGCTTTCAGCTTGATTATTCCGAACAAAGTGATGGATCCAAGGAGTTGGTCAATTAAAAGGATAAGTTATAAGTTAAAACGAACATCGAGGGAGGGATCGAGGCTTCCGAAAAGTTGTTTCATGGATGCGAGTACGATGGTAGCCCTCGATCTTCTAGAGGGAAGGCTTTTACAGAATAGAGATCGTTATGATATGAATCCAACTGTGGATTCAATCTTTAAAAACACCACCTTCCGCGTTAAATCAACCAGGGGGGCCAGGGCCAGGGCTTATGAATATTTAGCGTTCTTGGGAGAATTAGCTGGGATTGATGAAGATCAAATAGATTACCACCGAAGGATGGCTAGAGACTTGAGGAAGTAAAAACAAAATAGATCTTGCTCCCCGCGAAAATTTCTGATACAACACTGGTAACGTTAAAGCGTTACAATTTCTAATTTCTAAATCCTAAATCCTAAACAAATTCTAATGACCAAAATCCAAAATTCAAGACTAGATCATTTGAACATTTGAATTTTGATATTGTTTAGAGTTTAGAATTTAGAGTTTAGGATTTAATACTGCCATGGATCTTTCAACAATTTATCCGCAAAGACCCGATTGGGTTCATAAAGGCAACTATGGAAGTGTCCTTGTCGTTTGTGGGTCAAAACTTTACTCAGGTGCGGCGGCACTAGCCGGAGTGTCGGCACTTCGAGCGGGAGCTGATCTGGCGACTGTAGTAGCACCGCAACGAGCTGCTGATGTCGCCTCATATACATTACCTGATTTAATAACTTACCCCTTGAAAGCCGATCATTTAACAACTCGGCATCTTTCTAGTATTGCCGATGTCGCCCATGTCAGAAGAGTAAACAGTTTGGTTTTAGGCTGCGGACTGGGAAGACACCCGTCAACTCTCATGGTAATCCAAAAGCTAATTTCTAAATTTGCCATCCCGATGGTTCTGGACGGGGATGCTCTTCGCTCAATTGCCCAAAAGCCTCAGGTTGTTTTTGGCAAGCAGGTTATTTTGACTCCGCATGCGGGTGAGTTGTTAATACTATTGGCACAATCCACTCCATCGGGAGACCCACAAATAAGCCTGCAACAGAGTTTTGAAGCAAGACTGGTTGCTGCCAAACAAGCAGCAGCCAAATACCATGCAGTGGTTCTTTTAAAAGGTTATGTTGACATTATTACCGATGGTACAACTACCATTACTAACAATTCAGGTACTCCTTTTATGACCAAAGGCGGTTTTGGAGATACGCTTTCCGGTGTTGTCGCAGCTCTTTTGGCTCGGGGAGTAGGACTTTTTGAAGCTGCCCATGCGGCTGCCTACATTAACGGCAGGGCAGGAGAACTGGCAGCTTCCCAAAAAGGCGAGGGTGTAGTGGCCAGTGATATTTTTGATTTTATTCCACAGGTTCTTAAAGGATCTAATGAAGATTATTAACTTAATCTTTCCGGAGAAACTGAGGTTGACTCACGTTCTTTACAAATTGCAATATAAGCGCTCTCAAGATCTTTTCTAAGTGATTCGATTTCAGGTTCTTTAGTCCTGAGACTTTCCGGATTAACTATTAAAACTGTTTCAATTGGATAAATCCTAGAAACTACATGAAGACCATTTTCCCTAAGAGTTGTACCTGTTTCATTAACCATGACTCCTAGGCCTTTCTCTATAGAAACAAGAGCACCGATTTTGCCATGAACTATTCTTATACCAACTAATCCGTTTTCGATACACCACTCTTCGAATTTTTTTGGATCAGAAGGGTTTCCATGATTTTTGCCATACCTAGCACTTGGCAAACCGCATGATTCAAGAAAATCTCTTGTAATATTTGGATGTTCGGTTAAGATAACATTTCCCGGTTTGATGTCTTCGATTGATTTCGGACCGTCGTTAGGAGCAATCAAATCGAGACTTGGTAAAGTGTTAAACTCTCTGCCATATTTGAATGTTGCGATGGTTTGAAATTGTAGTTCGTGTTCTAAACTCTGTTCTTGGACGCAATCGCTACCACACAGACCAACGTCGCATCTTGCAATAGTTTCAACTGGTATATCATAAGACCTAAGTCTAACAACTGTATCACCAGTTGATTCTATTGTTCCAAAGTCAGTTCCATTGGGAAAGGAGACATGTCGACCAGATCTTTTAAGATGCTCAAGGGTTGTCCCCATCTTTGCAGGAACTAAAATTTTGATCATACTAAAATCGAAATATTAACACAAATTAATTGAGATTGCTACATTTAGACTGTTTTGATAAACTTCTCGGGCTGGCCGCTGACAAAAAAGGTGAGGGAGTAATTGAGTAATTGGAGCGGGAATCTATACAATTTTTTGGATCCCGCATCAAGTGCGTAATGACATTTGAAGAGATACTTAAATATTAGGGATTGAACTAGCTCCTTTTACTTCGTTAAACTAGTTGTTAATGGATCCCCAACAAGTTCCTAAACGCTCAAAATTTTGGTTTAGGAAAGGAACACAGGTAGCTGCGCCTGCGGTTAATCTAATAGATCGTATTAACCTCATCTGGATTTTTGTTTTTGCTCTTCTTTCATTTATCATTTTTTGGCCGATTATTTCCAAAATTGAGTTTGAAGAAGCCTTTTTTACGCCGCTCGTGCCGTTTTTGATCTCTCTTTTTGGGATTTTCAAAATAGATGCCCAGAATGCCATCAGGATTCTGTTTATCGCTTCTTTTATGATTTCGACAGTAGGAATTTATTTTTTGGTTTATGATCTGACCAAAAGGCGAATAACTTCGATTCTGGCCTCCAGTGCCTATTTAGTGCCGCCGATGCCAATTTTTATTCTCTCCTTTTTCTTCTCGAGAAGATATGAGAATGAGTTGATTTCGGCAAAATCATTTTTTACGACCATTTATGGTGATGGTGCCCATTTTTTGGCGCTAGCCTTGATTCCTTTTGCCGCGCTGTTCTTTTTGCGTTTCTTAAAATTGGCAAAAGAAAATGATTTGTTGGCCACTGTTTCAACTTGTGCCCTTGTCTTTTTGGCAAGCAGGTCTCAGGCTTTGAATTTGTTTTTGGTTTTGTCAGTGATTGCGTTAACCGATTTATTTTTAGGACAAGCGAGAGTTAAAATTAAACGTTTTTTATTGGTAATTGTAATATCGTTGGGCTCAGTATCATTTTGGTATACACCAAGCTTTTGGCAGGAGACTATACTTGGCTTTTTTGACCAACTTAACGCCAATTTAAAATTTCTTTTCCCATTGCCGGTAACTGTCGGGTTTTTGGGACTCTTTATTTCATTTGTTTTTTTCGCCAGAAGAGAAAATCGGCAGCCAATTTTTCTATCGTTTCTTCTTTTTATCTTTTTTTTGATACTGGCTGGCGACTGGCTTCTCAATGCACGATCTTTTTTACCGCATCCCCAGAGATTGGTTCCCAACCTAAATATGTTCACAGCGATTGTCCTGGCCTTAGCCTTAACGGCGGTTGTAGATAGTCTGCATATAGTAGAAGTGATGGCGGTGGAGTCATGGTCAACGGCAGGTAAGATACTTGGATCCCTTGTTTTCGGTGTAGTCAGTTTTATACTGCTGGCAGTTGGGGCTTTTATGCTTTCGCCATGGGTCATTTCCATGGTGTCCGGCCCGAACGGGATTTGGACCAAGATTAAAATAGAAGTACTTGCCGACAGACAAGAGACTTTAGCTTTGGCCGGGCAGAATTTTGAACTGATAAGACAGCATACGAATGTATGGCAGCTATGGATGGGAATTGCAATTAGCCTGGTTTTTTTGGCGATTTTAATCTATTTAGTGTCGGGAAACGAAGAAGAATAAATTGCTAAATGCTCATATTGTTAAATTGTTGAATTGTTAGATCACTTGAGAATTTTTAACAATTTAGCAATGTAACAATGAAACAATTAGGTATTTTATATCCGAAAAACCTGTTTTCGCTGGCCTTCGCTATTTTATCGGTAGCGGTTATTGCCTACCTCAACTTTGCCCTTATCCGTTTCCACTTTCTGGGCGAATTTAATCAAAATGTGGCTTCAATCGAAATTTCATACATCCAGATGGCCAGGTTCTGGAAAGAATTCGGCTTCGGCGGATGGCAGCCGCTTTGGTATCTTGGGTATCCCTGGCACGTTTTTTATACGCCTCTTTTGCCTTTCTTGGAGGTTTTATTAAATACACTTTTCAATTTTAGCTTTGCCCACGCCTACAGATTGCTAACCGGCGCGGGTTATGTGTTGGCTCCGGTCTCTCTCTATTTCTTCGTCTGGCAACTTGCTAAAAGTAAAACCGGCGCTTTTGTCGCAGCTTTAATGTATAGCCTGGCTCCATCGGTAATCAGCGTAATTTTCAAAGAGGTTGGCGCTGATGTCATCAGCAATTTTATAGAGCCCAGAAGGTTTACCATACTTGTCAGATGGGGAGAAGGACCACATACGCTGGCTCTGGTTTTTTTGCCGCTTTTTGGCTTTTTTCTGGTGAGATTTTTACAAAAGTCCAAATTTGTTGATTTAGTAGCGGCAAGTTTCTTTTTAGGACTAGCAGCCTTGACGAATGCAATTGTTATCTGGGTAGCGATATTATTGCTCGCGGCATTTTTTCTCTCCGAGACTGCTCAGGAATCAGCCCAGTACATAAAGGTGATTAAAAGAGTACTAGCGGTTGTTATTTTAGGGTTTGGTCTAGTGGCTTTTTGGTACAACCTGCCGTTTATGCAAACTTTTTTCAAAGAAGGCGGGGGAGCTATTAATAACTGGGTTAGTCTTTTCCCCTGGGTTCTAATTCCTTTAGGTTTAGTGGGGTTTTTAATTGTTTACGCGGTTAATAAACTTACAGGGAGTTTTAAAGGTGTGGGCTTTTCTATTTTTTGGTTCTTTTCGCTTTTTGCCATAGTTTTTATTTATTATGCTTCTGGCGAGGACCGTATCGAATACGTGCCCCAGGCCTTGCGTTTAAATACGGAAGTTGACATGGCACTTTCTGTTTTTTGGTTCTTTTCGCTTTTTGCCATAGTTTTTATTTATTATGCTTCTGGCGAGGACCGTATCGAATACGTGCCCCAGGCCTTGCGTTTAAATACGGAAGTTGATATGGCACTTTCTGTTTTGGCTGGAGTGGTAATTTCCAACCTGTTTTTGTGGTTTTGGGATAAGAAGGGGATGATCACGATTGTTACCCGAACCTTAGCACTCTTAGTGGTTGTATTGCCAAGTTTAGTTCTTTTAGTCTGGGGATCGAAGTTGCTCGCGGAATTACCCGAGCACACTAGACCTTTAACACAGTCGAAAATTGGCGATATCAGCGAATATAAGGTGGCCACGAAACTTGCCGAGCTAACGGAAGGGACAGGTGAGCGAGTTTTAGCGCCGGGAAATTACGGTTTCTGGCTCAACTATTTTAAAGATGTCCCGCAACTGAGAGGTGCTCTTTATCAGTCTTCAACTCATTCGTGGCCGGAGCATATTTATTACCAGGTAACCAATGGGACGGATTCTAACATTAGCTTGGCCTGGCTTAAAATTGCCAATATCGGTAAACTCGTTTATACAACGATTGGATCGGCCGAAACTTATAAAGATTATAAAGTACCGGCGGAAAAATTAAAGGCAATTGGTACGGAAATATTAACAGAAAACGGTGATATTTATTTTGATATTCCCTTAAAGAACGACTCTTTAGCTAAAGTTGTTGATTTTGATACCTCTAAGGGTATTGCGAAGCCTTATAATGCGATTGACGAAAAGCCCATATTTGAGTATTTAGACTGGATTGAGAAGAAATCGGACAAAAAATTAAGGCTGACTAAAATTTCCAACAGCCGATATAAAATCGAGGGAGAGTTAAGGGAAGGTGAAGCAGTTTTATTTCAGCAAACTTATGATCCTGGTTGGAAGGTTAAACCCCTTCGACAAGACTCAGGGCAAGCCCTTCGACGGGACTCAGGGCAAGCAAGCGGCTGGAAGGTGGTAAAAGACCCTCTGGATTTTGCGCTTTTAGTACCTAAAAAGTCGGGCAGGTTTGAAATTGAGCTTGCTTATAGGAAGCCCTGGTCTGTGTGGCTAGGGTACCTGGTGACAGCCGGGGCTTTGGCGTGGGTGGGATATACGACGTATAGGACCTATAAGCCCAATAGGTCCAATACGAACGAAAGACACCTAGGATGAAGGCACATGGCGGTTACCGCAATCTTAAGTCTTACCAGATGGCAACGATTATCTACGATCTAACCGTTGAGTTTTGCAGGCGCTATGTCGAAAGGTATTCCAGAACGCGGGATCAGATGGTTCAAGCTGCCAGAAGCGGGAGGCAAAATATTGCTGAAGGTTCCCAAGCTTCTGGAACTTCTAAGAAGACGGAAATTAAGCTGGTAGGTGTGGCTCGAGCAAGTTTAGAGGAGCTACTGGTGGATTACGAAGATTTCTTAAGACAAAACAGACTTAAGCTTTGGGAAAAAGATGATCCCGAAGCGCGCAAAGTGCGAGCGTTGGCTTATACGACGGATAGGTCCCATAAGACATATAAGTCCTATTTAGAAGATCCCGAAAGTGCAGCTAATTGCCTAATTTGTCTTATTCATCAGGCTAACTTTCTTTTAGATAGACAGCTTGAAGCACTTGAAAAGGATTTTGTCGAAAAAGGCGGCTACACAGAAAATCTTTTCAAAAGAAGGCTGGCGAAGAAAGATACGACTTATTAGACTTATAAGACTTATACGACCTATACTTTCTGGTTTTAACTCTCTTTGACCGCTTGTTGTGCAGAAGCAACTTGCAACTGGGGCATTTTTTCTTCACGACTACTGTGGCTCCTGTTGAATAAAACAAAGGTTGTGGGGCTTACAGTGCGTTTAGGAAGGCTGTTCATATCATAATCGGCATCTTCCTGTGGTTTTTTGGCGGCAAAGGTGACAAATGTGAAGATAGCTCCAAACATAAAGCCTATTGTGAACATTCCCCAGTATAAAAGCATATAAGAATCTTTTCTATGGCAGCTTGATATTGGTCGTGACAGCTTGTGCAGGTTGTACCAGACGATATCTGGCAGAGGCTGATTAGGGCTTTTAATCGCAAGATGAGTCAGGTACCATACGGTACCTGATTACAGTCTAGATACCAGATGGTATCTGGCAGACAGGAGATTTTTGCAGTTTAAAGTTTATGATTTATTATTGGTTCGTGACAAGATAGCATAACAAGATCATAAAAAATCAAAAGATATCAAAAATTGTTTATATTCGCTCGCAGAACACCATGGACTATTAGTCCACGGATGAGGAGCGAGAGAATACATACTTCCGAGTACTTGGATTACCTGCTCGTTCATGTAAACTTAAAGAACAATACCGAGAGCTCTTAACCCTCGGAAGTTTATAAGTTGATCGAGGGTGATAAAACTTCTCCGTATTAAGGGCAGGGAAATATTATAAGTCCTTAATTAACACTCCCTTCACTAAGAGTAAGAAATTCTTTTTTTGAGTAAATTAAATTCCCATAAAACAAAAATAGCTTTAATTCAATAACATTTTTGATTATATTAATGAATAAAATTCGTTGTCACTTCTATTATTAACACATTTAAGAGCACTGGCGAGGATTTTTATAAGATAAAAATCCCTTTGTCAACTAGATAGATTTAAGTGGAAAACTCGATTGATACCATAGATTTTTTTAAAAAGAGGATTTTGAGGCTATAAGGCGATTATTGTACTTCTAACACTAGTTTAAAGCAAAAAAGATGGTGGCTTAGGCACAGTCACAATTAAAGTGCTAGTTTTAAATGAGTTAAGTTTAGCTTACATTGACGGCTAAAACTTATTCCCACAATTTTAATAACTTATAGTTAAATATTGATAACCGATAGTTTATTTTTTTAAACCTTATAGTTGGATAGTTAAAATTCCCAAAATGGCTTCACTTTTTTCTTATAGGTTTCCAATTTTTGTGGTCCTATAACCATTTGACTTCAGTACCCATCAATGGTAACACTAGATTGTGAGGCCTTTTTCAGCTTGCGATAAATTAAAATTAATAAAGTGCGCTTTAGAAGGGGAAAAAGTCACCAAAATATGTCAGCAGACCGGTGTTTCGCGAAAAACATTCTATTCATGGTTAAAAAAGTACAAATCGTCAAAAACAAATATTGTCCATCTTGCTCTTTCAGACAAACGTTTTAAGAAAATCTTCAGCTTTAAGACGCTAGATCAAAAAGAAAAGCTTCTTATAATTAATAAAGGCCTTGCCAAGGAAGCCTCTGTTTCAGAAATCTGCACAAATTATCAAATTTCCAGGAAAACATTCTATAAATGGCTCAAAAGATACCAAGAAAGAGGAGAAAACGGACTTTATGATCTAAGACCAAAAGGGAAAGATCATTTCCGGGCGATATCCAAGGAAACAGAGGAGATTGTTCTTCAATATATTGCTCAAAACCCGACCCTCTCCGTGCATCGGTTGGCCAGAGAGCTTGATTTTATTGGCCATCACGGAATTCAGAATTTACTTTTGCATCAAGATCTAAACACAATTGCCAAAAGACAACTGTTTGCCCAAGGCTACATTACTCAGCCGGAAATCGCACCTGTTCCCGAGTACGAAGTTGCAGCCAGACCAACTGGCGCACGCTGGCGTTGGCTTTTTGCGCCATTTGCAACGATACCCAAATTTGTAGTTAGGACTCCGGCCACCTGGCCATTGGCTATCCCTCTTTTTCTTCTCGTTTTATACATTTTTGAATTTGACAAGCTTCTGCGTCCGGCCATGTTTTTCCCGGCGGTAGCCCTTTTCTTTGGGATGATGTTCTTCTTTTATTCTTTGAAATACTATATTTCCTTAATCTTTGTAATGGCTTTTCAAGGGCAGTCTCTGCCGTCTTCAGAGAGACAACAGAATCAGGAGGTATGTGAGAGCAAATTTGGAAAGTTTTTCGCCAAATTATTAGGCTCAAACACGACCAGAACTACAGCTATAGCGCAGAATTTGGATAAGGTTACGCTTTCGCGTTACCCGTTTGTTTCTGTTCATTTACCCCTGTACAACGAGAGACGGGTGGTTGAGCGTCTTCTTAATGCCGTAACTTCACTTGACTGGCCAAACTTCGAGGTAATTGTTATTGATGATTCGACAGATGAGACAACAGAGATGGTTAAGCAACAATTAACAACTGACAGGCGACAATTGACAAAAATTTTTAGTAGTGATGAGCTTTCGATTTTTGAAAGTACCAAGGTTGGTGGTCCGACTGTTAAACTAATACACCGTTCGAGTCGGGTTGGTTTTAAAGGAGCAGCGCTTCAGAGAGCTCTGGAGAATACTGATTCCCGAGCCGAGTATATCTGTGTCTTTGATGCAGACTTCGTACCGTTCCCTGATACATTACAGCAGTTTGTTAAGACGTTTGAGGTCTTAAATGCGAATGAGACGCGAATGAAAATACCGCGAATGGATGCGAATATTAGCATAAATTCGCATAATTTAAATTCGCCAACTAATTCGCATAACATCGCCGCTGTCCAGGGTTACCAATGGCATGTTCTTAACAAGAGTGAGAACTGGGTGACCAGGGGAGTCAGGACGGAATATGCAGGAAGCTATGTAGTAGAGAGGGCTGGAATCGAGCTTTACGGGGGCTTAAAGCAGATCGCAGGTTCGGTTTTTTGTATCCGTGCTGATGTTATAAGGAAATTTGGCTGGGGAACTTCCATAACCGAAGACTTCGAACTAACCTTAAGACTCTATGAAGCTGGTTACAAGGTAGCCTTTACTCCCTACATCCAGGCTCCGGCAGAAGCGGTCTCAACAATCAAGCGCTTAATCCGCCAGCGCATGCGCTGGGCCGAAGGCCACACCTATAACGTTCGCAAAATGTACAAAAAACTTCTTGCAACCAAGGCAATGACCGGCAGGGAGAAGTTCGAATTTTTATACCTGGGTCCCTATTATCTGCAGGCAACCTTTTTCATATTTGGCACTTTGGCCTGGTTTATTGCCGAGACGGTGGTTCACGCGCAGCTGCCTTTTTGGACGGCAGCTTGGGGCTGGAGTTTGGTCTTTGTCAACTTCCTTTCCCTGCCCATGATGAATTTGGTCGGGCTGTTTTTGGAGGAATCGGACGAGCGCGATTATTTAGGAATAGCTTCATTTGTTCTTCTTTCCTATCTTTTGGTGCCTTTTCAGGCCTATGCGGCAACGAAGGCTCTTTTTGAGAAAGAAGAGGGGCCATGGTTCAGAACGCCTAAGACGGGCAGGATTACCGATGTTATTGGAAAGTCAACGTTCTACAGATGGATAGAGAGGCTAAAGCTTTGGCCAAAGCCAGCTGTTGCAATGCGAATGGACGCGAATTATGGGCGAATAAATGCGAATCCTTCGACTAGACTCAGGACAA
>Ga0209212_1000739_pt1 | contig 60248 bp, 55 predicted proteins | sample RifGroC2_FD_183996 | JGI IMG/M metagenome (GOLD analysis project Ga0209212, IMG submission 183996) | Groundwater microbial communities from Rifle, Colorado, USA - Groundwater C2 (SPAdes) (version 2) | ecosystem: Environmental > Aquatic > Deep subsurface > Groundwater | place: Rifle, Colorado...
GGCCTTCCTTCTCTACGATCTCGTCGAGCGCGGCGCGCATGATGCGGAAATTCTCCTGCGTGGCGTAGGTGCCGCCGAAGCCCTCGGTGGTGGCCCCGTAGGGCACGTAGTCCAGCAGGCTCTGGCCGGTGGTGCGGATAACCGCTATGATGTCGGCGCCCTGCAGGGCCGCGGCCTGGGCCTGTTTGACGTCTTCGTAGATGTTCCCGGTGGCCACGATGACGTAGATCATCGGGGATTTGACCTTGCCCTTACCGGCCTTCAACTTGGAGTTGCGGTGGGCCACGTTGCCGGCTATGCGCGCGTCCAGGCCCTTAAGCAGTTCGTCGGCCTTCTTCTGTATCCGCTTGGTGTCGGTGAAAGGGGTGTCGCAGAGGTTGAGGCCCTTCTCTATCTCCTTGTTCAGTCCGGCCGGGGTCTTGTCCAGCTTTACCAGCGCGTTGAGGTAGAAGGAGGCCGCGCCGCCGGCGAGTTTCTCCCCGCATTGCGCCGCTATCAGGTTGGGCACCGGCACGCCGTCGGCGTTGGCTCCGTCCGCGCCCAGCAGGCGCAGGGTGGCGCGCTCTATGGTCACGGTAGTGTGGGCGGCTATGAAGGCCTGCACCGGGGCGGTTATCCCGGCGGCCAGTTTGCGCGCCTGGTCTATCTTGGGTTTGGAAAGTCCGAGTTTGCTCTTCACTGGGGTCATTTTTTATCCTCCATGAAATCCTGCGCCCGCCTGATTATGGCCTTGCCCACGCCGAGAATGCCGGCTATCTTTATAGCGTCCCGCGCTTCCTCGCCCTCCCCGCCCTGCAGCAGCTCGTAGCGCATGAACTTGTTGATCATCTTGAGCTTTTCGCCGAGCCCGCACGCGGCGCGGCCGGAAAAATATTCGTTGAAGGCGGCGGTGTCGAAGCCGCGCATCTTGAAAGAAGCGGCCGCTTTCCCGGCTTTCAGGCCGGAAAAATGCGTGGCGAGGAAGGCCGTGGCGGAGGCCTGCCCGCCGAGGTCCTCTAGGATGGCGCTCAGCAGCGCCGCGGCTTCCTCTGAGTTGGTGGTGCGGGCGAATTCGTCCATCAGCAGCAGCAGGCTGCCCTGCTTCAGGCGCGCGTGGGCCGTTACGAAATCGTTCATCTCCAGCCCGAAGCCGCTCAGGCCCCCGGCGGTCTCCATCTCGGCGCCGCCTATGAAGGCCGCCCCGTCGAACAGGCAGGTCTCGAACGAGGCCGCGGGCACGAAGAAGCCGCTCTGCGCCAGTAGCTGGTTGAAGGCCAGGGTCTTGAGCGCCACCGTCTTGCCGCCCATGTTGGAGCCGTAGATCACGCTGACGCGCTTCGCGAAGACGGCGGTCAGCGGCGTGTATTTCAGGGCCGCCGCGGCCAGCCGGCTTTCCAGCGGCAGGAAGCGGCCTTTCGCCAGTTTTATGGGTGAGTGATACTTGCGTATCAGCGGGCGCACCAGCTTCAGCTCGGCCGCTAGGCGGGCGCGCTCAGCGGCTACGTCGAGCTTCTCGAGCGCCTGAGCGTAAGTTTCCAGGTTCCTCTTCTCGGCCAGGACGGCCGCGGCCAGTTTTTTTACCGCGGCGGCCTCCAGCTCCTGCTCGCAGCCGCGGAGGCGGTCTCGCTCCGAAGCGACCTCCATATACTCCTGGCCGTAAACCGGCTTTACCGTTACATGCCCCCCGTCGAAGGGCTCCAGGAACAGCTCCTGCGCCCCGCCCAGCTTGGCGGAGGTCTTTTCATCCACCACCAGGAAGTCGCGCTCGCTGAAATCCAGTCCCCAGCGCTCGCGCAGGGCCTTCAGGCGCTTCTCGCGCAGCTGCTTGAGGACTGGATCGCAGGCCGCTATAGCGGCCCTCTCTCCCGCCAATTCTCCGGAGTAAGCGTCCGAAATGTGGAAGGCTTCTCCGTGCCCGCCCTTGTTCAGCAGGGCGAGCAGGTCCGCGGAGGCCCACTTGACCCCGAACCGGGCCCTGAGCGGGGCCGGCAGCAGCCTGAAGATCTCCGAGGCGTTGAATAAAAACTTGCGGGCCAGGAAAAGCCCCGGCGCGCCGCTGAGCGCCCCGGAGGAGAGTTCCAGGGCCGGGATATTGCGCAGGTGGAAGCGCAGCTTGTCCGCCTTGTGCCGGGCGCCGTCCAGGAAGGCGGCCAGGGCCTCTGCCAGGTCGTACTCGGCCTTCAGGGCGGCGGCGTCGGTAAAGAAAGGCCTCGCCTCCCTGTAAAGGCGGCCCTGGGGCGTCAGCGGTTTGAACTGAGCGTAGAAAGTTTCGAATTCCGCGAAAGCTCTGAATTTTTCCATTATCTTGTCACTTCGTACGGATTGTAGATCAGCCGCTCGGCCAGTGCCGGGCTGGCCAGTCTTTTTTCGAACTCCGCGCGGCTGACATTGGCCAGGTTGATCACGAAGGCCGCCAGGTCCGGGCGGGCGCCGCAGCGCAGTTCGAAGCGTGCCCTGAGTTCCTGCCACTGCTGCCAGCTTAAAAAGATCTTCGTCAGGTCCTCTATTACCAGCGTGCCGCGCTTTACGTCTTTCGCGGGCAGCCGGCCCGGCGTCAGCGCTCCGTCGATGATGAGGACCGGCTCCGGCAGCTTTTCCCCCGCCCTGCATAGCGGCACGGTCGAGGCCGACCAGAGCAGCTTTATGGCCGCGGCCGAGGAGTCCAAGTTCTCCGGCTCCACCCGTGCCACGTAGACGAAAGCGGCTTTGCCGCCCGCGGCTACCTGCGTGATCCTGTCCACCGCGCCGTCCACCAGGACGGTGCCGGCCCCGTAGCGGCGCATGTCCGCGAGCACTTCCGCCAGCTGCTCGTTGTTCTCCGGGCCGGAGATCTCCGCCCTGCCCGGCCGCAGCGCCCGCACCAGCACGGGCCGGCCTATGGCCGTGCGGAAAGGGTAGACGTTGAGCAGCTCGCAGTGCAGGTCGGCGCCCTTCAGCGCGGTCTCGGCGCAGAGCAGCAGGTCGCCTTTTTCGGCGCGCACCTGCGGCTTGGGATTGCCGAACACCTGGTCCTGCGGCTCTCCGTCCACGCCCACGCTGAGCGCGCCCAGGCCGCCCCCGCCGCGCAGGCGGTTCAGGGCGTAGTTGAGGAAGGTGGTCTTGCCGGCGTTCTTCTTCGACCCGACGATGAACACCGTCCTGTCCCTGAGGCCCTTGATGAAATCCATGGGCGCCGTTTACTTCTTGTGCCTGCGGGTCCGCATCAGGTTGGCCGGCTCCAGCGTCAGCTTGCCGCCGTTGAGGAGCTTGGCCACGCCGTCTATCGGCTTGTACTGGTCGTCGCCGCAGAACTGGCAGTTCTCATGCGAGGAGATATAGCCGTCCGGCTCGGTGTAGGTGGTGACTACCCCTTCGTAGTTGCGCAGCACCACGCGCTTGTCGTTCATGGAGATCAGGTAGTTGGGCATCACGGGCGTCTTGCCGCCGCCGCCGGGGGCGTCCACCACGAACGTGGGCACCGCCATGCCGGAGGTGTGGCCGCGCAGGTTCTCCACTATCTCTATGCCCTTGGACACCGAGGTGCGGAAGTGGCTGATGCCCACGGAGAGGTCGCACTGGTAGATGTAGTACGGCTTCACGCGCGTCAGCAGCAGCTCGTGCACCAGCTTCTTCATGGTCTGCGGGCAGTCGTTGACGCCCTTGAGCAGCACGCTCTGGTTTCCCAGCGGGATGCCCGCGTCGGCGAGCTTGCGGCAGGCCTCGCGGGCCTCCGCGGTGAGTTCTTTCGGGTGGTTGAAATGCGTATTGACGTAGATAGGGTGGTACTTCTTGAGCATGTCCACCAGCTTGTCGGTGATTCGCATCGGCATCACTACGGGCGTGCGCGTGCCCAGGCGGATGATCTCCACGTGGTCGATGGCCCGGATCTTCCTGATGATGCCTTCCAGCATCTCGTCGGTCAGCACCAGCGGGTCGCCGCCGGAGATCAGCACGTCGCGCACCTCGGGGGTCTTGCGGATGTATTCGATGGCACGGTCGATGTTGGACGAGGACATGTGCACGTCTTCGAAGCCGACCAGGCGGCGACGCGTGCAGTGGCGGCAGTTCATGGAGCAGATATTGGTGACCAGCAGCAGTACGCGGTCCGGGTAGCGGTGCGTCAGGCCGGGCACCGGCGAGTCCACATCCTCGTGCAGGGGGTCGGACAGGTCGGAAGCGTCGGTTTTCAGCTCCAGGCCGCGGGGGATGGCCTGCAGCCGCACCGGGCAGCCCTTTTTCTTCTTGTCCATCAGCGCGGCATAGTAGGGCGTGATGGCCATCGTAAACTTTTTCAGGCAGGCCTTCAGGTCGTTCCTCTCCTGCGGAGTAAGCACGGCCACCTTCTCCAGCGTCGGGATGTCCTTGATGACGTTCTTGAGCTGCCACTGGTAATCGTTCCAGTCATCAGCGGAGACGTTCTTCCACATCGGGATCTTGTTGTAGTGCACCTTGGGATAGTCGCGCATGTTGTTATTCCTCCGGCTGTTAAGCGTAAAGTTTCTCGTAGGCCGCGCGGATCACCGGGGATTCGCGCAGGATGTTCAGCGTGGTCTCGGCGTGGTGGCGGGTGTAGCCGTTGCCCACCAGCATGACGATGTCCTTGCCCACGCCCTCCGCGCCCAGCGCGGCCTTGGTGAAAGAGGTGGCCATGCTGAAGAAATAGACGGTGCCCTCGTGGGCGCACATCAGGATGGAGGCCATCTCGGTGTTGGGGATGTTGACGCAATTTATCACCACGTCGGCCAGCTTGCCGCCGGTGGCGGCCAGCAGCTTGGCGTGACAGTCCAGCGCGTCCGTGGCGTTGGCCTGGATCACGTGGTCGCAGAAACCGAATTCCTTTACCTTGTCGCAGGCCTCTTTTGAATACTCCAGGCCCACTACGATGCCGGCCACGCCGGCTATCTTGCTGGCCTCGTAGGCGCACAGCAGGCCGGACTTGCCACCCGCGCCGATGATGGCCACCACCTGGTTGGGCCGCACCAGTTTGGCCGTCTGCGCCGGGGCGCCGGCCACGTCGAGGATGGCCAGGGCCAGCTTCTCGGGGATGTCCGCGGGGATCTTGGCGTAAATGCCGCTTTCAAAAAGTATCGCCTTGGCCTGCACGCTCACCTGCTCGGTGCCTGCCTTCAGGCCGAAAATCTGCTCTATCTTCAGCGGGGTCAGCGACAGCGAGACGAGGCTCGCTATCTTGTCGCCGGGCTTCAGGTCGGTCTTGCCTGCCAGCGCGGGGCCCAAGGCCGCCACGTGCCCGAAGAACATGCCGCCGGAGCCGGTCACGGGGTTCTGCATCTTGCCGCGCTCGGCCACGATGGCGAGTATCTTGGCTTTTATCTTCTCCTCGTCGCCGCCGGCCTCGGCCTTTATCTGCGTGAAGCTGGCGGAGTCGATGTTGAGAGTGTCCACGTCAACGAGGATCTCGTTGTCGTAGAGGTAGTCCATGCTGTTGTCGAGCCTTTGGGCGGGCTGGGGCAGCCCCCCCTTCGGTTCCAGCACTCTGTGCGAACCGAAGGGGTTGCCGTCCTTGCGGACCTCGGGCGATGAGGTGTTAGTCATGTGCTCCGGGGCGCGCCGTCTTAGGCGTACTGCTTCTCGTAGATGTCGCGCAGCTGCTTGGACTCCCGCAGCAGGTTCAGCGTGATCTCGGCGTGGTCCTTGCAGTAGCCGTTGCCGATGATCATGTCCACGTCCTTGCCCACGCCTTCCGCGCCGAGCGCGGCCTTGGTGAACGAGGTGGCCATCGTGAAGAAGTACACTATGCCGCCGTCGCGGCACATCAGGATGGAGGCCATCTCGGTGTTGGGGATGTTGACGCAGTTGATGATCACGTCGGCCATCTTGCCGCCGGTGACCTTGCGGATGGTCTCGTAGCACTCCAGCGCGTCGGTGGCGCTGAGCTTGAAGGACTCGTGGCAGAAGCCCTGCTCCTTCATCTTGGCCAGGCCGGAATCGGAGGAGGTGATGCCGATGACCTTGCCCATGATGCCGGCGCGCTTGCGGGCCTCGTAGGCGCACAGCACTCCGGACTTGCCGGCCGCGCCGATGATGACCACGGTATTGCCGGGGCGCACCAGCTTGGCGGTCTGCGCGGGGGCGCCGGCCACGTCGAGCACGGCCAGGGCCAGGGTCTCGGGCATGTCGGTGGGGAGCTTGGCGTAGATGCCGCTCTCGAAGATGATGGCCTTGGCCACCACGTTCACCTGCTCGGTGCCGGGCTTTATGCCCAGGATCTTCTCGATCTTCAGCGGGGTCAGGGACAGGGAAACGAGGCTGGCTATCTTGTCGCCCTCTTTGAGGTCTATCTTGCCGGCCAATTTGGGGCCGATCTTGAGCACCTTGCCGCGGAACATGCCGCCCGAGCCGGTGACGGGGTTCTGCATCTTGCCCCTCTCGCCGACGATCTTGGTGATCATCGCCTTTATCTTTTCCTCGTCGTTGCCGCACTCCTTCTTGATCTGGGTGAAGCTGGCGGAGTCGATGTTGAGGGTCTCGACCTCGAGCAGGAGCTCGTTGTCGTAGATGTAGTCCATGTTGTTATCCACGCGCTGGGCGGGCTGGGGCAGCACGCCCTTGGGTTCCAGCACGCGGTGCGAGCCGAAAGGGTTACCGTTGGCTTTTATCTCTACCTGGGTCTGTGTGGGCATTGTTTTCTCCTTGATTATTTCAGCTTGAATAGTTGTCTTACGTCGGACGGCTTAGCTATCTCCAGGCCGGCTTCCTGCGAAATACGCACGGCCCTCTCCACGAACTCGGCGTTGGACTTGGCCAGCCGGCCCTTGGAGTAGTAAATGTTGTCTTCGAAGCCCACGCGGATGAAGCCGCCGGAGGCGATGGCGCCGCAGATGCCGGGGATATGCGCGCGGCCTATGCCCATCACGGTGAAGTAGCTCTCGGGGGGCATCTGGTCCATCATGTAGCTCAGCGTCTTTACGGAGAGCGACAGCGCGGCCGGCACCTGCATGACGAAGCCGTAATGGTAGGGCGGCTTTATCAGGCCCTCTTTGATGAGGATGTGCGAGGACTGCACGTGGGAGACGTCGAAGCATTCCAGCGTGGGGTGCACGCCGTACTTGTTCATCTCGGAGGCGAACTGCCGCATGATGGGCAGGGTGTTGACGATGTACTCGTCGCCGAAGTTGACGGTGCCGCAGTCGAGCGAGGCCATGTCGGGCTTCAGCGAGACGGGCGCTATGCGCTCTTCGGGCGTCATACCTACGGCGCCGCCGGTGGTGATCTCTATCACCACTTCGCTCTTGGCGCGGATGAGGTCTATGGCCTTCTTGAAAACCTTCAGGTCGGCCGTGGGCGAGCCGTCGTCGTTGCGGGCGTGCAGGTGGACGATGGCCGCGCCGGCCCGGCAGGCCTCGTCGGCCGCCGCCGCCAGCTCTTCCGGAGTTACCGGGAGGGCGGGCTGCTGGGCCTTGGTGGTCTCCGCGCCGGTCAGCGCGCAGGTTATTACCATTTTGTTAGCCATGATATCTCCTTAAAATTTGCCGAGCTTGCCGGCGATATGTAGCGGGGCCTCGGTGGCTTTTATAACTTCCTCCACCGTGGTGTCTTCGGCTATCTCTTCCAGCACCAGGCCTTTCTTGGTGACGCGGATGAAGGCCAGGTCGGTCACTATCAGGTCCACCTCGCCCACCGCGGTGAGCGGCAGGGTGCACTTCTTGAGGATCTTGGGCGCGCCGTTCTTGCTGGTGTGCTCCATGGCTATGATGACGTTCTTGGCGCCGGCCACCAGGTCCATGGCGCCGCCCATGCCGGGCACCATCTTGCCGGGAATCATGTAGTTGGCCAGATTGCCTTCCATGTCCACCTCGAGCGCGCCCAGCACGGTGTAGTCCACGTGGCCGCCGCGGATGATGGCGAAGGACATGGCCGAGTCGAAGAAGGCGCCGCCGGGCACTATGGTCACGGGCTGGCCGCCGGCGTTGACGATACGGGGGTCTTCCTTGCCTTTCTGCGCCGCCGGGCCGAGGCCGGTAAAGCCGTTCTCGGACTGCAGGAGTATCGTGCGGCCCTCGGGGATGTAGTTGGCCACCATCGTGGGCATGCCTATCCCCAGGTTCACCAGCGCCCCGTCGGGAAATTCCTGCGCTATGCGCTTTACCAGTCTGACTCTTTTAAGTTCTTTGGGGTCCATGTTGCTCTCCTTTAGGGCTTCAACTGCAGGTTGGCGGCCGGCAGGGTGGACTGCACTATGGCGGAAATGAAGATGCCGGGGATGGTGACCTTGTCCGGGTCCAGCTCGCCGGGCTCGACGATCTTTTCAGCTTCAAGTATGACATGGTCGGCGGCCATGGCCATTACTACGGCCATGTTCTTGGTGGCGCCGGGCAGGTAGGCGTTGCCGTACTTGTCGGCTACTTCGGCTTTTATGAAGGCGAAGTCTGCGCTCATCGGCAATTCCAGCAAGTATTCTTTGCCCTCTAAGGTTAGGGTCTGTTTCCCTTCCGCCACGGCGGTGCCGCGGCCGGTAGGGGTGAGCACGCCGCCCAGGCCCGCGCCCTTGGCGCGGATGCGCTCGGCGAAGGTGCCCTGCGGCACCAGGGTGACCTTGAGTTCTCCGGAGTTCATTTTCTGGCCGGAGACCGGGTTGGTGCCGATGTGGGAGGCGGTCAGGGTGGCGGCGCGGTTCTGGCAGATGATGCGGCCTACGCCTACGTCGGGGTAGGCGGTGTCGCTGGTGATGAGGTTCAGCTCCTTGGTGCCCTTGCGGATCAGCGCGTCGATAAGAGTGAACGCGTTGCCGCAGCCCATGAAGCCGGCGACCATGAGGGTGGCGCCGTCCTTGATGTCTTCAACAGCTTTGTCCGCGGTAAGAATAGGTTTCATGCCTTACTCCTTGAACTGTCGATTGCGGTAGTTATTTTTCATATTATAACAAAATTATTATATTATAAAGGCAAGAGCAGCCGTGCTGGGGCGGCCCGACCTGGGCACACCTCCGCGAACCCGGACTGCGGGGAACCGTTGGCCGTCTGATGCGCATAGCGCCTGATACGGCACGGGCATAGCCCAGCGCGGTTCCCCTCAACCGCAGGAAGCGGTTGAGCCTCCCCTCCCCAACGGGTTCTCGGAGGTGTGCCCAGGCCGTCCCGCAGGCGCACAAAGCTATTGCATCTACACGGAGAAGCTATGCACAAGGTACATATAGATCACCGCGAGTCCATGATTAAAGAGAACATGGCCCGCGTAAAGAACAAGATCCTTGTAATGAGCAACAAGGGCGGGGTCGGCAAAAGCACTATTGCGGTGAACTTCGCCGCGCTGCTGGCGGCGCGGGGGCATAAGACCGGCCTGCTCGATATCGATATTCACGGCCCCTCGGTGGCGCGCATGACGGGGGTTGAGGGCAAGGCGCACGCTTCGGACGGCCAGTTGATCGAGCCCCTCGAGGCGGCGCCTAACTTGAAGATGATCTCCATGGGCTCTATCATGAAAGAGGGCGATACTCCCGTCATCTGGCGCGGACCGCTGAAGCTCGGCGTGCTGAAGCAGTTCCTTTCCGACGTAAAATGGGGAGACCTGGATACGCTTGTGATAGACGCCCCCCCCGGCACGGGCGACGAGCCGCTTACGATCTGCCAGCTGATCCCTGAGATGACCGGCGCCGTGGTGGTCACCACCGGGCAGGGCGTGGCGCTGCTGGACTCCCGCAAAGCAGTAAATTTCCTGAAGACAGTAGGCATACCGGTGCTCGGCATCCTGGAGAACATGACCGCCTTTCATTGCCCCCACTGCAGCGGCGAGATCCCCCTCTTCAAAACTGGCGGCGGCGCGCAGGCGGCAGGCGAGATGGGCGTACCTTTCCTGGGCTCAGTCCCTTTCGATCCCGCCATGGTGGACGCCGGCGACGCCGGGCGCTTCTTCGCCGTGGAGCAGCCCGGCGCTGCGCCTTCCGCGGCGATCAGGGCCGCGCTGGACAGGCTGCTGCCTGGCTGAAGCCTCTGCTCCTGAAAAGAAAAATCCGGCCGCGGCCGGATTTTTCTTTTGCAAGCCACGCCTGTCAGTTCGCGGTAACGGCCACGGAGTCGAATTGCGCCTTGCTGGTGCCCCAGGTCTGCAGGCCGGCGCTGCCCGAGGTGAAAGTGGAATCGGTTACCGTCAGCACCTTGACCGAGTCCACGTAGATGGTTTGCGTGTTCCCCGATACCGACACCTCCACCAGGTGCTGGGTGTCGTAAACGGGAAAGCCGGCGGGAATTGGCGCCGTGCCCAGCGGCGCTCCCTCTACCCCGTTGACCACTTTGCGCACCGTGAAGGCCCCGAGGGCCGCGTCAAATTGGAAGGCGTAGCCGGAGATGTCCTGCTTGCCGTCCGCCCTGTAATACACGCCGTAGCCGTTCCCCGCGCTGAGGGTGGCGTTCAGTTTAATGCTGTAGTCGGTCCAGCTGTTGTCGCCGAAGGAGAGCTGCGCCTCGCTTTTGGTGGACCAGCCCTTAAGTATCTCCCCCGCTATGACCCAGTGCCCCGAGAGCACCTTGAGCATGTTCATGGAGTTGAACTCCGACGAGAACAGCGCCGCGCTGCCCGAGGCGGTTTCGTAAGGCCAGTAGTGCACGCTGCAGCCTACCTGGGGCGAAGAGGTGGAAACCCAGACATAGAAGCCGCCGGCCGTGCAGTAGGGCACCCGGTCCAGGTAGGCCCCCTCTTTCAGCGCGGTCACTGAGGGCGAAGGCTTGCCGTCGTGGTCTAGGCGGTAGCGCGCCTCGGCCTGCTCCACGCTGTAGCGGTTGGAGAGGCACTGCGCGGCCTTGGACTTGTTTATCGCGCTGAGTATTTTCGGGGCGAACATGGCGCCCAGCACGGAGATGATGGCCATTACTACCAGCAGCTCTATCAGCACGAAGGCGCGGCGGTTCATTGCGGCCCCCTGGCTACCACGCCTGTGCGCGGCTGGAAGTAAAGTTCGGTCAGCCCGTGCTTGTCAGGGGCGGGGCAGGCTATCTTCCCCCCGTCGGTCTTGTAAGGCAGGCCGCAGACCGGGCAGGAGGGATTCCCGGAGGTTTCCATGCCGGCCGCCGTCTTCCAGAGGTTGCCTATGCACTGCTCTGTTCCCCGGTCCGCGCCGTAGGCGCCCAGGCGCAGCTGCTGCGGCCCCTGCGCCGCGCCGCGGATGGCGGGCAGCGCGGAGTAGACGTAAACGGCCGCCGCCGCTATTACGCCCAGCTGCAGGGCCAGCACCAGGCGCGGGTGGCGCCTGGAAAAAGGTTCGGCCGGCGGCGGAGGCGGTGCAGGCGGCTTGTCCTGCGCTTCTTTGACCTTCTTCTCCAGGAAATCCCGGAGGTCGTCCATCGGCTCTGGTTCTTTGTCTTCCATATATCCTTGCCCCGCTGTCCTTTACCCGTAGTATTATATAATTTGGGAATGCAACTCGGTCGACGAACCCCTTCCCGCGCCGCAACGCTTGTTGCAGCCCTTATGCTCCTGCCGGCCCTGGCGGCCGCGCCCGCCGGCGCGGAATTCCGCCCGTTCAACGCCGCGCCCGCGGCGGCGCCGGAAACGGACTTCTGCGCCCCCGGCAAATTCCTGATCTTCGCGGGCAGCTGCTCCCCGGGCGGCAAGCGCAAGGACGTCATAAGCCCCAAGTCCTGCGGCGACGCCGCGCAGACCCTCTACGACGGGCTCTCCTACCTCTACCCCAACGCCTCGGTGGAATTCCACCAGGACCTGACGCCCGAAGAGGTTGTGCAGAAGCTGATGCGCCCGATGATACTCGGCTTTTTCTTTGTCGGAGAGGGCGACGCTAAGGGCGGCTTCGTCACCGGGCCGGAACGCCAGCGGCTCTACCCCGACCTTTCGGTCTGCCAGCTGGGAAAATTCGACCTCTTCGCGGCCTTCACCTCGCACAGCAAGTATTCCCCAGACGTTCCCGCTAAAAAAGCGGATACAGCGATGGTAATCAGCCGCAGCGAACTGCTCTACGGCGGCGCCGGCGCGGCCCCCGGCTCCTGGGCCCGGCTCTGCCGGCCCGGCCTCAGCCTGGTCTACCCTACGCGCACCTTCGCCGGGCGCATCAAGGACGACCTGAAGAAGCTGATGGGGGCCCTGCAGGACCAGAAGAAAAAGCACGTCATGAAGACGCTGGGCACCATCTGCGACGGCTGCCAGGGCCTGGTGGCGTCGGGCAACAGCCTGGCCCAGTTCTGTCCGCCCAACTCCAACATCTGCAAGCAGCGCAAGATTACGCCCGGCACCGAGGAGTTCATCCTTAAGAACTACTGCGCCGCGCTCGGCCCCGTGCGGGACAAATAGCCGCAGCCTCGCAATGAAAAAGGCCGCCCGTGAAGGCGGCCTTTTTTTGCGCCCGCGGGTGCTACGAGAGCTTTTTAATCATATCCTCCGCGTCGGCGAAGATCCGGTCCAGGTGCTCGGGCCCGCGGAAGCTCTCGGCGTAGATCTTGTACACGTTCTCGGTGCCCGACGGGCGCGCGGCGAACCAGCCGCCGGGCGTATTCACCTTCACTCCCCCCAGGGGCTCGTTGTTGGAGGGTGCCCGGTTGAGCACGCCTTCGATCTTTTCCCCCGCCAGCTCTTTGAACGGGAACTTTTCCGGCGTGAGGCCCTTGAGCAGTTTCTTCATCTCGGGCGTGGCGGGCGCGTCCTGCCGACGGTAGAAAGGCTCTCCGTATTTGGCGGTAAGGTCCCGGTAAACCCGCGCGGGATCCTTGCCCATCTTGGCGGTGATCTCGGCCGAGAGCAGCGCCAGGATGATGCCGTCCTTGTCGGTGCTCCAGGGCCCGCCGTCGAAGCGCAGGAAAGAAGCGCCCGCGCTCTCTTCGCCGCCGAAGCCGAAGCTGCCGTCGAGCAGCCCGTCCACGAACCACTTGAAGCCTACCGGCACCTCGCACAGCCGCCGGCCGAGGCCGGCCGCCACGCGGTCTATCATGCTGCTCGAGACGGCCGTCTTGCCGATGGCGGCGTCCTTTCGCCAGCCGGGCCTGTTCTGGAACAAGTAATGGATCGCGGCGGACAGGTAGTGGTTGGGCGGCAGCAGGCCGGCCTTCGTTACTATCCCGTGGCGGTCATAGTCCGTGTCGCAGCCGAAGGCCACGTCATAGCGGTCCTTCATGCCGATGAGCCGCTGCATGGCGTAAGGCGACGACGGGTCCATGCGTATCTTGCCGTCCCAGTCCGCGGTCATGAAGGAGAAAGATTTATCCACCGTCTCGCTCACGATGGTCATGTCGAGCCCGTACTTTTCGGCTATAGGCGCCCAGTACGCTATGCCGGAGCCGCCCAGCGGATCCACGCCTATCTTTATCCCGGCGGCCTTTATGGCGGGCAGGTCTATTACCCCGGCCAGACCTTTGACATATTCGCCGGTGTAATCGTAGGTCCTGGTGGTCGGGGCTTTTTTTGCGGAGGCCAGCGGCACGCGCTTGACGCCCGCCAGGTCTTTCGCAAGGATGGCGTTGGCCAGCTCTTGTACTACGCCGGTGATTTCGGGACCGGCGGGGCCGCCGCTGGGAGGGTTGTACTTAAAGCCGCCGTCGGCGGGCGGGTTATGTGAAGGGGTTATCAAAATTCCGTCGGCCAGGCCTGCGCTGCGCCCGGTGTTATAGGCCAGTATCGCCCGCGAGACGGAGGGTGTCGGGGTGTAGCCGCCGGAGGCGTCTATCATCACGGTCACCCCGTTGGCCGCCAGCACCTCCAGCGCCGTGTCGAAGGCCGGGGCCGACAGCGCGTGGGTATCCATGCCCATGAACAGCGGCCCGTCCAGGCCCGCCCCGCGGCGGTAGTCGCAGATGGCCTGCGTGACCGCCAGGATATGCGCCTCGTTGAAGGACCGCGCGAACGAGCTGCCGCGGTGCCCCGACGTGCCGAAAGAGATCTTCTGCGAGGGCTCGGCGGAATCCGGCTTCTCCCGGTAATAGGCCTCCAGCAGTTTGGGGATATCCGTCAGCATTTCTTTCGGCAGCGTATGGCCGGCATAGGGACTTACAGGCATGTCGTTCTCCTTGATAGCGCGGTCTGATTACTTCGGTTCCTTATAAGTGATGGTAAGGGCGGCCTTATTCTTGTTGCCGGAGGCCTTCGCTTTATACGGGCGCGTGGCGGCGTTTATGTAGGTCTCGAAAGCCCGGGCCGTGTCCAGCGCGGTCTGGCCAGGCTTGAGCGCCAGGGCTATGTTCCAGCCGGCCACGTGGTTCACGGTGCCGTCCGGGCGCATGTAGCGGAAGATCGAGAGCCAGACGTTCATGGTCCCTTCTATGCCCGCGCCTTTGCCCGCTGCCTCGCCGGTAAATTCCACCTCGCCGGCCCTGCCTCCCACGGTGATCTTCCCCGCCGTTACGTCCACGCCCTGTGTCTTGTCGTAGGACGACGCGGTCAGTTCCGCGCCTTTCGCCAGCTCCGCCTCCGGGTTATAAACGCCTTTCTTGGTCACAGCTCCCCCTTGCTCCCCCGCCAGATTGCAGCCTGTAAAAAGTCTACTAATTCCGCGGGAGAAAGGAAAAGGGCTTGCCGGGTCCTCCCGACCGCGGCCGTGCAAAGGCGCGGCCCCAAAGAGCAGCAGCGAAACCAGCAGGCAGCGATTCATGCTCCCCCCATATTATCTATCCCTCTAATAGCCTAGCACGCGCACCCGACAAGGGCGTGTCGGGTTCCGGCGCGTCAGCACGCTGTCGCGGCAGGGGTTTATAATATTTCAGCGGAATTAACTATAATCTAAAGGAAATCATGGCGAAGATAATACACACGGCCGACCTGCACATCAAAGCGGACGAAAAGGTCTACTGCTACGCGGTGCTCGACGAGATCATAGAGCTGGCGCGCGCCGAGAAGGCAGACTTCCTGGTGATAGCCGGCGACCTGTTCGACTCCTTCGCCGACTTCGAGGTCCTGCGCAAGGAAGTGCGCCACAAGCTTTTCCAGCTGCACGAGGCCGGCTGCCGCATCATCTACATCCCCGGCAACCACGAGGCCCGCGGCGCCACGGCGGACCTGACCGCCTACAGCCTGGACCCGGTGCAGTTCTACGCCCACGCGCCGTTCGTGTTCTTCGAGGCTGAGGGCGTGGAATTCATCTGCGTGCCGCACGCGGAAAATTATGACGGCTACCGCGACTGGAAAGTGCCCCCCAAGAAAGAGGGCGTCACCCGCGTGGCCGTGCTGCACGCGCTCAACTCCACCATCTATACCGGCCCCGACGAGGAAACCGACTCCAGGACCGGCGTCATCGAGGACGATTTCTTCAAGCGTTTCTCCATAGACTACGCCGCCATGGGGCACGTGCATTCAGGGCGCCAGCATTACCTGGGAGGGGCCATAGCCTGCTATCCCGGCTCCCCCCGCGTCTGGCGCGCCCACATAAGGGAAGCCGGCACCAAGACCGTACGCATAGTAGAAACCGGCGGCTCCCCCGTCAACACCCGCCCCGTGGAGCTGAAGACCGCCGGGCAGTACCGGGAATACACGCTGCCGGTGGACGGCCTCGGCGCCGCGAGCCTGGTTGAGATACAGCGCATAGAGGCCGAGGTCTCTTCCCGCGATTTTGTTTACGTAAAGCTCACCGGCGTAGTAGAGGACGAGCCCGCCGCCGCCGCGGCCGCCGCCGCGCTGCGCGGGAGGCTGGAAAAGCGGGCGCGCCAGGCCGAGGTGGAACTGGACACCACCGTGGCCTCGCAGCTCTACTCCAACGAGCTGGCCAAGTCCTTCCTGGCCGGGATGGACGCCATAAAGCCCGCCGGGGAAGAGGGCCCGGATTACCGCCGCTGGCTGCTGGCCCGCCAGTTCGGGCTGGAAGAGATAGCCGCGCGCGCCGGGGAGGCCAAATGATAAAGCGCCTCGACCTGGAAGAGTTCGGCAAGTTCAAGAAGGACGCGCTGGAGTTCGGCCCGTTCACCGTGGTGCTGGGCCCCAACGAGGCCGGCAAGACCACCGTTTTCGACGCGCTGTTCGACGCGCTGTGCGCGGAGTCCCGCAAGGAGAACCTGGTGCCGTGGAAGCGGCTGGCCGGCCGCTACGGCGCGCTGCGCAAGGCCGTTCTCACCTGGAAGGGCGAGCCCTTCTCCTTTACCGACGCCGAGTTTTTGGAGCTCTTCGCTATACGCGCCGGCGAGACCAGCGTGAACGCCGCCAACGGCAAAAGCTGGGAGATCGTGGCCGAGGCGCGGCTGCTCAACGCCGGGCTGAACCCGGCGGGACTGGCCGCCGCGCTGATAGATAAGGCCGAAAGCACGCGCAAAGGCTCGATACATGCCCGTATAAAGGAACTGATAAATCTAATAAAGGCCCGCGAGGCCGAGCTGGCGGAACTCAGGGGCCGGCGCGACGCGATCTTCGGAGGGGAAGCTGAAACCGCCCGGCTTGAGGGTGAGCTGGCAGGGAAGGCCGCCGCGCTGGAGGCCCAGAAGGCCGAGCTGCGGGGGCTGAACGCCAAGGCCGACGAGCTGGCCGACGCCTGCCGGCTGGCCGCCGCGCTGGAGGGCATAAAGGCCCTGCGCGCCCTGAAGGAGGCCGAGGAGGCGCTGGACGGGCTGAAAGATTTCGCCAGGAGCGAGCTGCCCGCCTACCGCGCGCTGGTGAACGAGCAGCGCGAGCGCGAGCGCGCCGTGGCGTCCGCCGAGGCCGCGCTGGCCGAGCGCCAGGCCGGCGCCAAGGCCGCGCGCGCGGCTGTGGATCAGCTGGTGGCCCGCGGTCCGCTTCTCGCCCGCCAGATAGAGGCCGCCGCCGCGCTATCCTCCAAACTTGGCGCTTTCGCCTCCGCCCCCCCTAAGGTGGTCCTGACTGTAAACAAGGCCATGCGCTTCGGCGTCTGGGCCGGCGCGCTGGCGCTGGCCGGTTTTGTGGCTTACAGCGGCCGCAGCCTCCCCGCCTATATCGCCGCGGCCGCCATCGCCGGCGCCGGCGCCTGGGTGGGCCTGAAACTTTCCGTTAAGCAGGACCTGGCGGGCCATACCCCTGAGGAGATCAAGGCTTTCCTGGACGGGCTGGGCGCGGAATGGGCCCTGGTCAGCGAGGACCGCCTGCCGGACAATATAGAGGCGGCGCACGCGACTTTAGCCAAGCCGGCCGCCGACCACGCTGCGCTCACCGAGGCCTACAATGCCAAGGCGGCAGAGATAGCGGACCTGGAAGCCGGGCTTGCCGTATTCGCGGAGAATATAGCCGGTTTCAAGAGCAGCGCGCAGGCCGCGGCGGAGGCCGCCGCGGCCTGGCTTAAGGCGCATGGCTGCGCCGCCGAAGACGAGTACCAGGCCAAGCTCACCGAGCATCAGAAGCTGGCGGCCCGCTCGGCTGACCTGCACTCGAGGGTCATAGTTTATCTGCAGCGCAACAGCTGCGAAACCATAGATGAACTGAAGGATAAGCTTTTTACCGAGAAGGAAACGCTGGACCGCAAGGGCGTAAATTCGGCCAAGGCCTCGGAACCTGAACTGGAGCGGCTGAAGCAGCGCACCGCGTCCCTCGGCAAGGCCGTGCACGCGCTGGAGGCGGAGGCCGCCGAGCTGAAAGCGGCGCTGGGCAAAGCCAGCGCCGTGGCCGAGGCCAAGCTGGAGGGCCTGCCGGGACGCATAAACCAGGCCGAAACCGATATAGCCTCCGCCAAGGACGAGATAGCCGGGCTGGACCTGCAGATACAGGCGCATATGCTGGCGGCCGAAGTCTTTAACAAGCTGGCCGAGAAGTCCACCGTGGCCTTCGAACTGCTGTCCAAAGAAGTGGCCGCTGCGCTGGGAGAGGTGCTGCCGGGCAGCGAGGCGCATTTCGGCAGCTTCGACGCGTGCGAGGCCGCGCTGAAGGACGCCGGCGGCCGCCTGCGGGAGATAAAGCACCTTTCTTCGGGCACGCGCGACCTGTTCATGCTGGCGGCGCGCCTTATAATGGCTAAGAAGGCCCGCCTGAACCCCGACGGGACGCTGTCCCCCGCCCTGCTGGTGCTCGACGACCCGTTCTACACGCTGGACCCGGACCGCGAGAGGGCGGCCTTGAAATTGCTGGGCGATTTCCAGCGGGACACGGGCTGGCAGATAATAATCTTCACCAAGGACGCGGGCCTGGCCAAGGTCTCCACGGCCTATATCCCCGAAGTAAAAATACTCGAGCTAAAATAAACCGCGCGGGCGGGCTTTAACTGCCGGACAAAACCGGACCGTGACCGGTCAGGTTCTGTTGCGGCGTGATCTTCTTGAGGGTGGCTTCCAGTTCGTAGGTGCTTTCACGCGGGGTGCGGCCTGCTATGCGGGCCGCAACGGCCGGGGCCGCGTCGGCGGCGCCCGTGCCCATTTTGTCGAGCAGCTTCAGTATATATCCCAGCGTATCGGGGTCGGCGTCCGCTATCAGCGGGATGACGGCCGGCAGGGCGGCCTGGGCTTCCGCGGGAACGTAGTAAAGATTGCAGATAAGGCCTATGCGGGTGTAGTGGTCGCTGGTGGCGGCCAGCGCGGCAGTCATTTTTTCGACCGCCTCCTGTTTTTTTGGAGCTGGCAGGCGGGGCAGTATCCCGCTAGAGCATTCCGCCACCACCTTGCGGCATTCGCCGGTGGCGTGGTGTTTTATGATCATGCCGCGGTAGCCCTCCAGCGAGATGGCTATGGACAGGGTGCCGATGAACATGGCCAGCGTGAGCCACAGCGGGGCGTTGCCGGTGCCGTCGCTGCCGGCGCGGAGCAGCACGTAGGTCAGGCCGGTGAAGAGGAAGAGCGCGGCGAATATCTTGAACGACCCGCCGTGAAGCACGGCGGAAGCCCCGGCCTTCATGGTGAGCACGAAGGTGAGCGGCATCAGGGCGTAGCCGGCATAGGTCAGCCAGTCGCGGCCGCCTTTGTTCATATGGTTGCGCACGCACCAGGCGGCGAAGCCGGCCAGGGCCAGAGCTAAAAGAGTCAGGAACATATTCCCCCTCGCCCGCGCGGGCGGGCTTTGAGCTTAAATACTACGCTTTTAGAGGCAGGGGGTTCAAATACCCGGGGCCGGCTGCCTGGCCGCGCGGTAGGCGGCCAGGGCCTGCGGGAAGGGAGACAGGACGCGCTCCAGCACGCCCCTGCATTCGGAGATGGCCGTGCCGTAATTGGTTATGGGTACGCCGGCCGCCGAAGCCTTGCCCATGCGGTTGAGGATCTCGGCGCGGCCCAGCATGCAGCCGCCGCACTGAACGGCCAGCTTGTATTCGGCCAGGCTGCCCGGCAGATCATGCCCGGCGAAGGTGTCTATCTTCAGTTCCCCCCCGGCCTTCTCCTTCAGCCAGCGCGGCAGCTTGACGCGGCCTATGTCGTCCTCTATGGCGTGGTGGCTGCAGCCCTCCAGCACAACCACGCGGTCGCCGGGGCGCAGATCTTTAATGGCCGCGGCGCCGGCGGCATAGGCGGCCAGGTCGCCCTTGAAGCGGGCGAACAGTATTGAGAAAGTGGTGCAGGGCACGCCGGGCGGGGTGTTCTTCACCATGACGTCCACCACCTGCGAGTCGCAGACCACCAGGGCCGGGAGCTCTTTCATCGCGGCCAGGGCCTGCGGGTATTCGTGCTCGCGGCAGGTCAGCGAAAGCACCCCGTGGTCCAGCAGGTCGCGCAGGGCCTGTACCTGCGGCAGGATGAGGCGGCCTTTGGGCGCTTCTTTGTCTATCGGGATTATCAGCACTACGGTCTGGCCGGGCTTTACAAGGTCCCCCAAAATGGCTTTTGGGCCGCCCGCCTCCTGCGTTATCTTGAGCAGCCGGCTTTTGACGGCGGAGACGGTGATCTCCCGCAGGCTCTGAGTGACCGCCGAGCAGAAGATAGGGTCTATCCCCCGCTCCTGCAGCGCGGCCTTGAGCTCCGGCGCGGGGGCGGCTATGTCTGTTTTATTAATCAGTACGATGAGCGGGATATTCTTTTCCCTGGCGGCCGCGGCGATCCCCTCTTCGCAGTCCCCCCAGCCTGAGGGCTCCACCACCAGCAGGGCCGCGTCGGCGCGGTCGAAGATCCTGCGCGCGCGTTCCGTGCGCAGGGCGCCCAGCTCGCTGCCGTCGTCAAGGCCGGCGGTGTCGAGGAACACTACGGGGCCGACGGGCAGCAACTCCATGGACTTTTCCACCACGTCGGTGGTGGTGCCGGGCACCGGCGAGGTGATGGCCACGTCCTGGCCGGCCAGCATGTTGAGCACGCTGGACTTGCCGACATTGGTGCGGCCGAAGATGGCGACCTGCAGCCGCAAGGATTTAGGCGCGCTGTTCATAAATTGACCGGACCTCCCTATCGAGGCGAAGCCTCGATAGACTTCAGGCTGTGGCCGAAGCCTTCGGCGCGGGCGCGGCCCAGGTTCTTCAGCATGGCGTCCATGCAGCCGGCGCAGTCCTCGGGCGCTTCGCTGACGCAGATCTTGCCGGGGTAGAGGCTGTAGTCGGACCGGTGCTCCGCCGGGCTGATATTGGGCATCAGCACGTTGGCGCCGCAGCGCAGCGCCTTCTGGCGGCCCTTCGGGTCTATGCTGCCCATGGCCGTAGTGGCAGGGATATGGGTGTTCACGGTAACTATCCGCGTAAGGGCCACCATGCGCAGCGCCGCCTCCAGGGTGCCGTTGTGGGCGCCCGCCATCGGCGTGTCCGGGTTGGCGATGAAGGGGCCTATGCCGACCATGTCGAGCTCCAGCTCTTTGAAAAGCAGTATGTCGTCGGCCATGCTCTCGAGGCTCTGCCCCGGCAGGCCGGACATTACTCCGGAGCCCACCTGGAAGCCGGCCTCTTTAAGCCAGGCGAGGCAGCGGAACCTGGTATCGTAATCCGAATCAGGCTTTAGCATGCTGAACAGGCGCCTGTCGGAAGTTTCGAAGCGCAGCAGGAAGCGGTCTGCCCCGGCGGCGCTTCGCAGCTTGTAGTCCTCCCGGCTATGTTCGCCCACGGAGAGCGTGATGGCCAGGCCTGTCTCCGTTTTCACTGCTTCCAATATTGAGGCGAGGGCCTTGGGATCGTAATGGGGGTCTTCCCCCGACTGCATTACAATGGTCTTGTAATTAAGGCGGACCGCCGTGCGCGCGCAGTCGAGTATCTGCTCCGGGCTCAGGCGGTAGCGGCGCACCCTGGCGTTGCCGGCGCGTATGCCGCAGTAGTAGCAGCGGCGGCGGCAGTGGTTGGAGAACTCTATCAGGCCGCGCAGGTGCACGGCGTCGCCGACGTTCTCGCGGCGGACTTTGTCCGCGAGGGCGAAGAGCTCCGCCGGGTCTTTATCCGGGGAGAGGGCAGCGATTATTTCTTCCCTGTTCATGTTCATGGCGCACCGCCTGGGGTAAATTGAGCGACAAGTAAATTATAGTGCTTGCCGTTCAGTTTTAGCTCAATCTTTGGCTCCTAGAAACAGAGGTCCCTTTCCCCGCCCTCTATGCGGGAGTAATAGGCCTCCAGCACCTTCACGGTCTCCGGCGGGAAATGCGCCGAGCGGGCGCGGATCTCGGCAATTTCCTTCTTTATCAGGGCCTCTCCTTTGGCCTTGGTCTTGTCGGAGGCGAAGTCGTCGAGCCATTCGCGGAAGGTGAGTACGGCGTTGAGCTTGCAGAAACGGCCCTCTTTGCCGGCCTTGAGCAGTTTCATGATGTGGTCGCCGGTGCGGCCGCAGCGGTAGCCGGAGGTGCAGAAGGAGGTGATGTGGCCCAGGTCGGCCAGCTCTCCTATCACCTCGTCCAGGCTGCGGGTGTCGCCCAGGATGAACTGCTGCTTCTCGGCTTCCTGTGCGCCTGCGCGCTCGGAGTAGGCACCTATGCCGATGCGGGTGCTGGCGTCGCGCTGGGTGCACATGCCGATGACCTCACGGATGGTTTCGGGGCGCTCGCGGGCGGTAACTATCATGCCGGCGTAGGGCACGGACAGCCTCAGTACCGCCACGAGTTTCTTGAAATCCGCGTCGGAGACGTTCTCCAGGCTGTCGGCGGGCAGGCTGGTGCCGTCGGCGCTCTCGAGGCGCGGGAAGGAAATAGTGTGCGGGCCTATGCCGAAGCGGGCCTCCAGTTCGCGCGCGTGGGCGACGAGGCCGAGGACTTCGAACTTCCAGTCGGGGTTGAGGCCGAACAGGGCGCCCAGGGCCACGTCATCTATGCCGGCCGCGAAGGCGCGGTGCATCACGTAGAGGCGCCACCGGTAGTCGCCCTTGGGGGTATTCCCGGGATGCAGCCGGGCGTAAAGCTCTCGGTCGTAGGTTTCCTGGAAGACCTGGTAAGTGCCGACGCCTGCCTCTTTGAGGAGCTTCAGGTCCGGTACGGTCATCGGGGCGGCGTTGACGTTGACGCGGCGGATCTGGCCGAAGCTCCGGCGGGTGGGCACTTTTACGGCGTAGATGGTCTTCATGGCTTCGGCTATGTAGGCGGCGCCGGTGGAGGGATGCTCGCCGGTCACGAAGATGAGGCGCTTATGTCCTATGCGGCCGGCGAGGGCTTCGGCCTCGGCGCGGATCTCGTCCATTGAGAGCTTGCGGCGCACGGCCCCGGAGTTGCCGGTGCGGAAGCCGCAGTACTGGCAGTTGTTGACGCAATAGTTGGAGGCGTAGAGCGGGGCGAAGGTGATGACGCGGTTGTCGTAGACCTTGCGTTTTACGTCTCGGGCGGCCTGGTAGATTTCCTCAAGAAGGGCCGGGTCTTCTACGGCCAGCAGGGCGGCGGTGTCTTCGGGCGGCAGGGCCTCGGAGACTTCGAGGGAGCGGGCGAGTATTTCGCGCACGCGGGCGGCCGACGGGGCCGGGGCGGAGAGGGCGGCGGTGAGGGCGGCGTCGTCTATGAAGTCTTTGCCGTCTTTGAGGTAGTCGGAGTAAGTATCGGCGTTAACAGCAATAGTTTGCATATGACCTCCTATGGGTTCGGGACCCGTCAGCCCCCGGGTTCGGGGCCACCGGGGTATTTCCCCTAGCCCCAGACCCCGGGAACCGTTGCGCGGTTCCCCCCGCCCTTGAGAATTTATGGGCGGGGCCCCCCTCCCCAACTGGGGCCGCGGGGAAACACCCCGCCGTCCCCTCCAAAGATATTAACTGCCTGTAACTGCCGGGACGGGCGCGTCCTTAAGCGTCAGCTCGAAGGTGGTGCCTTCGCCGTATTTGGACTGGACTTTTACTTCGCCGCCGTAGAGCTTTACGACTTTTTTAAGGATGGAGAGGCCGAGGCCGCTGCCGTCTATGTTGCGGGTATGCTCGTTCTTCATGCGGACGAATTCGCCGAACAGTTTGGCGAGTTCTTCTTCGGTCATGCCTATGCCGGTGTCCGAGCAGCGTATGGTGGCGGCGTCGCCGGCGCGGGCCAGTTCCAGGGTCGCGCGGCCGCCTTCTTTGTTGTATTTGACGGCGTTGGTGAGGAGGTTGGACATTATCATGTCCATCTCGCCGGGATCGGCGGTTATGACCAGTTCCGGCGGTGCCTTGAGCTCGACCGTGACCTTCCTGCTAACGGCCAGGGCGGCAACATTCTCCATTATCAGGCCGGCGGCTTTTACCAGGTCCACGGGCTCTATGGCGCGCGTCTTCTTGCCGGATTCCAGGCGGGTGAGGTCCAGCAGGTCCATGACCAGCTTGCGCATGCCGCCTATGCGCACCACGCTGCGCTCTAACATGGAATCGTAGGCGGCCAGTTCGGGGCCCTTCAGGCGCTCCTTCATCAGGTGCATGTAGCCCTCTACGGCGGCCAGCGGGCTCTTGAGCTCGTGGGCCAGCACGGAGATGAACTCGAAGCGCACCTGTCGCTTCTCCTCCTCCAGCTTGCGGGCCTTGCGGTGCAGGTAGATGCTGCGGGCGGCTTTGCTGATGGTGGCGCGCAGTTCCTCCGGCGTGAACGGCTTGGCCAGGAAATCGAAGGCGCCGCGCTTGGTGGCGGTGACGGCCACCTCGAGCGAGGCGAAGGCGGTGATCATGATGGTGAGGAAGTCCCCGCCCGAGGCGGCCAGCACGTCTATGCCGGTCATGTCCGGGAGTTTGTAGTCCAGCAGCAGTATGTCGGGACTTTTGGTCTTGAGGCTGGTCAGGGCTTCCTCGCCGGTGGCGGCGGAACGCACGGAGAAGGCGACGGTCTCGCTGAAGTCGGGCAGGGGCACGGAGAAGCCCTCAAGCGAGCGCTCGGCGCCGGCGCGCATACCGGCTTCGTCGTCCACTATCAGGACGTCCAGTACGTGGACTGGCAGCGGGTCTTTACTCATGGCCGCCGCTCCCGCCCAGCAGGCGCTTCAGCTCGGCCTTGAGCTGCTCGAAGCGCAGTTCCTTGTGGATGATGGCATCGGCCTTGATCCAGTCCTTGGGGTCGTGCGCCTTGTCGAAGTAGAAGCCGGTCTCCTTGGTGACGGAGGTGACTATGATGACGGGGAGCCTGGCGTCCATCTTCTTGATCTTGTGGCTGAGGACGAAGCCGGAGTCCGGGTTCTCCATCATCAGGTCCAGCACGGCCGCGCTGAAAGCGCCGGGCTTTATCAGCAGCTCGGCCTGCTTCTGCGTGGAGGCGCTGACCACCTCGTAATTCTCGGATTCCAGGTAGACCTTCATCTGCTCCATCATGTCCGGGTCGTCTTCCACCACGAGTATCTTCATCTTGTTCTTGTCAGTCATGGTATTCTCCTGTGCCGCTGAATTATTTTGCCGCCGCGTCGCTCTTCATCTTTATGGCCCCGGCGTCCCTGGCGACGCGCGGCAGCTTTACGGTAAAGGTGGTCCCGGTCGGGCCAGCAGCGGGGTCTGAATTGCTTGCGACCGTGATATTCCCCCGGTGCACCTTGATGATGCCGTAGGAGACGGCCAGGCCGAGGCCGGTGCCCTTGCCGATCTGCTTGGTGGTGAAGAAGGGCTCGAAGATCTTCTTGGAGTTCTCGGGCTTTATGCCGCAGCCGCTGTCGCCCACGCTGAAGCAGACGCTGTTGGCCTCCGGGAAGGTCCTGATGGTCAGCGAGCCGGCGCTCCCCATGGCCTCGAGGGCGTTGGTGATGAGGTTCGCCATCACCTGTATGATCTGGTCGGGGTCCATCTCGGCCTGCAGGTCCTCGCCGGAACGGTCTACGGTGACGCGCACGCCTTCCGGCAGCAGGGCGGTCTTGAAATAGTTGTCCACCAGCTTCACCAGGCTGGTCTGGCGGAAAAAGGGCTTGTTCTTGCGGGCGAAGTTAAGCAGCCCGCCCACGATCTTCTTGCAGCGGTCGGCCTGCTCCGTGATCATTTTTGCGTCGGCGTAGGTGCGGGAACCTTTGTCGCACTGCTCGGCCAGCAGGTGGGCGTAGAGCAGCACGACGCCGAGCGGGTTGTTCAGCTCATGGGCCACGCCGGCGGCCAGCTGCCCCATGCTGGCCAGCTTCTCCGACTGCATCAGGGCCTGCTTGGTCTTGCCGAGCTGGTTGTAGGAGACGGTCAGCTCGTCGGCGGTGGTCTTGAGCCGGTCGATGGTATACGGCAGGCACATCTCGCTTTCGGCTATGCCGCGGATGATGGCGACGGCGTGCTCTACGCAGGTGGGATAACCGCAGGCGCCGCAGTTCAGTTCGTCCTCCGGGCGGGTCTTGCCCATTTTCTCGAGCACCGCCTGCAGGGCGTCCGCGCCCGGCATTTTCATCCGCCGGTCTTCCGGGGCGAAAGTGGCGGAGTAATCCAGGCCGCGGAAACGGCGCACGCTCTCCTCCCAGTCGTTGAGCCTGATGCTGAAGTAGCTCTTGCGGGCGTAGCGGCGCAGGGCGGCTTCTCTCGCGTGCTTGGAGGTCTTTACGCTGATGCCGGGGCCCATGATGCAGCCGTTGCAGCAGAGCAGGTCTATGAAATCCGCGTCGATGTCGCCGTGCTCCAGGTTCTTCAGGACTTCCGGGAAACTCTCCAGCCCCTCGGCGGAGAGGAAGCGCCCGTTGAGCAGGTCCTCCTCCAGCTCGGCTGAGTTGAGGAGGCCGCCGCCCATGGGGTAGAGGACGCCCTTGGCGGGGTGCGGCGGATCGAACTGCGAATCCAGGGCGCTGTTGCGGTCCACGCCGGCGTCTTTGAAGATGGCGCGCAGCTCTGCGAAGGTTATGGATTCCTCTATGTCCGCGGTGTTGCGGGAGGTTTCTTCTTTTTTAGCGACGCAGGGGCCGATGAAAATAACTTTTACGTCTTTGCCGTACAGCTCGCGGATTACGCGGGCCTCGGCCACCATGGGCGAGACTATGGGGGCGAGGCTGGGCACCAGGGCGGGGTGGTATTTTTCCACGAAGGAGACGACGGCGGGGCAGGCGGTGCTTATGAATTTCTTGCCGGGGTTCTCGTTTATGAGCTTGCGGTACTGCAGGGAGACCATGTCGGCGCCGAAGGCGACTTCGCAGACGTATTTGAAGCCGAGGGCCTTGAGCATGCCGGCGAAGCGCAGGGGGTCTATGCCGCCGAACTCGACGGGGAAGCTGGGGGCGAGGGCGGCGGCCACGGGCGCGCCGGAGCCGAGCAGGGCTTTTACGGCGGCGCCGGACTGCTTGGTTTCTTTGGCGCCGCGGCTGCACATGAGGACGCAGTTGGCGCAGCTGATGCAGCGCTCTTTGATGACCTCGGCCTGGCCGCCGGAGATGCGGATGGCTTTGGCGGGGCAGCCGCGCACGCAGGTATAGCACGCTTTGCAGCGTTCTTTTATGGTTCTTACGAGCGGTTGGTCATCGGGTGTCATAGTCGTTGCCTGACTTACTGGCTGATCCGCGTTTCGGTCAGGGCCGGCCGGCGCTACCCTACGTCGGCGGCTTTGCGCCTGGCGTACTTGGTGTGCAGGAGGTGGTGGCTCTTCTCGCCGAGAGGCTTGCCGAGGAAGTCCTTGTAGAGCGCCTGCACGGCCTTGTTGGCGTGCGAGGTGCGCAGCTTCTCGGTAGCGTCTATGTTGTAGAGGGCGCGCATGCGCTCTATTACGGCGGCCTTGTTTTTAGCTATGGGCTGGCCGCCGCCGTTGATGCAGCCGCCGGGGCAGGTCATGACCTCAATGAAGTGGAGGTCCTTGCGGCCGTTCTTGATCTCCTCGACGAGCTTGCGGGCGTTGCCGAGGCCGCTGACGGCGGCGACGCCTACTTCCAGGGCGCCGACCTTGAGCCTGGCTTCTTTTACGCCGGCCTGGCCGCGGACGGCTTCCACCTTGAGGGCCCCGAGCTCTTTGCCGGTGAGCAGGAAGTGGGCGGTGCGGAGTGCCGCTTCCATGACGCCGCCCGAGGCGCCGAACAGCTTGCCGGCGGTGCTGCGGTCGCCGAAGGGCAGGTCGGGCTCTTCGGGCTGGAGGGTCTTGAGGTCTATGCCGTGGATGCGCAGCAGCTGGGCGAACTCCCGGGTGGTCACCACCGCGTCTATGTCGGCGTAGCCCTCGCGGCCCATTTCGGGGCGGGTGACCTCGAACTTCTTGGCGGTGCAGGGCATGACGGACACGCTGTAAATCTTGGCGGGGTTGATGCCCTGCTTCTTGGCGTAGTAGGTCTTGATCATAGCGCCCAGCATCTGCTGCGGGCTTTTGCAGGTGCTGAGATGCGGCAGCATCTCGGGATAGAAGGTCTCTATGAACTTGATCCAGCCCGGAGAGCAGGAGGTGAACATGGGCAGGACGCCGCCGTTCTTCACGCGGTGGGCCAGCTCGCTGGCCTCCTCCATGATGGTGAGGTCCGCCGAGAACGAGGTGTCGAAGACGGCCTTGAAGCCCATCTTGCGCATGGCGGCGGTCATGACGCCGTTGACGTCGGTGCCGGGAGGAAGGCCGAACTCCTCGGCCAGCGACACCGAGATGGACGGGGCGTGTTGCACCACCACATATTTGTCCTTATCAAAGAGGGCGTCCATGACGGGCTGGATATCGTCTTTCTCGGTCAGCGCGCCGGTAGGGCAGACATTGATGCACTGCCCGCAGTTGACGCAGGAGGAGACGTTGAGGCTCGAGTCGAACGCGCAGCCTATGAACGAGTCGGAGCCTCGCTTGACGAAGTCGATGCAGGCCACGGTCTGCGTCTCCTCGCAGACGCGCACGCATTTGCCGCAGAGGATGCACTTGTCCGGGTCGCGCGAGATGGAGGGGCTCGAGATGTCGAGCGGCTTCTTCTTTTTCGCCACCGGGAAGCGGCGGGACCTGACGCCGTAGTCGCTGCTGAGGCGGCTGAGCTCGCAGGTGGGCTGCTTGGCGCAGTACAGGCAGTCGTCGGGGTGCGAGCCGAGCAGCAGTTCCACTATAGTCTTGCGCGCGTTGATCACCTTGGGGCTGCTGGTTATTATTTTCATGCCCTCCGCGGCGGGGAACGAGCAGCTGGGAATCAGGTTGTTCTGCCCCTCCACTTCTACGACGCAGATGCGGCAGGCCCCCGAAGGGAGCAGGCCTTCCATGTGGCAGAGGGTCGGCACGTGTATGCCCTGGCGGCGCAGTACGGCCAGGATGGTGTCCCCGGGCTGTGCCTCGACTGGGTTTCCGTTTATGGTGAGTTTCATGATGGTCTTCCTCTAAGCGGCGTTGACGGCCTTGAACTTGCAGACGGTCCTGCAGGAACCGCAGGAAATGCATTTCTCGGCTATGATGTAGTGCGGGGTCTTGGGATTACCCACTATCGCCTGCGTGGGGCAGCCCTTGGCGCAAAGCGTGCAGCCCTTGCACTTGACGGGGTCTATGGTGAATTCCAGCATCTCGGTGCAGGCGCCGGCCGGGCAGCGCCGCTCGAAGATATGCGCCTCATACTCGTCGCGGAACCAGCGCAGGGTGCTGAGCACCGGGTTGGGGGCGGTCTGCCCGAGCCCGCACAGGCTGGTCTCCCGTATGACCTGCGAGAGGTTCTCGAGGTTCATGATGCCGGAGAAGCGGGCCAGGGTGTCGGCTTCCTTCTCGCCGCGGCGGGGCCGGGTGATCCCCTTGAGGATCTCCAGCATGCGCAGCGTGCCCTCGCGGCACGGGATGCACTTGCCGCAGGATTCCTTCTTGATGAATTCCATGAAGAACTTGGCGACGTCGACCATGCAGGTCTTCTCGTCCATCACCACCAGGCCGCCCGAGCCCATGATGGCGCCCACGGTCTTAAGGGATTCGTAGTCCACCTCTATGTCCATGTGGCTCATCGGGATGCAGCCTCCGGAGGGGCCGCCTATCTGCACGGCCTTGAAGGCGAACCCGTTCTCTATGCCGCCGCCGATGTCGAAGACGATTTCCTTAAGCGTGGTGCCCATCGGGATCTCGACGAGGCCGGTGCGGTTGACCTTGCCCGAGAGGGCGAAGACCTTGGTGCCCTTGGAGCCCCTGGTGCCTACGGACGCGAAGGCCGCGGGGCCCTGGGAGATGATCTCGGAGATGTTGCCGAAGGTCTCGACGTTATTGATGACGGTGGGCTTGCCGAACAGGCCGCGCACCGCGGGGTAGGGCGGGCGGGGCTTGGGCATGCCGCGGCGGCCCTCGATGCTGTTCATCAGCGCGGTTTCCTCGCCGCAGACGAAGGCGCCGGCGCCCATCTTGATGATGACGTCGAGGTCGAAGCCGCTGCCGTAGATGTTCTCGCCCAGCAGGCCGTAGGCCTTGGCGTCGGAGATGGCCTTCTTAAGGTTTTTGATGGCCAGCGGGTATTCCGCGCGGATGTAGACATAGGCCTTGCTGGCGTGTATGGCGTAGGCGCCTATGGCTATGCCTTCCAGGATGCGGTGCGGGTCGCCCTCTATGGCGGAGCGGTCCATGAAAGCGCCGGGATCGCCCTCGTCGGCGTTGCAGATGATGTACTTTTGGTCGGCGTCGGAAGAAAGGGCGATCTTCCATTTTTTGCCGGTAGGGAAACCGCCGCCGCCGCGGCCGCGCAGGCCGGAGGCCTCCACCGCGTCGCAGGCCTGGACCGGGGTCATCGTGTGTATAACTTTAAGGAAAGCGCCGTAGCCGCCGCGCGCTATGTGGTCCTGTATGGAATTGGGGTCCACTATGCCCACGTGCTTGAGCACGAAGCGCAGCTGCTTGGCGAAGAAGGGGTGCTCGCTCAGAAGCGGCAGTTTGGGCCATTTCTTCCCCCCGTCCTCGAACTGGCCGAGCACGTAGTCTTTGCTGGGAGCCTGGTCCCTGAAAACGGAGTCCAGCAGCCCGGGGGTGACGTCGCCGCTGGCGCGCTGGAAAGAGACCCGGGCCTGCCCGGGCAGCTGCACGTCGAGCAGCGGCTCGGCGGCGCAGTAGCCGATGCAGCCCACTTCCAGGATGTCGGCTTCCAGCTTGTTCTCCTTGATGTAGCGCTTGGCGGCTTCTATGGTCTTGGCCGCGCCCGCGGCCAGGCCGCAGGTGCCGGCGCCTATGTAGACGACGGCCCGGGAAATGGTTTCGCGCCGCATGGCCGCGGCCTTTTCTGCGTAGTTTTCGGAGCCGAAGACGCGGGTAAGGAAGGCCGCGCGCACCGAGGCCGGCAGGCCCGCGAGGTTACTAGCGATGAGGTCCCTATTTTGCGGCATTTTGCGCCTCCGTTTTCCTGATGTCTTCCACGAGTTTGCGGAGCTTGTCCGAGGTGATCTTGGCGTGGAACTCGCCGTTGATGCTGATGACGGGGGCCAGGCCGCAGGCGCCTATGCAGGCGACGGTCTCGATGCTGAACAGGCCGTCGCGGGGGGTGTCTCCGGCTTTTATGCCGAGCACTTCCTCGCACATCTTCAGCACGCCCGCCGAGCCTTTTACGTGGCAGGCGGTGCCGCGGCAGATCATGATATGGTACCGGCCCACCGGCTTGAACCGGAACTGGTTGTAGAAAGTCGCCACGCCGTAGACCTTGCTGGCGGGGATATTGAGGTGCTTTGCCACCTTGAGGGCGGCCAGCTTGGAAATATAGCCGTCGGCGGCCTGTACCTCCTGTAAAATGGGGATCAGCTTGTCGCGCTTGGCGAAGCTGTGGTTTTCAAGGACTTTCTCCACTTTGCTGGGGACGCTCATCGCAGTTGCTCCTTGAGTGAATTCTTGCGGGCGAAATAGGCCACCTTCTCTATGGAGAGGGTGATGTCTATCTGCTCGAGGAAGATGCCGGCCGGCACCTTGACCTGCACCGGGGCGAAGTTGATCAGGCCCCGCACTCCGGCGCGGACGAGGATGTCGGCAGCCTCCTGCGCGGCGGAGGCGGGCACCGTGATAATGCCCACCGCCGCCTTTTCGCGGGAGACCGTCTTTTCCAGCTGGCCGATATGGTGCACCTGGCAGCCGGAATAGACCCGGTTTACTTTTTCAGGGTCCTGGTCGAAAGCCGCCACGATGGAGAGGTTGGGCCTGCGCTTGAGGAAGTAGGAAAGTATGGCCTTTCCAAGGTTGCCCACCCCCACCAGCACCATCTTGGTGAGGGACGAGGACTCCAGGTGCGAGTAGAGCTCCGCCATGAACTCCTTTATAGGGTAGCCCCGCTGCGGGGTGCCCTTCAGTTCGAAGTTCATCAGGTCCCGCCGGACCTGCTCCGGCGAAACCCCTACCGCCGCGGCCAGTTCGCGCGAGAAGACGAACTCGGAGCCTGCCTCCAGCCTGGTGTGCAGGAACTGGCAGTAGCGGAAGAACCTCTCTACGGTGCGCTGGGGTATCCTGGTCATAAGTCTCCTTACTTCGTGCGGCCTTCTACGTTGACCTGCTCCTTTTTAAGGGCGAGCAGTTCCTTGACCTTGGCCAGGAACTCCTTGGGCTTGATGGGCTTTTCCAGGAAGGCGTCCACCGGCAGGAATTCGCCGTCCTTGTCGCCGAACTTCTGGGGCGAGGTCTCGTTGACCGAGGTGAGCATCATGATCGGGACGTATTTAAGGGTCTCGGTTCGGCGGAGCTTCTGGGCGGTGGTGAAGCCCTCGGTGGAGTCGTCCATCATCACGTCCAGCACTATCAGGTCGGGGCTCTCTTTGGAAGCTTTTTCGAACCCCTCTTTGCCGTTGATCGCCGTCACAACGGTGTGGCCAACCCCCTGCAGCACCACTTCGCAGGTGTCCAGGATGTCCTTGTCGTCGTCTATGCAGATTATCTTAGCCATACTTTCCTCCGGGTCTTATCGTTCAGAATGTAACGGTGATTGCGACATCGTTATTTATTAACGTTACTCAATTAACGCTGACTACAGAAATAGTATACGTCATCGTCTGTGTTTTGTCAATACCTGTTTATCTTTCTTTATCTACGTCGAGAAACGGCGTTATCGTTGCGTTACTGCGTTTGGAGTACTAGTATAATTCGCAGCGTTACGGCAGGTTACAATAACGTTACCCGCACCGCTTTGTAACGCTGCCGTACCCCCCTGAAACAGAAAAGGCCCTCCGGTGAGGGCCTTTTCTTTTGCTGCTAGTGAGGGGAACTACAGTTTGAACTTGGGCAGTTTGAGCTTGCCGGGAGAGACAGACTGCTTAAGTTTCTGCTCCAGGTCGGAGGTGAAGCTCCCGATGGACTTTTCCCCCGCTCCGAGCTTTTCCTTCAGCTCCGCTTCTTTGGAAGAGGTCAGGGCGTCCAGTTTCTTCTTGTAGGGCTCGAGGGCCGCGTCCACTTTTTTAGCGGCCGCTTCCTGAGCCTTTTTCAGCTCGGCGCCCAGCGCCTTGGAGAAACCGGCCGACAGCGCGGCGGCCAGGTCGGTGTCCACGGAGAAAGCCGGCTGCTTCAGGGTTCCGGAGATCTCGGACCAGATGGACGCCGAGTTGAGGGCGCTGAAAGAGCCCAGCAGCGCCTCCCTCACCTGCGGCGTCTTGACGGCGTCCGCCTTCGGCGAGAAGGAAGCGCCGCTGATGTTGAAGGCGGCTTTGCCGGAGAGGCTTTCCCCTTTTACTGAGACTTTCCCGTCGAAAGCCCCGGTGCCCGCGATATCCACGGAGACGGAGCTGTCGGAGCCCAGCTTCAGATCCTTCACGCTCATGCCGGAATAAGCCAGCAGCGCCCGCGCGGCCAGCGCGTCGCCGGTGGCGTCCACCAGGGCGTTGGCCTGCAGCCTGCGGGCCCCCTTGGCGCCTTTGATATCGGCCACCAGCGGCTTGCCGTAAACCTTGGGCTGGGTGGTGATGCCCTCAATGCGGCCGGAGTAATCAAGCGGCTCACCCAGGTCCAGTTCTCCGGAGACTTCCAGTTCCCTGATAAGGAAGGAGGGCCAGGCGCGCTCCTTCGGAAAATGCACCACGCGGCCGCGGGCGGCCTCGGCTGCCAGCGTTTTCGCGCTGGCGCCGGCCGGCATGTAGCGCCGGGCCATGGCCAGCCATTTCATGGCTTTCTCGGTTTTGGCCGCTATGGCCGGGCCGGCCAGCATACGCGCCAGCGAGGCTTTGTCCAGCGACGGCAGTTTCATCCTGCCCATCACGTCGGCCGTATCCGCCCTGCGGGCTTCTTCCACGGCCTTCATGGCCGCCCTGGCTTCGGCCAGCGCGCCCTGCAATTCCGCCTTGTCCTTGTTGAAGTCGGACGAAAGTTTCTTCAGCTCCTTGCCGGCGGCGGCGTAATCCTTGGCCTGCTTGGCTATATTGCTCTCGCCTTTGGCCTTCTCGTAGTCCGCCTTCAGCGCGTCCATGCGGGCCTGGTAGCGGGCGAAGTCGGCCTTCTCGGCGAGCTTCGAGTAATCTTCCTCGTATTTGCGCTCCAGCTCTTTGGCCAGCTTTACGGACTGCAGGGAGTCAGGGTCCACGGTGTAAGAACTGACAGCGTCCGCCTTGATGTCCCCGGCCCTGTCCAGCGCGAAGTTCTTCGAGGAAGCCTGCATTTCCTGCGCGAACTCCGAAGGCTTTTCTTTCAAGGTCAGCGGCAGCCGGGCGGAGGTCTTGCGGGGCGTGCCGAATTTAAGCCCGGCGAGGGAGGCGCGGTCGATGACGAACTTTTTCTCCAGCAGGGGGCGGCCCTCCATGCGGAAATCCAGGGCGGAGAATTCGCAGAGGTTGAAGAATTCCGCGCCGGCGTCGCCGACGGCCAGCCCGCGCACCGCCAGGGAGGGCGGCAGCAGGGTGGTTTTTACCGACGAGATCTCCGCCCTGGCGCCGGCGGCTTTTTCGAGGCCTTTTATCATGCCCCACTTGAGCAGCGGGTCAAAGGCGAAGAAGAAGAAGGCCCAGATCAGCAGCAGGAGAACGAGGCGGGGAGCCAGGTAGGACCAGCGCATATTACACCCCCCCCTTGAAGTACCAGTCGAAGAGGAACGAAGCCTTCAGCCCCTTCACCAGTTTTGAATTCATCAGGCGCTCGCGGAACTTCTCGTTGTAAAAAACGCCGAAGCGCAGCCCGGCGAGATAAACCGGGAAGAACAGCGCCGCCCCGGCCAGCAGCCCGCCGAGCAGGACGGTATTGTTGAACCCGGTCCAAGGCAGCACGGGGGCGTTGTAGAGAGCGGTCCACAGCGGGGCCAGCGGTTCCGCCGTGAGCAGCGCGTAGCCCAGCGGGTCCGTCAGCTTGTCGAAGAGCGGGTTCACGAAAGAGACCAGGAACATGGTGATGAGCCCCATGGGGATGTTCACCTTAAGGGCCAGCAGCAGCACCAGCAGCAGCTGCGCGGTCAGGTTGGCCTTCGGGATCAGTCCTATCACGAAGCCGAGGGCTATGCCCCAGCCTATCTGCCTGGGGTCAGTGTCCGAGGTGAGGCCTTTGATGAATTGGCGGATCAGTGCTAATGGATTCATAAGTAAAATATATAAAACATGGCCCCTGCCTTCAAGCCTGCTTTTCCTAATTTGTATAATTTAAAACATGCCCGCGCTGGAAATACTGCTTATCGCCCTCGGGCTCTCCATGGACGCCTTCGCCGTGGCCGTGGCCAGCGGCGCCACTATGAAGCGCCTGCACCTGCCCAACGCGCTGAAGATGGGGCTTTTCTTCGGCGGCTTCCAGGCCCTGATGCCGGTGCTGGGCTGGCTGGCCGGCCTCAGCATGAAGACCTTCATCGCCGGCGTGGATCACTGGATCGCCTTCGGCCTGCTTTCGGCCGTCGGCGGCAAGATGCTCTACGAAGCCTTCAAGATAAAGGAAGAAGAAGACTGCGGCGGCGCCAGGACCTGCCCTTTCGACACCGGCACCCTTACCGTGCTGGCCATAGCCACCAGCATAGACGCCCTGGCCGTAGGGCTTACCTTCTCGGTGCTGCAGGTCTCCATTATAACCCCGGTGCTGGTCATAGGGGTTGTAACTTTCGTGATGTCGGTCGGCGGCGTGCGGCTGGGCTCGTCGGGCGGGCACTTCTTCGAGCACAGGATGGAGGCCGCGGGCGGCTTTATCCTGATAGCCATCGGCCTGAAGATCCTGGCCGGACACCTCGGCTTTTTCTGAACCCTACTTCCCGTCTTTTTCCTTGAACCACTTCTCGTGGCCGTAGAGCTTCTGCATGCAGTCCTCGCAGAGGCCGTGCGTGAAGCGGGCCTTGGAGTGGTTCTCCAGGTAGACCTCCACCTTCTGCCAGAAGCCCTTGTCGTCGCGGATCTTCTTGCACTGGGCGCAGATGGGGATCAGGCCCTGCAGCGCCCGCACTTCCTTCATGGTCTCTTCCAGCTGCGCGTTCTTGGTTATCAGGGACAGGTGGCCGGTTATGATGTCGGCGAATTCCTCCATCAGCCTGATCACCGGGCCTTTGAACTCGTTGGGCTTGCGGTCGAACAGGCAGATGCTGCCGAAGATGTCCCCGTCCTGCTGGTTGATCGGCACTCCGGCGTAGGCGATATAGCCCGCCTTGGCGCCGGCGCTGTCCTTCCAGAACTCGCTCTTGGTGGCGTCGGGGATCACCAGCTTTTCCCTGGCCTGTAGCACGGCGGCGCAGTACATCCTGGTGTCGGGCGTGAGCTTTAGCACCTGGCCCTCCTCGAAGGGCCTGTCGGGTCCCTGGCTGGTGCCGACGACCGTTATGGAATCCTCCTCGAGTATGTTTATCGAGGCGGCCGGCACCGCGGCCACCTCGGCCAGCAGGTCGGCGATGCTGCGCCATTTTACTATGGCGATATCGGGTATCCGCAGTTTGTGTATGTCTGACATGTTGCCTCTTAAGCGGGTAGTTTGGAAACCGAGACCCAGTACATCTCGAACTTGCGCGCCAGCTCCAGGAACTCCTCCAGCGACGCCGGCTTGGTGATGTAGGAGGCCGCCCCGTTCTCGTAGCAGCGCACGATGTCCTCGTGCCGGGCGGAGGTGGTCAGCATGACCACCGGGATGGAGCGCAGCTGGGCGTCGGCCTTGAGGCGCTTCAGCACGGCCAGGCCGTCCATCAGGGGCAGCGTGATGTCGAGCAGGATTATCGACGGGCGCAGCGGCTTCTGCCCGGCGCGGGCCCCGGTGAGCATGTCTAGCGCCTCCTGACCGTCGCGCGCCACGTGCACGGAAGAGAAGAACCTGAATTCTTTGAAGGCGCGCTGCGCGATAAGGACGTCGTCCTCGTTGTCTTCAACCAGCAGCACGCTGAGTTTTTCGGCTTCGTTGACCATCTTTCCTCCTAAGGCTTCCTGCGCAGGTCGGCGGGGATGAGTATGAAGAAAACGGAGCCCTTGCCTTCCGTCGATTCCACCCATACCTTCCCGCTGTGCTCTTCCACTATTTTCTTGACTATGGCGAGCCCCGCTCCCGTGCCGCCGCCGTATTCCTGCCGCGAGTGCAGGCGCTTGAACATCCTGAAGATCTCTTCGAAGTACTGGCTGGGGATGCCTATGCCGTTATCGCGCACCGTGAACTTCCAGTAGTATTCTCCGAATTTTTCGGCGCTGATGTCCACCTCGGGGGCGGGCTTGTCGTTGTACTTCAAAGCGTTGCTGACCAGGTTCTGGAAAAGCTGGCGGATCTTGACGGGGTCGCAGAAGATCTCGGGCAGGTTTTCCGAGATCCTGACCCTGGCCTTGTGCTCGGCGATAAGCGCGGTGAGTCCCGCCACCGCCTCGTTGGCCAGCGCCGCGGTGGAGGCGTTCTCGTAGGGGTTGCGGACCCGGGCCACGCGCGCGTAGCTCAGCAGGTCGTCGATGAGACGGCGCATCCTGCCCGAGGCCTTGACGACCCTGCCCAGGTAATCGGCCGCCTGCGGGTCCATCTTGGCGGCGTAGTCGGAGATCAGCATGCCCGAGAACATCTCTATGCCGCGCAGCGGCTCCTTCAGGTCGTGCGAGACGGTATGCGCGAACGCGTCCAGTTCGCTGTTGACCGTCTCGACTTCCTTCAGGTACTGGGCCAGGCGCGCCTCCGATTCCTTGTGCTGGGCGGTATCCTTAAGCACGGTGATCACCTGCCTGCGCCCCTCGCCGCCGATGAAGCCGGCCGAAAGCATGGCCGGCAGCCGCCGCCCGTCCTTGGCCTTGAACCAGAGGTCCAGCTCTTTGATGTGGCCGCTCCAGGAGAGCAGGCCGAAAGGCTCCGCCGCGCCCTCGGTCTGTGACTCGAGAAGGTCCCGGAGATTGACCGAGCCCGGCGGGGTGAAATCGTAGCCGGAGAACTCGGCCGCCGCCTTGTTGGCCTTGGTTATGTTGCCCGCCTCGTCGGTGATTATCAGGGGGTCCGGCATGCTTTCCAGCACGGAGTCCAGATACTGTTTTGAAACCGTAGTTTCCGCGAGGCCGCGGCTCAGCTTGTTGAAACTTTCCGCCACCTCTCCCAGTTCGTCCCTGGAGATCACCGGCACGGAGAAGTTGTAGTCGCCCCCCCGCACCTTCCGGATGCCTTCTCCCAGGAAGGAGACCTGGCGCAGTATTACCCGCGCGAAAAGGGCCGAGAGCAGCGCGGCCGCCGCCGAGATGCCCAGCGCCAGCAGCAGCAGGCTGAAGATGATGTTCCGTTCCGCCTTGATAGCCGGGGTCAGCGGCAGGCCGGCCCGCAGGTAGCCGGCGCTGGCCGAACCGCCTTCCAGCCCCTCGAAGAGCAGGTCCTCTCCCGAGGCGCGCTTCTGCTGCACGGGGATCACCGCGTCCACAACCTCCTCGCCGTTGTGGAGCATACGGAGGAAGACCGGAGACTGCGAGCGCAGGCCCTTGAGCATCAGCGGGTCGGTCAGTTTGGTGCCGGTCATGGCCACGTTAGTATGGGCGATAACCGTGCCGTCCCCGGCCGTCAGACCGGCGTAGACGGCCCCGGTCTTCTGCGTGAAGGCGTGCAGCGCTTTTATTCCGTCGAGCTCTTTGCCGGAGAGGAAGGCCCTGCGGAAATCCTGGGCCAGGTCCAGCGCGGCGGAGGCGGCGCCGTCGGCGATCTGGGCGCTCATGGCCTCCGACACGGCCCGCCTGGAGAAATGTATGTTTACCCAGAGCGCCGCGCCCATCATGACGAGTATGAACAATATGATCTTGGCGAAAAGTTTCATGGGAAGAGGTAGGAGGCCTCGCGCAGGATCTTGGACGGGAACTGCAGGCCGCAGTGCCTGGCGGCCGAGGCGTTCAGCGTTATCTCCAGCTTCTCCGTGAAGATCACTCCGGGCAGGGCTGTCCCGGCCTGCAGGTCCCTGACGGCCGCCGCCGCCGCGCTGCCGCACTCCGTGAAGCTTATCCCGATGGCGGCGCAGGCCCCCTCCCGCGCCAGTCCCTTGGTGGCGGCGTACAGGGGGATGCCGTTGGACCAGGAAAATTCCTTCAGGATCATCAGGGTTTCGGGCGAGATCAGCAGCGGGTCCGGCGGCAGCCATAAAGCGTCGGCCTTGCCGAGGGCTTTGCGCAGCAGGCCGGGCAGGTCTTCAGCGCTTTCAACCTTTACTACTTTGACGCTCAGCTCCAGCCGCGCGCCCGCGGCGCCGTAATCTTCGGGGAAAGTGGCGTAGCCGGGACTTGTCCAGAAGATCCACAATCTTTTAAGGGAGGGCTGCATCTGGAGGAGCTTGGGAAAGAGCAGGTCGGGTGAAGACCGCATGCTGATCTTGATGGTCTTGCCGGCCCGCGCTTGCCCGTCGAGGAAGAAGCCCGGCGCCATGCAGTAAACAAGGTCCAGCGAGTCCGGGTAAGCCTGCGACGCGGCCTTGGTCCCGAAAGCCACCACGGTCCTGGTGCCGGGCGGTATAACCGGCTTCTCCCTGGAGGCGTCGAAGTACTCGATGCTGCCGCCGTGAGCGGCCTGGAAGGCGGAGAAGGCTTCCATGTAGGCGCCGCTGGCGGAGGAGAGCACCGCCACGGTATCCCCGGCGGCGCGCGCCTGGGCGGCCAGGCAGAGCAGGGCGGCGGCGCAGAATTTAAAGGCCTTAGAATTCATAGGCCGCCTTCAGGAAGAGCTCCCGCGAGGGCGCCGGCAGAGGGGCGTGCCCTCCGTCGTAGGGCTGCAGGTAGCTGTAATTGGAATTAAAAATATCCCGCACGCCGAGGTTCAGCGTCAGGCGTTCGAGCGGCCTGTCCTTTAGCTGCAGGTTTAAATTGGCCGTGGTCCTCTCGCCGAAGATCTTCAGCGCCCCGTCCCCGCCGTAGCCGTAGCGCTGCGAGACGTGGACGGCCGACGGGTTCAGGCTGAGGCCGGCGGCCAGCGGCAGCGAGGAGTTCAGGGTGAGCTTGTGATGAGGGAAAGCCAGCAGGGCCGACTCGTGGCCGGGCACGCTGTAAACGTCCACCCGGTTGCAGTCCGTGTTCTGGTACAGGTAGCCCAGGTCGGCGCGCAGTCCCTCTCTCTTGAACTTTAAACCGAAGCCGAAGCCCGAGGTGCCGGTGCGCTCATAATTCCGGTAGGTCTCCGCGTTATTGACTACGGTGAAGATTATCGGGTGCTTTATAGAGGTGTGGAAGAGATTGCCGGAGAAGAAGAGCGTGCCGGAGGCTTTGTAGCCGGCCTCCAGCTCGGTGGAAACCGCTTTCTCCGGGTCTATGCCCGGGTTGAGCCGTATGTTCTCTATGGAAGGGGCGCGGAAGGCCTGGCTGTAGATGGCCTTGAAATTGAAATCGTTCCACAATTTTGTAACGGCCACGCGCGGCACCAGCGAGGCCCCGTAGTGGCTGTGCCTGTCGTAGCGCATTCCGGCTATCAGATTGGCGAAGCCGAGGTCGAAAGAGCCCTGCCCGAAGAAGGCGTGGTTGTCGTAAACCGCGCCGTCCCTCCGGACGCCGATGTAAGCCGCGGAAGCGTCGCTGGTAAGGCCGCCGATCTCGGCGTCGTCGTGGTAATACTCGCCGCCGGCCAAAAAATCGGCGCGGGAACTGTGCCGGTAAAAAGCGGTAACTCCCAGCGCTAACCGGCTTACGCGCTTGTCGTAAGGGAAATGCTCGTCGTCCTCGTACCAGGCGCGGGAGCGCATATAGCTGACCTTAGGCTCCAGGCTCACGGTTCCGGACAGTTTAACGGACTGCTTTATTTCGGCGAAGAGCAGCGGGAACTCTACCTTTGTGTCCCCGGTGGAGATGAGAGTCGTAAAATTGTCGCGTTCCCGCAACGAAAAACCGTCCAGGATGAGGCGGGCGGAAGTGTTCTTCCTGGCCGCATACAAATTCAGGCTCTTCGGCCTCAGGTCCGAATTGCCCTCCATACCGTAGGAAGAGCCGGAGAGATCCGTGTAGCGGCGCCCGCTGCGCCGGCTCTCGCCCCAGAAGGCCTGGGCCGAAAATTCGCCGTCACGGCCAGCTTTGCCGAAGGAATAGCCGGCGTAGCCGGTATCGCTGCCGCCCAGGCCGCGGGCCGCGAAAAGCGCCGAGCCGTCCAGGTTTTTGGGCGAGCGGGTTTTGATGTCTATGACGGCCAGTTCCGCGAAGCCGCCGTAGACGGCGGAGCCCGGCCCCTTGATTATCTGTATCTCTTCCACCTGGTCTACGGGGAAGCGGTCGAACTGTATGGTGGAGTAGAGGATCTCATTGTAGACCTGGCCGTCCCACATCAGCAGCACCTTGCCCTCGTTGGCCCAGTTGCCGCGCACCCCGAGGCCCAAATTGCCCTGCACGTCCACGCCGAATTCGAATTCCGGCACCAGCGAGAGCACGTCGATAAGGCTGCGGGCGCCCGAGGCCTGTATCTCTTCACGGGTAATGACCGTGACCAGGCCCGGGGTTTCCCGGAGTTTCATGCCTCTGCGCGAGGCGACGGTGGTTTTAATGTCCAGAACTTCCCCGAGCGAGGCCCGCTCGAGGTTAAAAAAATCCGCTTCTTCCGTCGGGCCGGCACCCGCCATGGCTGAGGGCGCTGAAAACGGCAATAGAAGCCATAAGGCCGCTGCAAAACGCATAAACCCCCTGTGACCTTTCCCCCCGGAAAGGGCGTCTTTAAGACGCGCCGCCGGGCTTGGCCGGCACTATGAAAACTGCCGCGAAATAAGCTATGACTCCCGGCAGCACGGCGGTGGCGAGCATCAGGAAGACGAAGCACAGGCGGAGCACTACGGGGTCCACGTCGAAATATTCCCCCAGCCCGCCTATCACGCCCGCGAATACCTTGTTGTCGCTGCTCCGGTAGAGACGTTTCATATATAAATTATTTTATATAAGACTTCCTCTGAATGCAAGCGCAAATAACGCGCCGTTCTCCAGGCAGCGTTTTTTTGTAAAATAACCCCGATGCCCCATGACGTGATCATTGTCGGCGCCGGCATTACGGGCGCCGCCATAGCCAGGGAACTTTCCCGCTATAAGCTGAAGGTGCTGCTGCTCGAAAAAGAGGCCGAGCCGGCCTTCGGCGTCTCAAAATCCAACAGCGGCATCATCCACGCCGGCACGCAGAATCCCCCGTCCTCGCTGAAGGGCTGGCTCTGCGTGGAGGGCAACCGCCTGCTGCGCGAAGAACTGGCCGCCGACCTGGGCCTCAACTTCGTACAGTGCGGCCAGCTCATAGTGATCTTCGACGAGGCCGACCTGCCCGAGCTGGAAGCGATAAAGGCGGAGGGCACGGCGCTGGGCGTGAAGGGCATGGCGCTGGTGGACAGGGCCTGGCTGGACGCCAACGAGCCCAACCTGGGGCCCGGGGTAAAAGCCGCCCTGCTGGTGCCGTCCGCCGGCATAATAAGCCCCTACCGCTACGTCTACGCGCTGGTGGAGAACGCCGTCAAGAACGGAGTGGAACTTAAAACCTCCAGCAAGGTGATTGGCGTGAACCGCATAGAGAAGGGCGGCTTCTACGTCGAGGCCGGCGGGCAGGTCTACACCACGAAATTCCTGGTCAACGCGGCCGGGCTGCACGCCGACGAGATCTCCGGCCTGGCCGGCGCTCCTTCTTTCAAGATCACCCCCCGCAAGGGCGAAGAGTACCTGCTCGACCGCAAGCGCGAGCATATCGCCAACCGCATAATCTTCCCCCTGCCCACCAAGACCTCCAAGGGCATACTGATAATAAAAACCTCGGACGGCAACCCCATGATAGGGCCCACCGCGCACGACGCGGACGACAAGGCCGACCTCTCCACCACCGACGCCGGGCTGCAGGAAGTCCTGGACGGGGCCCGGCGCATGATGCCGTCCATCTCGAAGAGCGACATCATCGCCTATTTCGCCGGGCTGCGCCCCGTCTCCGGCAAGGACTTCATCATACGCCACGAGGACGCTGCCCCCGGCCTGGTCAACGCGGCGGGCATACAGTCCCCCGGCCTGACCTCCGCCCCGGCCATAGCCGTGATGGTGGCGGACCTGCTCCGGAAACACGGCCTTCCTTTGGAGCCCAAGGAGCAGTTCCACCGCCTCCGGCCGCGCCCGGCGCATTTGTTCCAGGTCCCGCTGGAGGAGACCCGCCGCCTGATAGAGAAGAACCCCGCCTACGGCGACATAGTCTGCCGCTGCGAGCTGGTGAGCGCGCAGGAAGTCCGCGACGCCGTGAAGCGCGGGGCCGTAACGCTCGACGGCGTGAAGTTCCGCACGCGCGCCCAGGCCGGCCGCTGCCACGGCGGCTTCTGCACTACGCGCATACTCAAGATCATGCAGGAGGAGCTGGGCTTCCCGGTGACCGCGCTGACCAAGCGCGGCCCCGGCTCCGAACTCATAAAGGAAGAAAGAAAATGAACCTCATCTACCTGCGGCACACCACCCCCAAGACCAAAAAATTCATCAAGAAGAAGCTGCGCGGCAGCGAGCCCGCCTCCATCTACGAGATCGAGGCCGGCGACTGCTGCCTGGCGCCCGCCAGCTCCGGGCGCCGCGACTACGCGCTCACCTTCCTGGGCGACCTCTCGCCCGAGATGCTGGACTTCATGTACGGCAGCTACGGCTGCGCGGACCTGGACCTCAATTAAGGGCGCATGAAAGAGCGCGAACTGGTCATAGTAGGCGGAGGCCCGGCCGGCATGGCCGCGGCCCTGGCCGCGCGCGCCGCCGGGGTGGAGGACGTGCTGCTGCTCGAGCGCGACCAGCACCTGGGCGGCATACTGAACCAGTGCATCCACCCGGGCTTCGGCCTGCACCATTTCAAGGAAGAGCTGACCGGCCCGGAATACGCCGACCGCTTCGTTCGGCTGGTAAAAGAAGATCCCGCCATCGAGGTCAGCCTGCGCTCCTTCGTGGTGAAGCTTACCGGGGACAGGCAGCTCTCCTTCCTGCGCCCCGGCGCGCTGGAGGAGGTGAAGGCCCGCGCGGTGATACTCGCCACAGGCTGCCGCGAGCGCACCCGCGAGATGATCGCCATCCCGGGCTCCCGCCCCGCCGGCGTCTACCCTGCGGGCCTGGCCCAGAAGATGGTTAACATGGAAGGCTGGATCCCCGGCAAAGAAGCCGTCATCGTGGGCTCCGGCGACATCGGCCTCATCATGGCTCGCCGCATGGCGCTCGAGGGCGTCAGCGTGAAGGCCGTGGTGGAGATACAGAAGACCAGCCGCGGCCTGGTGCGCAATGTCGTGCAGTGCCTGGAGGACTACGGCATCCCGCTTTATTTCCAGCACAGGATCTCCCGGATACACGGCCGCGACCGCGTCGAAAAAGTGGACGTGGTCAGGGTCGACGACGAGTTCAGGGATATCCCGGGCTCGGGCTTCGAGATCTCCTGCGACACCGTGCTGGTCTCGGTGGGCCTCATCCCGGAGAACGAACTGCTGGAGATGGCCGGCGCCGAGATGGACAAGAAGACCAATACCCCCGCCTCGGCGGAGGTGAACCAGACCTCGCTGCCAGGCATCTTCGCCTGCGGCAACGCCTTTAAGGTCTATGACCTGGCGGATTCGGTCACCCGCGACAGCGAGCTGGCCGGCCGGGCCGCCGCGAAATACCTGGGGCGGCTATGAAGAGAATAATGACCTGCATAGAGTGCCCGCAGGGCTGCCGCCTTGAGATCGACGCCGACGGCTCGCGCGTGATCAGCGTGTCCGGCAATAAATGCAAGCGGGGCGATAAGTACGCGCGCCAGGAAGTGCAGGCGCCGCTGCGCACGCTGACCACCTCGGTGCTGACCCGGGGCCTGGAGCTGCGCATGCTGCCGGTGCGCACTTCAAAACCGATCCCGAAGGGCAAGCTGCTCGAGGCGATGGACGCGGTGAAGCGCCTCGTGGTGACCTCGCCGGTCAAGGCCGGCTCTGTCGTCGCCGAGAATTTCCTGGGCCTCGGCGCGGATCTGGTGGCCTGCCGCCCCCTGAATAAAATATGAGGCCGGCCGCGCTCCTGGCCGCGCTGCTGGCGCTGGCCGCCTGCTCGCCCGAGCCCCCCGCTAAGGAACCCCCCATGGATGAGAAACTGAAAAAACTTACCCCCCTGCAGCTCGAGGTGACGAAGTGCGCACGCACCGAGCCGCCGTTCAAGAACGAGTACTGGGACAACCACCGCGCCGGCATCTACGTGGACATCATCGACGGGGAACCCCTCTTCGTCTCGTCGGATAAATTCGACTCCGGCTCCGGCTGGCCCAGCTTCACCCGGCCGCTTGAAAAAGAGAAAATAGAGGAAAAGACGGACAGCACCCTGGGAATGGCCCGCACCGAGGTGCGCTCCAGATCCAGCGACTCCCACCTCGGGCACGTCTTTCCCGACGGGCCGGGGCCCGGCGGCCTGCGCTACTGCATCAACTCCGCCTCGCTGCGCTTTGTCCCCCTGGAGGACATGGAAAAAGAGGGTTACGGCGAGTATATACCGCAGGTGAAAAAGTAAGCCGCATTTGACAGTCCCGTCTATATTTTTTAGATTATTATTACCGCCGCACTTAGTTTTCGATGGCCTTCCCTGGTTTCCCGGACCACCTCACGGCGCTGACTTTCAGGCTTCTAAAATGTTACTGGTCCTTTTATCCCTGGTCCTGCTCCTCGCCAGTTCTATGCTGGCCCTTTCGCTTTCCCGCAACCCTTCCCGCGCGCAGGACGCCGGGGCGTACGGGGCAGTTCTGGCTTCCCTCTGCGGCCTGCTGCCCGCGGGCCGGGTGCTCTTTACCGGCAGGACGGACACCCTTTCCCTGCCCTGGCCCGTGCCGCTGGGCTCCCTCACTTTCAACCTGGACCCTCTCGCCGCTTTTTTTCTGGTCCCGGTTTTCCTGCTTACCGGCCTCTCGGCGGTTTACGGCGTCGACTACCTGAAATCTTACGCCGGCAGGAAGCCGCTCGGGCTCGCCTGGGCGGCTTTCAACACCCTTACCGCGGCCATGGTCCTGGTGTTCACGGCCGCCAACGCGGTGCTCTTCATGCTCGGCTGGGAGCTGATGGCGGCGGCGTCCTTCCTGCTGGTGCTCTTCGAGCATGAGAAGGCGCAGGCCCGCCGCGCGGCCTTTATTTACCTGACGGCCGGAGGGACCGGGGCGCTGATGCTCCTGGCGGCCTTCAGCCTGCTGGGCCAGGCCTCCCCCTCCCTGGACTACTCGGCTTTCGCCCCGCTCACGGGCCATGCCGCCTCCGCTGTTTTCCTGCTCGCGCTCTGCGGCTTCGGCCTGAAAGCCGGCTTTATCCCGCTGCACGTCTGGCTGCCCGAGGCCCACCCCGCGGCGCCCAGCCAGGTTTCCGCCGTGATGAGCGGCATCATGATAAAGACCGGCGTTTACGGCATCATCCGCGTCCTCGGTTTCCTCACGCCCTGGCAGGAATGGTGGGGCTGGACCCTGCTGGTTCTCGGCGCGGTTTCCTGCCTGCTGGGCGCCCTCTTCGCGCTGGCCCAGCACGAGCTCAAGCGGGTGCTGGCTTATTCCAGCATAGAGAACGTCGGGATAATACTGATGGCCCTCGGCCTCGGCGCCGTGGCCGCGGTGAACGGCGCCCCCGTCATGGCGGCCCTGGCCTTCGCCGGCGCGCTGCTGCATATCTTCAACCATTCCCTTTTCAAAGGCCTGCTGTTCATGGGGGCCGGCGCCGTCCTGCACGCGGCCGGCACGGCGGAACTGGAAGCCCTCGGCGGCCTGGGCAAGCGCATGCCGCGCACGGCGCTGTTCTTCCTGGCCGGCTCCGCGGCCGCCTGCGCCCTGCCGCCCTTCAACGGTTTTGCCGGCGAGTTCCTGGTCTATCTCGGCGCTTTTAAATCCATCAATTACTCCGGGGCCCCCGCGCTGGCGGGCGTCATAGCCGGCCTGTCGCTGGCCGCGGCGGGCGCGCTGGCCGCCGCCGCCTTCACCCGGGCCGCCGGGGCCGCCTTCCTGGGCGAGCCGCGCACCGAAAGGGCGGCCAGGACGCACGAAGCCGGCCCGCTGATGCTTTTCGCCATGGGCGCGCTGGCCCTGCTGTGCCTGCTGGCCGGCCTGGCCGGGCCGCTGCTGCTGCTGCCGCTGGGCTCGGCCCTGGCCTCCGCCTTCGGCTTGCCCGCAGCCCTCGAGGCCGTGCGGGCCTCGGCGATACCGCTTGTCTATATCTCGGCCGCCGGGCTGCTGCTCCTGCTGCTGGCCGGCATAGCCGTCGCCAGGCGCCGGGCCTTCCTGGGGGACAAAAAGCCGGCGGCCGGGCTGACCTGGGACTGCGGCTACGCCGCCCCTTCCCCCCGCATGCAGTACGGCGCCTCCTCCTTCGCCCAGCCGCTCACGGATTTCTTCCAGCCGGTGCTGCGCAAGATAGGCCAGTACCCCGTCATCAGCGAATATTTCCCGGCCAAGGCCTCTTTCTCTACGGAGGCGCAGGCGGTGTTCTACAACTCCGTCTACCTGCCGGTCGGCGCCAGGATCCGGGACCTGGCCTTCAGGTTCAGCTGGATACAGCACGGCCGCCTGCAGATCTATATCATGTACATCGTGGTCACGCTCATCGCGCTCCTGCTATGGAAATTGTAAAGACCCTCTTCCAATTCCTGGCCGCGGCGCTGCTGGCCCCGCTACTGCCCGGCGTTATAAACCGCGTGAAGGCCTTCTTCGCCGGCCGCAGGGGGCAGCCGCTCGGCCAGCTCTACTACGACCTCTTCAAGCTGCTGCTCAAGACGCCGGTCTACAGCCGCACCACCACCTGGGTCTTCAAGGCCGGTCCCATAATCGGGGTGGCGTCCCTCGTGACCGCGCTGGCGCTGCTGCCCTTCGCCGGGCGCCCGTCCTTCTTCGCATTTGAAGGCGATTTTATTTTCCTGATCTACCTGCTGGGCCTGGCGCGCTTCGCCACGGTGCTGGCCGCGCTGGACACCGGCTCCGCCTTCGAGGGGATGGGCGCCAGCCGCGAGATGCAGTTCGCCGTGTTCGCGGAGCCGGCCTTCTTCCTGGGCCTGGCGGCGCTGGCGCGGGTCACCGGCCAGCCTTCGCTGGCCGGCATGTTCGGCGCGCTTACCGGCGACACCTGGCGCACGGCGGCCCCGGTGCTGGCGCTGCTGACCGCCTCCTTCTTCATCGTGCTGCTGGCCGAGAACTCCCGCGTGCCGGCCGACGACCCCAATACCCACCTGGAGCTCACGATGATACATGAGGCGATGGTGCTCGACCACAGCGGGCCCGACCTGGCCTTCATACTTTACGGTGCCTCGCTCAAGCTCTGGCTTTTCGGCGCTCTTATCTGTTCCACGGTGCTGCCGCGCCACACGGGCTCCTGGGCCTCCGATTCCGCGCTGTTTTTGCTGATGATGTTCGGGGTAGCCGCGGGCGTGGGGATAGTTGAGTCCGTGATCGCCCGGCTGCGCCTGACCAAGGTGCCGTTCATGCTGATAACCGCCTTCGCCTTTTCGGCCCTGGCACTGATTTTCCAGATGGGAAGATAATGCATACTTTCGCCGAACTTACTATCGTCTTCATAATCCTGATGGACCTCGCGCTGGCCGTGACGGGGTCCCTCTCCTCCTGCATCAGGCTGGTGGCCCTGCAGGGCGTGGTGGCCGGCGTGCTGCCGCTGCTGGCCGGGCACGGCGCGCCCCACCTTCGGGCCGTGGCCTTCGCCGCCGTGATCATCTCGCTCAAGGGCGTTATTTTCCCCTGGCTGCTGATGCGCGCCCGCGACCGGAGCGGCGCCGGCAAGGACGTCGAGCCGCTCATCAGCTACCCCGCCTCCATCATGCTCTGCCTCGGGGCCTTCATCGCCTCGTCATGGCTGGGCTCGCGCCTGCCGCTGCCCGAGGCCAACGTGGCCTGGATCGTGCCGGCGTCGCTGGCCACCATCTTTACCGGCTTCCTCCTAATCACCACCCGCCGCAAGGCCATCACGCAGGTGCTCGGCTACCTGGTGATAGAGAACGGCATCTATATCTTCGGCCTCGCGCTCTTCGTGGAGCAGCCGATGATGGTGGAGCTGGCGATCCTGCTCGACGTCTTCGTCGCCGTGTTCGTGATGGGCATAGCCATTTTCCATATCAGCCGCGAGTTCGACCATATCGACACCGCCGAGCTTTCAGAGCTCTCGGACTGGCGCCGCGGGGAGTACGGCAAATGACGCAAGCCCTGCTCCTGCTCCCCCTCGCGGCCGGCCTGGCGGCTTTCCTCATCAGGGGCGACGGCGCGCGCCGCACCCTGCTGGTCTGGACAGCCAGGCTGCATTTCCTGCTGGCCGCGCTGGTAATCTATGACGCGGTTTCGGGCGGCCGGGTGTCCGCGCTGCTGCCGCCCGCCGGCGAGGCGGTCTGGTTCTCTTTCGACTCTCTGGGGCTCCTTTTTCTCGGCGTGACCTCCCTGCTTTTCCTGGGGGCCTCGCATTACGCGGTGAATTACCTGGCCTCCGAGAAGCGCGACCCCGGCGAGGACTCCGACGAGGGCTTTATCTTCAACAACGCGCCGGAGGCCGTCTTCACCGGCTGCCTGCTGCTGTTCCTCTCCGCCATGACGGCGGTGACGGCCAGCCGCCACATGGGCCTGCTCTGGGCCAGCGTCGAGGCCACCACGCTGCTCTCCGCCCCGCTGATCTATTTTCACCGCCACAAGCGCTCGCTGGAGGCCACCTGGAAATACCTGCTGATCTGCTCCGTAGGCATCGCGCTGGCCCTGATGGGCAACCTCTTCCTGGGCGCGGCCGGGCTTAAGTCCGGCGCCGGGCTGGACCTCAAGGCCCTGCTGCTCTCGGCGGGCGCGCTGGACAAGCCCCTGCTGAAGGCCGCTTTCCTGTTCCTGTTCGTGGGCTACGGCACCAAGATGGGCATCGCCCCCTTCCACACCTGGCTGCCCGACGCGCACAGCGAGGCCCCGGCGGTGGTCTCGGCCCTGCTTTCCGGCGCGCTGCTCAACTGCGCCTTCCTCGGCATCCTGCGCGTCAGCGCCGTCTGCGCCTCGGCGGGGCTGGCGGATTTTACCGGCGGCATCATGGTGCTGTTCGGCCTGTTCTCGGTGGTGACCGCGGCGCTGTTCATGCTGGGCCAGCGGGATTACAAGCGCCTGCTGGCCTACTCCAGCATCGAGCACATGGGCATCATGGCCATGGGCGCCGGCCTGGGCGGCGGCGCCGTCTTCGCCGCGCTGCTGGGCGCGCTCAGCCATTCGCTCGCCAAGGCCGGGCTGTTCTTCACCTCCGGCATGGTGCTGGCGGCCGAAAAGACCAAGCGCATAGCCGACGTGAAAGGCCTGTGGCGCCGCGCGCCGCGCACCGCCGCCCTCTGGCTGGCCGGCTTCTTCCTCATCACGGGGACCCCTCCCTCCGGCGTGTTCCTGGCCAAGTTCATAATTCTCAAAGAGGCGCTGGCGCTGAAGCATTACTGGCTGGCCGGGACCTTCCTGGTCTTCCTGGCCATCCTGTTCGCCGGCATGGCCCGCATTTTCATCTCTATGACCTTCGGCGAGCGGGACGCCAAACCGGACGAGAAGCCCTTCGAAGAGCAGTCCGGCATGCTGGCCCCGGCGGCGGCGTTCTTCGTTTGCGTTATACTGGCGGGGCTTTATCTTCCGGACTGGCTGCAGTCGTTGCTGGCCGGCGCGGCGGCCAATGTGGGAGGCAGACCATGAAAGTAGAACACCTCTCGGCGTTCAATTTCGCCTCCACCGACCTGGACCCCTCCCTCTTCCTGGAGACCGCCGCCTCGCGGCTGGCCGCTGGCGGCCGGGCCGTTTCATATTTCGCCGTGCCCGACCGCGCGGGGCACAGGCTGGTGCTGGCGCTGGCTTTCGACCGGGAGGGCCGGCTGGAAGTTTACTCCACCCTTTTTGAGGGCCCGTTCCGCGCCCTCACCCCTTCCTTCCCCCAGCTGCACCTCTTCGAGCGCGAGATCTACGAGCAGTCGGGCCTGAAGCCCGAGGGGCACCCCTGGCTGAAGCCGATCCGCTTCAACGGCCAGGGCGCCGTCCCCGGCCTGGCCGACTATTTCACCGTGCACGGCAGCCAGGTGCACGAGGTGGCGGTAGGCCCGGTTCACGCCGGAGTGATAGAGCCGGGGCATTTCCGCTTCCAGTGCCACGGCGAGCGGGTGTTCCACCTCGAGATCATGCTGGGCTACCAGCACCGCGGCCTGGAGAGGAAATTTATAGGCGGGCCTGACGGCCGCTCTCTGCATTACGCCGAGACGCTGGCGGGCGACACCACCATCGGCCACGCCTGGGCTTACTGCGGCGCCGTGGAGGCCCTGGCCGCGGTCAACGCGCCGCCCCGGGCGCAGGCCCTGCGCGGGATAATGCTGGAGCTGGAGCGCCTGGCCAGCCATACGGGCGACCTGGGGGCCCTGGCCGGCGACGTGGCCTTCCTGCCCACGGCCTCTTTCTGCGGCCGCCTGCGCGGGGAGCTCCTCAATATGACGGCGCTGGTCTGCGGCAACAGGTTCGGCCGCAATATGCTCAAGCCCGGCGGCGTAAACTTCGACCTGGATTTCGCGCTGGCTAAAGAGCTGAAACTGCGCCTGGAGAATACCTACCGCGACGTGGAGAACGCGGTGTCCCTGCTTTGGGAGACGGGCTCGGTCACGGACCGCTTCGAGGGGACCGGCGTGGTGCCTAAAGAGGTGGCCGAAGGGCTGGGGCTGGTGGGCCCGGCGGCGCGGGCCTCCGGGGTGGGGCTGGACACGCGGCGCAATTTCCCGGCCGGGCCCTACGAGGGCTTCACGCTGGGCGTCTCGGGCAGCGGGGACGTCTACTCGCGCGCTTATGTGCGCTGGCTGGAGATACAGAAGTCGGCGGAGCTCGTCGGGGGCTGGCTGGACGCTCTGCCCGAGGGGCCCGTGGCGGCCGACTGCGGCGCGCTGAAGCCGGAGAGCGCGGCGGTGTCGCTGGTGGAGGGCTGGCGCGGCCAGATCTGCCACGTGGCGCTGACCGGGCGGGACGGGAAGTTCCGGCACTACAAGATCACCGACCCTTCCTTCCAGAACTGGCAGGCGCTGGCCATGGCGCTGCGCAACGGCGAGATCTCGGATTTTCCGCTGTGCAACAAGAGCTTCAATCTTTCTTACTGCGGGCGGGACCTGTAATATGTTCAAGGCTATACTGGCGAGGGTGAAGCAGGGCTACCGGACGATGGCGTTCCCGTCGCCTGAGCTGAAGCTGCCGCACAGGGGGCTGGGCGTGCCTCTTGTGAAATCCCGCCGGCTGGAGACGGCCGCGGCGGCCTGTCCTTACGGGGCTATCTCTGCCGGCGAGAATCCCGGGCTGGACCTGGGGCGCTGCGTTTTCTGCGGGGCCTGCGCGCAGGCCGCGCCCGAGGCGGTCGAATTTACCCGGGAGTACAAGCTCTGCGCTTCGCGCCGGGGCGACCTGGTGATAGGAGGCAGGGACTACAAGCGGGCCGAGGCGCTGGGCGCTGATCTGCGGCGGCTGTTCGGGCGCTCTTTCAAGCTGCGCCAGGTGAGCGCGGGCGGCTGCGGGGCCTGCGAGGCGGACTGCAATGTGCTGCAGACCCTGGCCTGGGATTTGGGCCGCTTCGGCATTCAATTTGTGGCTTCGCCGCGGCACGCGGACGGCCTGCTGATCACGGGGCCGGTGACGAAAAACATGGAGCTGGCGCTGCGCAAGACTTACGACGCGGTGTCGTCGCCGAAGGTGGTCATCGCCTGCGGGGCCTGCGCCATCGCCGGCGGCCCCTACGCCGGCCACGACGAGTGCGTCGGCATCCCGCCGGAGATCCCCGTCGACCTCTACATCCCCGGCTGCCCCCCCCACCCCCTCACCATCCTCGACGCCCTCCTCCGCCTTATCGGCCGTATAGAGTAATTAATGTTTCCACAAAAAACAGCAAAGTCCCGAAAAGGGCTTTTGCTTTTTGGCGGCCTTTGTGCGTGTACGAACGCAAAGCACCTAAGTTCGGGCGGCCTACCGCAGGGGCAGGAACGCAAAACACGCTCGGCCACACCGTGGCCTCGCTCGGTGCTCGCCCGCCGCGCTTATGCAAGCGGCGGGCTCACCGACGGTTTTGCTTATCCTACCCCTGCGGTCTCCGCCAGTTTCCCCTCTGTTGCGGGACTATTGAAAACACGGGGAGGGGTGGCAAGGGTGTGGCTCCGGAAGGCCGTCACGGACCGAGCCGCTTGCGTAGCGCGGCGAAGGGGGTGGCAGCAGCCACCGCAGTGTGACGAGCGGGGCGCACGGTGTGCGCAACCGCGTGCCTGACGGGGCCATACCCTTGCCAGGCCCCCGACCTCGCTTCTCGCGGTCCCCATGCCGGCTCTTATTTGGAATATAAAAAAATTGGGCCTCCACTTATGGCGGGAGGCCTTGCCAAATATAGTATAGCAGGCCGCGCGGGAAACGCCATAGCAAGTTGGATACATTTCCAAAGGTCCTAGTTGACGAGCGCCAAAAGACGGTGGGGCGGTGGGCCCTTCGCCTCATTCGGAAATCCGGGGTTTAAAGATATAGTAACAGGGAAGCCAAAGGTTTACGGAGGTTTACGTTAATGAAAGTTTTTATACCGCTCGCGGTTCTCCTCTTGAATTCAGCCCCCCTTTTCTCCATGGATTTTGTCAGCATTAACCGTCAGCTCCCCGCGCTGGGCGTAGCGCCGGCCGAGGTAACCCAGCCCGCCCCCGTCGCGCTCCCCGTAGACGATGAGCGCGAATATCTCGAGGGGCTCCAGGCCGAGGCCCTGGCCGACCCCGCCGCCTTCATCGACGAACATACCCCTTACGAAGTCTCGCTCGCCTTCGGCCTGCAGCCCTCCCGCTTCCAGGTCACCGACAAAAACCGCATAGAGAACGCCCTGGTCAAACTGACCGTGGACCTGACCCGGCAGCGCCTCGTGATGGCCTCCTCCGGCACCGTCAAAGAGTTCAAAATCTCCTCGGGCCTCCTGCCCAAGAACGGCACTCCCGGCAGCGGCAAGTGCTACGCCCCCGACTTCATCGAGGAGATGCATTACTCCAGCCTTTACAACAAAGCCCCGATGCCCCACAGCATCTTCTTCAACGGCAACATAGCCATGCACGGCACCAACGCCGAGCATTTGCTGGGCCAGCCCGCCTCGCACGGCTGCGTGCGCCTCTCCAAGGTCAACGCCAAGGCCGTTTACGAAACGGTCAAAGCCAATGGCAAATCCAAAGCCATAATCTGCGTGACCGGAGTCACCCCCGCCCCCAAGCAGTAAAGTTGTTGACACGCTTTTCTTAAATTGTATAATTGGGTAAATCGGACGACTTGAGGAATGTCAAATGACCAAGCTCCTTCTTCCCCTCCTGTTCCTGTTCCCGGCCGGCGCCACAGCGCAGCCTCCCTTCGACCTTAACGCCGTAACCCTGGAAACCGTGAGCCAATTGCCCCTGCCGGAAGCTCCCTCCGTGGCGGTGCCCCTGCGCGCCGGCCTGCGCGGGGACGACAAGTATTTCAACGGCTACGTCCTGAAGGCCATAGACTACCTCTATAAAAACTACGGCCTGCTCGGCTACGACATAAGTTCCATCCTCACCCACGACATCGAGTACCACACCTTCGGCACCATCAAGGCCCGCCACGCCCCGCTCACCATGTGCGTGGCCGCGCAGATGGAGATCATCCTCACCGCCTTCGACCTCTACGCCGCGGAGACCGGCGACTATTCCGTCTACAATTATCTTCCGAAGCGCAGCTTCGAGGGCCTGGCTATTACCGACCTCAAGGGCCATATCTGGGTGAACCACGCTTTCAAGGCTGACGGCACCGCCGACGCGCTCATCAACTTCGGCATGGGCGAGCGCCGGACCTTCGATCGTCTGCTGCCCGGAGATTTCGTCAACATCAACCGCACCACCAGGACCGGCCACGCCGTGACTTTCATCGGCTACATCAGCAAGACCGGCAAGATGCTGCCCTCCTACGGGGCCGACGTGGTGGGCTTCAAGTATTTCTCCTCGCAGGGCCTCCGGGAGGCCGGGCAGGGCGGCTTCGACTACCGCTACGCCGTCTTCAGCAAGCACGGCTGCCCCGAGATGCCCTACAAGCGCGACTGCAATGTCATCTACTCCACGGACCAGCTGTACCTGAACACCGGCACCATGCTCGCGCCCGCCTACTGGACCGGCGTCATGCCGCAGGCCGCCGGGGAAGAGGCCGGCGAGACCGTGCTGAACCGCTCCTTCTTCAACGGCATAACCACCGACGACTGACGGCGCCCCCTCCGCTCAGGAAAACCGCCCCCGCATGGGGCGGTTTTTTTATTGACCGCCCCCGCCTTTATGGCTATCATTGTCTGAAAGGGAGGGCAAATGAAAATATTACTGGTTTATTATTCCATGTACGGCCATATGTACGAGATGGTGAAGGCCGCGGCCGAGGGCGCCAAGTCCGTGAGCGGCGCCGCGGTGGAGATCAAGCGCGTGCCCGAGACGCTCAGCGCAGAGGTGCTGGGCAAGATGGGCGCGCTGGAGGCGCAGAAGGCGCAGGCCGGGGTGCCGGTCTGCACGCCGGATGACCTGGCGGCGGCCGACGCCGTGATATTCGGCACGCCGACGCGCTTCGGCAACATGTGCGGCCAGATGCGCCAGTTCCTCGACGCCACCGGCGGGCTGTGGATGAAGGGCGCACTGGTGGGCAAGGTAGGCAGCGTGATGTCCTCTTCGGCCACGCAGCACGGCGGTCAGGAATCCACCATCCTCTCCTTTCATACCACGCTGCTGCACCACGGCATGGTTATAGCCGGCCTGCCTTATTCGTTCCAGGGCCAGACGACCATAACTGAGATGGCCGGCGGCTCGCCGTACGGCGCCAGCACCATAACCGGCGGCCAGGGCGAGCGCCTGCCTAGCAAGACCGAACTGGACGGGGCGCGCTTCCAGGGCAAGCTGGTGGCGGAACTGGCGGGCAAACTTACCCGCTGAGCCGCGCGCTTAAATGAAAAGCCCCCGGGCGGTCCCGGGGGCTTTCTGTTCTCAGGGCGTGCCTTAAGCGGCGGGCGGCGCGTCTTTGTAGTGAAAGAGGAAGAACAGGGAGGCGCAGATAGAGCCCAGCCCGTCGGCCAACATGTCCTTCTGCGCGTCCCAGATGTCGCCCTGGCTGCCCAGGAAGGCCAGGCCCGCCACGGGGTCCGCCGCGGCGGCGTACCACCACTCTATGATCTCGTAGACCGCCGCCACCGTGAAGATGGCCGTGATACCGGTGAAGGCCAGCAGGCCCCTCGACTTGGTGTAACCCCTGCGCCAGATGAACTCCGCTATCGGGTAGGCGTAGAAGCCGACCGAGAAGTGGGAGATCCTGTCGAAGTGGTTGCGGGAGAAGCCGAACACGTCGGTGACGTAGCCGAACGGCACCCGTTCGAAGGTGTAGTGCCCGCCTACCGTATGCAGGAACACCAGCACGCTCATCAGCAGGTAAGAGGTGTTCGAGAAGACGAAACGCCGGTAGGTGAACGCCAGGGCGCCCACTATCAGCACCATCGGCAGGTTCTCTGAGAACCAGACCTCCCTGCTGTACGGGTTTATCGCCAGCGCCAGGAACTCGACCAGGTACAGCGCGAGCAGGACGTGCGGCAGCCGTTTCATCAGGCGGCCACCTTCAGTTCGGCGAGCAGCTTGCGGTAGCGGGCCAGCTGTGGGGCCAGGCCCTTTATGGCCGTCTCCCAGAATTCCGGCTTGCCGATGTCGGCCTTCAGGCTGCGCCTGGCCACTCCCTCCGCCGTATCGGAACCGCTCAGGCGCAGGAAAGCCTCGTACTTGGGCAGGAAGGACGGCCCCTCGGCCTTGAACTTGGTGAACAGCGTGGCCGCCATCAGGAAGCCGAAGGTGTAGGGGTAATTGTAGAACGAGACCCCGGAGATGTAGAAGTGCATCTTGGACGCCCAGAACAGCGGGTCCTCGCCGCCCGGCTCCAGCGCGTCGCCGAACACCTCTTTCTGGGCCGCTACCATGAGCTCCTTGAGTCGCGCGGCGGAGACTTCCCCCTTCTGCCGCTCCTCGTGGAACGCCTTCTCAAAGCGGAAGCGGACGGTGATGTCGAGGATGGTCACGGCCGCGCCGCTGAGGTACTCGTCGAGCATGATCAGCTTCTGGGCTTCCGGCACCCCGGGGTCGCCCTGTATGCCCTCCGACAGGAGGTGCTCGCCGAAGATGGAGGCCGTCTCGGCCAGCGTCATCGGGTACTCGGTGGCCCAGGAGCGCATGTCGCGCATCAGCTGGCCGTGCCAGGCGTGGCCCATCTCGTGCGCCAGGGTGTTCACGTCGCCCAGCGTGCCGTTGAAGGTCATGTAGACGCGGTTCTCGCCGGTGAGGTGGGAGCCGGTGCAGAAGGCGCCGGGGCGCTTGCCGCCGCGGGCCTCGCTCTCCAGCCAGCGCTTCGCCGTGAAATCCTTATAGTAGGCGCCCAGCGCGGGGTAGACCCGGCTGAAAGCCCCTTCCACCTTGGCCGAACCTTCTTCCCAGGTATAGAGCTTGCTGTCCTTGAGCGGCAGAGGGGCTTCCCGCTCGTAAAAGGCTATCCCCTTGCGGCCCATGGCGGCGGCCTTCACGCGCAGGATCTCGCGCACCGGCTCCAGGTTGCGCTCCACGGCCTTGTACATGGCGTCTAGCGTAGTGCGCTTGATGCCCGCGCCGAACAGGGACTGGTCGAGGAAATGCTTGATGCCGCGCTTTTTATAAAGGGTGAGGCGGGTGCCGGCCAGCGCGTTGAGCGCGGCGGCGCAGGTGTCCTCTATGCCGGCCCAGGCCTTGTTGCCCCCCTCGAAGGCCGCACGCCCGACCTTCCGGTCGGCGTCGCCCATCAGCGCGCGCCAGCGGGAGATCGGCAGGGTCTCTACTTTGCCGTCGGGCCAGCGCATCTCGAAGGTCAGCTTGCTGGAGATCTTGTTGTAGAGCCGGTCCCAGGACTGGAAGCCGTCCACCGACAGGTCGGCCGCCAGCTTCTCCTCGGCGGGGCTCATGGTGCGGCGGGCGGTTTCGCGCACGCGCTTCAGGGAATAAGCCGCGTCCTTGAGCTTTTCGCGCTTTATGAAGGCGGCGAACACCTTCTCCGGCACGTCCTTGAAAGCCCGCAGCATGTCCACGCTGAACTTGGAGTACTCGGCGGCCATCATGGACAGTTTGGCTTCCTCGGCTGAATACTCGTCCTTGTCGGCGTGGGCCGCGCTCAGGCAGCCCACGTAGGAAAAGATGTGCCCCAGCCGCGTCTCGGCGTTCTCGGCGGCCAGCAGCAGCTTCTCCCAGTCATTGGCGGTCCTTGCCGAAAGCGGCGCCAGCGCGGCGGCTTTCTTCTGGATAGCGGCTATGTCCGCCGCGAGCTTCGTCTTAAATTTGAGCATCTCCGGCCCGTTGAAAGCCGGGAAATAACTGGTAAGGTCCCACTGCACTCCCTGTTTTTTTATAGCCATTTTATCCTCGCAGCGATTATTTGTCTTCGTCTTGAATTATACAAAAAGGAGCCGTGCTGCTTGAATTCAGGCTGAAAAGCCCAGGTAACCGGCCAGGCCCAGGAAGATAAGGCCTTTGACTATGGAGAGGCGCCTGGCGTTCTTTGCGCCGGGCAGCAGCCTGGCGCCCAGCGTGCCGGAGAGATAACCGATAGTTCCGAAAACTACTACCACCTGCGCCATGAAGACCAGCCCGAGTATAGCCATCTGGGCGCGGACCGAACCCCTCGCGGGGTCGACGAACTGGGGCAGCAGGGCCAGGAAGAAAAGCGCCACCTTGGGATTGAGCAGGTTCATTATGACGCCCCGGCGGTAGAGGGCCGCGGCGCCGCCGGCAAGGGCCTGCGCCCCGGCCGCGGCCGGCCCCTCGCGGAAAGAGCCCCAGGCCAGCCAGACCATATAGGCGGCACCCGCCCACTTCACGGCGTTGAAGGCGGCCGGCGAGGCCGCGAAGACGGCCGAGACTCCAAGCGCCGCCAGGGTGGTGTGGACGAGCAGGCCGGAACTCAAACCCAGGGCCACCGCAAGCCCGGCGCGCGGCCCCCCCGCCAGGCCCTGCGAAGCGAGGAAGAGGACGTCAGGCCCCGGCGCCACCGTCAGCGCCACCGACACTCCGATGAAGTAAACAAGATTTTCCGGTAACGGCATATACAAATTCTACAAAATGAGTCCGTTCAAAAAGGAGGCAGCCTCCCTGTATAATTGATAAAATAAAGGTATGGAATGGTATGTAACGCTGGTCAAGGCGCACCCGATAACTACGGCGATGGCGCAGTTCGCCGTGCTGGGCACGCTGGGCGAGATGGCCTCGAAGTGGGTGGTCGAGAAGAGGCTCTTCTGTCCCTTCGGGCCGCGCGGCACGCTGCTGCGGGCCCTCGGCTGGTCGGCCTTGGCGGTCTGCATAAAATACGCCTTCACCGGCTTCGTCGCCTTCGTGGACGGCCTCGTCGCCCACGGCCTGCTGCCGCTGACCGGCGCCGCCGGCAGGGCCTTCGCCGTTTCGCTGGCGATGAACCTGCAGTTCGGGCCCTTCCTGGTGATAACGCACCGCCTGATAGACAATGCCATAGACGGCCGGCCCAACTGGGCCAACCTCGATAAGGCTTTCCTCTCCCTGCTCTGGTTCTGGGTGCCGGCCCATACGGTCACCTTCCTGCTGCCGCCGGATTTCAGGATCGGCCTGGCGGCGATCTGGTCGCTGGCGCTGGGCCTTATCCTCGGTTTTTATAACAGGAAATAATTGTTTACAGCGGGGAAGTATTTTTTTAAAATAGACGCATAGATCAGGCGGCCCACGGGGGCGCGGCCGGGCTCCACGAGCAGCGGGCGACCGCGGGACTAAAGCTCCCGCGGTTTTTCATTGCGGGGAACACGGAGACATATGCCCGACCTCAACGAGTTGATAGCCTCTGCCCGGGGACTTTCAGAAGCTGAAGTGACAGCGCGCCTCGCCGCCGACGGTCCCAACGAACTGCCCTCCCAGAAAAAACAGAACGTTTTTCAGATAGCCTTCAACGTGCTGAAGGAGCCCATGCTGCTGCTATTGCTGGCCGCGGGCACGATCTACCTTTTCCTCGGCGGCGTCAAGGACGCCCTGATGCTGATGAGCTTCGTGCTGGTGGTCATAGGCATAACCTTCTACCAGGAGCGCAAGACCGAGAACGCCCTGGACGCCCTGCGCGGCCTGGCCAGCCCGAGGGCGCTGGTCATCCGGGACGGGGTCCAGCAGCGCATAGCCGGCCGCGACGTGGTGCAGGGCGACCTTATCTTCCTGACCGAGGGCGACCGCGTGCCCGCCGACGCCGCCGTACTGGCCTGCGTGAACTTCTCCGCCGACGAATCCCTGCTGACCGGGGAAAGTGTCCCCGTGCGCAAGTCCGCCTGGGACGGCAAGGCTGAGGCGCCGCGGCCCGGCGGCGACGACCTCCCTTTCGTCTATTCCGGTTCCCTCGTAGTGCAGGGGCGCGCCCTGGTGCGGGCGGCGGCTACCGGCGCACGCTCTGAAATGGGAAAGATCGGCAAGGCCCTGGAGAGCATAGTACAGGAAGAAACCCCCCTGAACCGCGAAACCGGCCGCATAGTAAAGATTTTCGCGCTGACCGGCGCCGTCCTCTGCGCGATAGTGATAGTCGTGTTCGGCCTTACCCGGGGCGACTGGCTGCAGGGTTTCCTGGCCGGCCTGACGCTCGGCATGGCCATGCTGCCGGAAGAATTCCCGGTAGTGCTGGTCATCTTCCTGACGATCGGGGCCTGGCGCATCTCCAAAAAGAACGTGCTGACCCGGCGCATGCAGGCCATAGAGACCATGGGCGCCACCACGGTGCTCTGCACCGACAAGACCGGCACCTTGACGCTAAATTCCATGCGCCTGCGCGAGATGTGGTCGGACGGCCGCTACCACAAAGTGGAGGACAGCGCGGCCGACCTGCCCGAGGAATTCCACGCCCTGGCCGAGTACTCTATCCTGGCCAGCCAGGAAGATCCCTTCGACCCTATTGAGAAAGAGCTGAAGCGAGTGGGCTCCTGCTGCCTCGGGGGCACGGAGCATTTGCACGGCGACTGGAAAGTGGTAAAAGAATATCCTCTCTCGAAGGAACTGCTTTCCCTTTCCCACGTGTGGCGCTCTCCGGACAGGGAGCAG
>Ga0209212_1000740_pt1 | contig 60070 bp, 71 predicted proteins | sample RifGroC2_FD_183996 | JGI IMG/M metagenome (GOLD analysis project Ga0209212, IMG submission 183996) | Groundwater microbial communities from Rifle, Colorado, USA - Groundwater C2 (SPAdes) (version 2) | ecosystem: Environmental > Aquatic > Deep subsurface > Groundwater | place: Rifle, Colorado...
CATATGTTAAACTCAATAAAAAAATCGGCTAAATATAGAAAGGGTTTGAGGTCTAAAGGTCTGGGATGAAATTATACCATTTATATCCTTTGTCTTTCAAATATTCTCTTGTTTCGTTCCCAAAACCAGAATCTTCTGATGCTACTTGAGCCATATTTCTTCGACACCATGAATGAGATTTTGGCTCAATAATTCTTTCATCCCAGCCATGTTCATCTAATGCACTTTTTACTTTTCTATATTCTTGCATTTTTCCGATTGCCAAATATTCATTAAATAAAAAACACCCAATATTTGCCAATGCTGTAAGCGTATTTGTAACCCCTGCGCCGATATTTCCTTGAGAATAATTTTCAATAGCACTATAAGTAGATAATATTGTTGCAGGTGTTGATATTCCTAAAGCTAGTACCTGCTGTGCAGGGCTTACTCGGAAAAATGTCACAATTTTATCTAATGTATCTACCATATTTATCATTAAAAAGTGCATATTTATAAATATTTCTATTTTGTTACCACTATACAAATACTATTAACAACCTCAAACCCTTGATTAATTTTACTGATGGTGCTTCGCACTTTATACGCCGATTTTTTTACTTTGAATTTTTCCTTCGCTTCGCTACGGAACGTTGCACTAAAAATCAAGTCCTCCAACTATTCGGACGAAACTAACAGGGCTTAAAGGGTTTCGTTCGGTTGCACTTCACTACACCCAAATTCAATTTCAGCTCTGAAAAAATTCTCAGCTCTGTTTCACGAGGAGAATTTTTTCGAGGAAATTGAACTTCCCTTAAGCCCTAACGTTAAATCCAATTTTTGACCCACTAGATAAAAAGAACGCTATCGCTAAATATTATTTCCTTAGCATTGGCACTTTTAACTTATCAAAAACGAATTATGGGGGGACAATTTCTCTATAGAAAAACTAACTGGTTGTGACTAAACCATATCCTTTTAACAAATTTTCACCAAACTGCCTATAAAATGTATCTTTTCCGAATGTGGGAGCAACAGGAACATCTGGTAAAACTCTTGCTCTTGTTACCCTGTCTGGCTGATTATCTTTAAAGAAAATTGTTTCAGCATTCATGCCTTGCAAAGCATCATGACCATAACGACCAACCCACATAGTTAGTTCGCTTCTTACATCTTCAGATAAAGAACCAAATGCTGTTCTAGCCCGTTCAGTCATATCTCCAACCTCAGCGGCATCTTCCCCATACCGCCCCAAAATGTTTCTTGGACCTTCGTTATTAGAATCATTCCCATAAAAGAATTTAAAACTTGAAAATACTGATTGTGTTCTTGATGATGCTCTATCAAAATAACCAATAACTTTAGTCGCTTCATCTAAATGTCCTTCTTTCTCTGCTCTCTTCATAATCCCATAAAGTTCCTCAGCAGCATCACATCTTCTTAAAGTGTAAGCACTATTATCTTCACCATTGTTTCTGATTGCCAACGCATTACTTCTTAACTTTTCAATCTCCCATGGCTCTACTTTTTCTTGATGCTCAAAACGATAACCTAACCAACCACTACTTACACCAAGTGTATAATTTCCAACAAATAATGAGACTGAACTATGAAATCTTTCTCCATAATCTGCTTGTTCTAACAATCCTTCTTTACTACTTTCTTCTGGAGAAAGACCAGAAACTTTTCTTTCAAGATCAGACAATTGAGGAACTTTTAGAGAAGATTGTGCTGATTGAACAATACCTACATTATCTTTAGGGGGTTGACTATCTATATCTCCGCCACAGCCAACTGCTCCTAAAACTCCTGCTGTCCCTACCTTTAACCAGTCTGAAAATTTCATTATAAAGTAGATTAATGCTACATGTTTATATTAATTATGGTTTTCAAAAACCAAAATACGAGAAATTGTCCCCATTTAGATGTAAACTTTTAACTATCAGTGCCAATGCTCTTCTGCACGTGGGTCAAAAACTCTTCGTCGCTACGCTCCTTGTACCTCCCACTTCGTAGTCGGCAGGATTTAACAGCAACTTTACGGTTCCGTTCCAGCTGTCCACTCCGTTCGCATACAGAAGTATATCTCGCTGTCATTCTCGATAAAAGTCGATGTGTTAATCGCTTCTGTAATAGGAAATGCTCACTCGTAGCCAGCTTCCACTACACCCAAATTCAATTTCAGCTCTGAAAAAATTCTCAGCTCTGTTTCACGAGGAGAATTTTTTCGAGGAAATTGAACTTCCCTTAAGCCCTAACGTTAGTTTCAATTTTTACATTGCCTCAAGAGGTTCTTTCCTTTGGAAAACCGATGCTTTTTGACGGGACTGACTTCGTTAAATCGACAAAAGAAAAAACGGAAGAAATTGCTCGGCAACTGTCCTCTAACGTTGATTTAACGGCTCACAAGTTCGCCAAAATTTTTACTTTCTTAATGATGATGGGGAGTTCCGTAACTAACGATCAAAACGACCTTCATTAAATTCTTTGATTGCTTCTAACTCGAGCGGACTTAATCCAGGTGCTATCGGCTTTACATACTTTGTCGTATTTCCTGGAAGTTCGCACATCTTCAAAAAATATTTTGTCGCTGATTCTCTAATTCTTTCAGTAGGATGAGTTAACGGTGAGGGAAGTGCTGTAAAATCTAAAGACTGAAACGCTTCTGGATGTTCTAACAAACTTTCAACTGCGTCTAAATGCTCGGGACTTCTCCAACCATTGTTCCCTGGAATAAAATCTTTTGAAACATGAGGGCGAGGAACTGCTCCATATGCTCCTACAACCATTCTGGTTACTTGATACGCAGCTCCAAGAGATTCTTCTGTATCTGCTGTCGGGTGCCCAAAAACCATTAATATTTCTGGCGTCATCCCAAAATCTTCTCTCGTTGACCTAATCGCCTCTAAACATTTCTCTTCTGTATTATGTCCTTTCTTAACTGCTGTCCACACTTCTTTAGTCCAACCATCGACACCAAAACCAACGGTATTAAAACCAGCATTTACCAATTCTTCTATACTTTTAGGCATATTTTCTCTTGCTCGCAAAAATGAATCAACCGTAGCCAAACCACGAAGAGCAATCTTAAAATTTGGATTTTCTTGCTGAACTTCCTGTACAGCATACGCAAATCTGAGCAGTTGAGTGGGCGTTTGGAATACATCAAGATTGGACATATATAATTGCAGTTCACCTAAACCAAATGATTTTGATTTTCCTACCAAATATGATAAATCTGCTTTTATAATACTCGGATCTCTGTATGATTCTTTTACTTTCGTAGTTTGTCCTGTTGCTGGGTCTCTGTAAGTTCTAACAGCAGCACAAAAATCACAGGAAAACTTACATCCTTGAGAGACGTAAAGAGAAAATTCTCTGGAAAGATATTCTTTCATAGCCCCATCACCTAACCGTTCATATGCTGGAATAAGTGAAGTTTTCTCCGGCGAAATCAATGCTTTTTCATCTATACCAAGAACTTTCGTTAACATAGAATCATCATTTCCGTTATGGGTTGAACTACCAAATAATCGCTCTAATTTGTTTTGGCTTAACCCGGAAACAACTTGTCCTCCAACGAGAAATGTTTTCTCTCCTTGTTCTTGCCTGATTCTTTCTTGTAATTTTATCACTTCTGGAATATACGGAGCACCCAATAGATTAAATCCTACATAATCAGAAGATACTTCCAGGGGTTTTATATTTTCATCATGAAATGTAACATCTACTCCAGCATTGAGTAGTCTAGCTCCTACTGTGAGCAGTGAGGTTGGCATATAAATGTGCCCTATTCCCTCTTTGGGTGCATAATTGTGTCTTGGTTGCACTAGATTTATTTTCATAACTACGGCATAGTAACATAGGATATAATAAACTTCTTTTATAATTTTGACCGTTTTATAGAAATATTTATATAGAAATACAACTTATGGCTATAAAATGGAGAATGTTAAGCTAGATTTGACGGATAGGAAGATATTAGCCGAGTTAGATAAGAATTGTCGTATTTCAAACTCTACACTAGCCAAAAAAGTGAATAAGTCCAGAGAAGCGGTAAAATATCGAATCCAACAATTACAAAAAAGAGGGATTATTGAGAAGTTTATTACCTCAATCAACCCTAATAACTTAGGGTACTATATGTTTAAAGTTTATCTTAAGCTTGAGAACATCCCGGAAGAACGAGAGAAATTCTTTGAAGAGTTGAAAAAGAGCCCAGATATTTACTGGATGGGAATTTCGGATGGGGCTTTTGATCTTGTTTTTGCTATCTTATCAAAAAGCATTCCTGAATATTTTACAAAAATAAATTATCTTCTTTCGAAATGGCAGCATCTGGTTATAAGTAAGATTTTAGGAACAATGGTTGACACTCGACAATATAATAAAAAATTCTTTACGGATGCAAAAGATAGCCAATATGTTATTTTTGGAGGAGATGTTATTCAAAATGAAATTGACGAGTTGGATTCAAAAATATTAAACATTTTAGCAAATGACGCAAGAATTCCCTTAGCTGAGCTGGCAAGAAAAGTTCATTCTACTATTGAAATTGTGCGAGGTAGAATTAGAAAGTTAGAACAAAAAGAGATTATTTTATCATATAGAACAGCAGTTGACTTAAACAAATTAGGATTAGAATTTTTCAAAGCAATAATCTACTTTAGAACATTGTCAGAGAAAGATGAAAAAGCATTATTTGAATGGATGAAACGCCATCCTAACTCCTTGTATTATATTAGAAGTTTAGCGCCATGGGAGGTCGAATTTGAATTTGCAGTTGAAAGTTATCAACATTTTAACAAAATAATTAATGATCTCAGACAGCACTTCCCTCACGTAATCAGAAACTACGAACATCTCATTATGATATATGAAACATGGATGCCCGCGTATCAAGAAATGTTAAAAGCGAATTTACATTAACGGAACTCCCCCATAAAAAATAGTCTGCTACGCAGGAAAGTTATATCAGTTAAGAAAGTAAAAACTGCGTCAGTCCCTAAAGCATCGGCAATGTAAAAACTCTTCGTCGTTTCACTCCTTGTCCTCCCCACTCCGCTCGGAGATTTTATTAACGATAATTTTAGTCCTCGCTCGTAGGTCGGAGAAACTAACAGGAATTTTACGGTTCCGCAATTTTGAGCCTCTCCTCTAAAGGGCAAAACCCCCTCAAAATTGCTCCACCAAAATTCTATTTTTCCAGCTCTGATTTCAGCTCTATCGGATTTTCCAGCTCTGTTCGCTTCGCTCACGAGGGAAAAACCGAACTTCGTTAAATCGCATATGTTATCTGTAATTCCAGAGGTCGCCGAAAGATTAATAATCGCTTTAATATTAACAAATATTATGGTTGGAAAAGGAATAAAAGAGTATTTTAATCTTCCAGAGGAATACTTTTCGCATAGGGGTCCAACGGTTGATTTGATTGAGGAACTTGAAGAAAAATGGTTCTTAAATAATATAAAAATCAACCGTCAAGATGTTGTTTTGGACTTTGCTTGTGGTTTAGGAAGATGGACTAAAAAACTATCTCCAAGAGTTAGAAAAGTATACTCAATAGATATTTCTCCTAAACCCCTAAGCTCTTTAAAAAAACAAAAATTAGAAAATATAAAAATAATTATTGGCAGCGATGAGAAACTAATTCATTTCAAAGAATATTTTGATAAGATAATTTTTGCCCAAGGGCTTGAATTTTATTCTAGTCCAATTACTCTATTAAAAAAACTTAGATATTCTTTAAAACAAGGAGGAGAATTATTCATCTCAACTTGGACTCCTGTTTTGATAAAAGATATTAGAGGATTGAAGTTAGAAAAAGATTATGTAATTGTTCCCAGACTAATAGACAATAAAAAAATAGAGGTCTTTTGTAAATTGAGAACAAAAAATGAAGTAAAGAATCTTTTACAAAAAACAGGATACAAAAAAGTCCAAGTTGAATTTTTAAGTATTGATGCAAAATCGCTACCAATGAAGGTGAAAAAATTATTTACTAAAAAACCTTCTGGAAGATTAAATGTATTGGTTATAGCAAAAGCGATAAAATAGTGGCGACCTCTGGAACTCTGCGGTTTGCTTTGCAAATCCTCGCCACGCTGCGCTCTCACTTTGTTCGGGACAGATAACAGGGCCCGATGTTAAACTCAATCGAGAAAGAAGGCTAACGAACGGATAGGGAACATTTCTAAACGACAAAACAGTGGGAGTTCCTTATTCCTTGCTTTTATCTGTGAGTTTCTTTTTTTTATCTGTTATAGAAAGATAGTTTTGTTTGGTTGTTACTGAGCGACCTAATTCTTTTTCAGCTTCTATCCTAGCATTTCCTGCGACTTTTCCGCCTCTTTTGGCAACATTTTTGCTTTTATCAAAAGTCTCTGGTTTTTCATCCTGTGAAAGTTCTGTTGTCATACGTTCACCAAGCATTGTAAAAATTAGCTCTAAATCATTCATATGATCTCTTAGATTAGCTTTTGATTGTTTTGGCAGATTTTTGAATTTCTTGTACTCAGTTGGAGTCATTCCGAATGTTGCTTTAGAAATTTCTGCTGTAAGAATAGCAAAATCTTTTTGTTCTTGAATACCTCTTTCTTTCCATTCATCTGTTAAGTTTTGCCTTATAGCAATACCTCTTAATCTCTTATCAATCCAATCTTGAGGATAGCCCTTAGCAGAGTAAATTCCTTTCATTCTTTCCTGTGCAAGTTCAGGGTTTTCTATCTCATCAATTCGTTCTTTTCCTACTTCTGCCAGCCATCTCTTGAATGGTTCAGCATTTTTACTTGGAATTGACTGGATAAGCCGAAAAACGTCTTTTGTGTTACCAGCAAGAACTTGTCTATTTTTGCCTGTTTCAGTCAGCATTTCTACATGGGGACAATTTGTCCCTAGGTAACTTCCAAGCTCTTCATCTCTTTTACGCAGTTTTTTCAGATAATCAGTTGGATTAACACTATCTGTTAAAGCTTGGACTATATCAACCAAAGAATAATGCCACTCATCTTTAAACCAGCTTCTTCGTATTTTCTTACTTTGGAATACGACTAATGCTTTATCGGAGTCTGTCATTTTTCAGAAGCACCCCAACTAAATTTTAATAAGCCTAAATTCACTTCAAAACTAAAATTTTTCTTAAATTCTAGTTGATCTTCAACAGTATTTATGCCTAATGGAGTTATTTTCTTCAAAATAAAATGTTGAACTCCTTGATGATTGCCCATAGTTAAAACAATATCTATTGCACGTATCTCTTTTAGATATTTGACTGCTCTGTCTATTCTGTTACCTTCCCATTTTGTAGTTTCTAATAACTTTTCTGGATTAACAGAACCTTTGTCATTTACATAGAAATCATACATAAAAAGTAAAATTTCTCCAGCATCTGATTTTATTGTCATTTTCTACACCCTTTCATTTCAGTATGAATACATTGTTTTGAAGCTGAATCATAAGAGTCCGCAGAACATTTATTATTATCATCACAATTAGGACAATCAGAAGTGCCATACTCCCCACTTTCACATATTCCATTGCCTTTACAATTCAGTTTTAATATGTTCATGCATTCTTCTGCAAGATTTAAAGACAAATCTGCATTTTTAGCGTACATTGCTTTTGCCGTCTCATTCTTTTCCTTTTTGATGAGCCTATCCTGAAGATACTGCGTAAAGTTCTTCTGAGCTTCTTTTATTCTTTCTTTACCTATCATTTATATCATCTCGTAGTAGGTTTCTATGCCATATAAGATAATGTTATTTTTTAAAGCTTCCTGTCCGACATTGGATTTCTTAGCATCAACCATTTCTAAAAATTGTTTTTCAGAAAATACTAGCTCATGTATCGACAAGGGCAAAGATTTTGCTGCCCGATGGACGTCTTTTTCGAATAACTCTTCTTTTCCATCTGGAACAATAAACATTAAATCAATATCCGAATTCTTGGTTTGTGTTTTCTTTGCATAAGACCCAAAAATAAGAAGCATGTAACATTTTGATTTTAGCGTATTTTTAAAATCATTAAGCATTACTGCCAAATTTTTATCTTTTAATATTTCTTTTCTTCTGTTGTATTCAGCTTCAAAAATAAGCGGATGCACTTGTGAGATTAATTTGACGCCCTCCCATGCGTAAAGGCACATCCAGTTGCAAAATGCAACTGAATTATGGGATTTCTGGCGAGAAAATCTTAATGAGTATAAGGTTTGTATCTATTAAATTTAGAACATTTCTACAGAGCCTCTTTGTAGAAAATTATTTAAAGATAAAGACCATCATTTTTAGAGAAGTGAATAAAACAAAAAGCTATGAATGGATCCTTCGCATAGGAATTTTTGGATCTTTTCTCGGTCATGGCATCTTTGCACTCGCTGTAAAGCAATCATGGATTCCCTATCTCACAGCTGTAGGCTTCTCTGAAAGCACTGCAGCAGCTCTTTTACCATTGATAGGCACCTTGGATATTCTCGTTGCACTTTTTGCTTTATTCTGGCCATTACGAATTGTCCTCATCTGGGCAACAATATGGGCCTTTGCAACAGCACTTATTAGACCTATCGCAGGAGAACCAATTTGGGACTTTGTAGAACGTTCTGCAAACTGGGCAGCACCTTTAGCACTCCTTGCAATACAAGGATTCCCAAAAAAGGCAAAAGATTTTTTGAAAAAATAACATTCCTTGTCCAAAACCCTTAAAAATCCTCACTTCATAAAGAAAAGAATGAAAATCCTTGCATTCTCTGATACACACCTGCATAAAAAAGCCTTAGATCTTATTAAAGAAAATGCAAAAAATGTAGATTTTCTTATTTGTGCAGGAGATATTTCCTGGTTCAGTCATGGCCTCAAAGAGGTATTAAAGGATTTAGATACGAAAATAACGAAGCCCATCTATATTATTCCAGGAAATCATGAAGAAGGATCAAATCTAGAAGAAATTTGTAAAAATTTAAAGCATATTATATATATGCATAAAAAAGCAAAAAAAATAGGGGATTATATTTTTTTCTTCTGGGGTGCTGGCGGTTTCGCAGAAATAAATAAACCCTTAGAAAGTGCAATGGGTAAATTCAAGGAAAAAATAAAAAAAGAAGACAAAATTATTTTTATTACACATGGCCCACCATACAATACAGAATTAGATTTCCTAGACTGGGCAGGACATGTAGGCTGTAAATCACAAAGAAAATTTATTCAAGAAATAAGACCTATTTTGCATATCTGTGGGCATCTGCATGAAAACTTTCATAAAAAACAGCTCATAAACAAGACACTGATTCTCAATCCAGGCCCTGAAGGAACCATTGTGGAGCTGTAAAATGCTATTGGACCTTTTCATAAATAACAAAATAACAGCATTCCAAACAGAATCTCTAACACCATTCATCATTTTCATCACAGAGATCATAAGCCCAATAAAACTCCTCTTTCTTTCTTTTCTCCTTCTTGCTTTTCTTGCATATAAAAAAAGATACCAGGACATTTTCTTTGTAAGCATAGCAATAATAGGTGCTGTTGTATTAGAATTGCTCATCAAAGCACTCGCACAAAGAGCACGGCCAGAAAATGCTTTGATAGAAACAAGCACATATAGTTTTCCAAGTGGCCATGCAACGCTTGCAATCGTATTCTTTTCTTTACTCATTTATCTCTTTGGAAAGAATATAAAAAATACTTTTATTCGTTGGAGTTTCATAGCAGGAAACATCTTCTTGATTCTTCTCATTGGCTATACAAGAATATATTTGAACGCACATTGGTTTACAGATGTTATCGCAGGTTTTGCTCTAGGACTCCTCTGGTTTTCTTTTGTGATCATACTCTGGAAGAAATAAGCGAAGCACAGCTAGGACAAAAACAAAAAAAGAATTTCACCTCTTCTTCTTTGTCTTGAGTTTCATCTTCAGTTTCGGCTTTTTCCGAACAAGCGTTTTCACCCGCTTTTTTGAAGGGATTTTCTTCTTGGAAACTAGCCTGTGTACAACAACGCTATGCGTTGCAACACGAGGCACCCGCACTAAAACCATAAAAATACCTAAGATATAATATTATAAAAAGATTCCTATACTAAAATACTAAAGAAACAAAGCTCTTTTCTTCTGAAGAAGCCACTTCTGAAGATGTATAGTAATTCAAAATCTCCCCTTGAGGAACACTAAGCTGTTGAAGAATCTCCATTCCTAAAAGAAGCGCTCCCTCACCAACAAAATGAAGTTTATGCTTCTCTAAAGCATGTGCAAACCCTTCTGTGTCAAAATGAAGAATATATTTGAGAAGTTGTTTATCATATCCAAAATAATTTCCCTCACTATCAGCAACAAAATTTCCTCCACAAAAATCAGAAGCAATAATAACAACAATATCTCTTTTAATCTTCACTAAAGCTTCAGCAAGCTGATGAAGATTCTGACATCGAGGCACAATAAGAGGAAGAATTTTTAATATTTTCAACCTATCCCGAGATGCTTCTTGAAGAAATGGTATTTGTATTTCCAAAGGGAATTCAGGATTTTCTTTCAAGACAGAAACAAAACCTGTAGCAAGCAAAGCATCTGCAAAAGCAGTATCAAGAGAACAAACACCAAAAACAGTTTCAAAAGAATCTTGGGCAAGCATGGCCTTGTCATACAAACCCTTTGTATCAGGAAGAAGAAGAACATAACACTCAGGAAAATAATGTTCAGAAAGAAGTTTATATCCCCATGCCATTCCAGGACCAGCAAGAGCATAAGGAGAATGAGGAACAAGAATACCATAAACACGTTCTGTATCTTTTCTTTTCCCAGGCATTTCCCCAGGTCCTAAACGATGCGTATAAGAGCGATGAATCTGATGAAGAAGAGGCATATACTCCTTTTCATAAAAGATTCCTGAATATTGTGCTTTCATAGAAAAAATAGGAAAAACATCCTTTAAAAGAATTGCTGAGATGAAAACACAAAATATTTGAAGGAGAAATACAAAGAAAAGAATATGAGTTTCTTCCAACTTTTCTGTAAGTTCCTTTTATCTATTGCCTTTGATGTAACAGATTTCTTTCTGGGGAGAATTCCTGGCTTTGGAACAGTTTTTGATATTGCAGGAGGATTTTTAGGTCTATGGCTATGGGGTCTTCCTGGAGGATTACAATTTTTAGAAATTTTAGACATTACTGATCAATTAGATAGCTTTGTCCCAACAATGACTTTAGCAGGCATACTTAGCCTTATAACAAGAGGCAGCCAGTAAAATGTATAAAAGAGCATTTTTTCTATAAAATGAGTATAATGCTATCCCATGATAGGAATATTTCAATGGCCATAATAAATGCTCTTCTTATGGAAACACCACTAATAAGTTAATACAACCGAAACATTTATATAGGAGTTCTATAGTATACTATGTAATCACCTCTTTTTCCCCAGGAAGATACTCTTCGGAGTATCTTCCCAGGGTTATTAAAAACAAAATAAGCTATATTTCTTACATACATTCTTTAAGAATGTAGGAAAAACTCTCAAAAATGGAAGCATAACAATTTCTAAAGAAAAACTTTTGTATGCTAACAAAAAAAGAGGAGAAAGAATTTATTTGCTAAAAACAGTGTATCCGCACTTTCCGCACGTTTGTCTATCTTTGTGTCGTGCAAGAAAAGTTCCTGGTCCACACTTTGGGCAAAAACCATCGCCAACACCACTTTTATATCGTGCATATTTTTTACTAGAAATCTTATTTTTTATTTTTTTTACAGCCATGATTATTCAGCTCCTTTTTTTGCTTCAGCTTTTGCTTTTTCTTCAGCAGCTTTCTTTGCAGCTTCTACTTGTTTTCTTTCTACTTTTTTTAATTTTTCTAAGCGCAATAATTCTTCTCGTGTTTTATAGATATGTACAATGACTTTTGCTTTGGGAAAACCATAGCTTTGATACACATGCCGAATAGCAATAAGATCTTTCTGTATTTTCAACTTTGAAGCAATAATATCTTTAAATTGAAGAATAGAAGGCGTAGCCCCTCCATCATATGTAACCATAACACTAACTCTTTGCCTATTCAATAAAGGCACTTCTATTTGTTTTTGTATTTCTATTTCCATTTATCTTACCTTAATCGCATATTCTCCTTTAACAGTAATACCCACTTTTTTTGCAATTTCAGATTTTTCTGCATCGAGAATAGTAATCCTCCCTTTCCATGTTTCTGTAAAATTACTAGTATGGCAAAGAAGGCATTCTTGCCCCTCAACAAAAATCCTGCATTTTTTACAAACTTTTTTCATTCTTTCTTACCTTTTTTACTTTCCTTTTTCATATCTTCTTCAATCCAAGACAATGCACCAAGACGATGCTGTCTCATGGTTAAACCTATTTTTGGATTAGAAACATCTTTATAACTCACTGCAATAATACGTGCACGACAAAGATCCCCTACTTTGAGATTTCTTTTTGTCTCTTTCCCAGTAAGAATATTACTCTTAGAGAAAGAAACAAAATCATCCATAGTTTGAGATACATGAATCATTCCATCAAGAGGCCCAATAGTAATAAAAGCCCCAAAATCAGTAATATCAGAAATTTTTCCTAAAATAACTTCACCAACCTCCGGTTTAAAGCTAAGAACACTAAATGTTGTGCTATAATATGCTGCTCCATCACCAGAGATAATCACTCCTTCACCAACTTGATCTACAGAGTTCACACCAATAACAACTCCTAAATCCTTAGAAATATATCCCTCAAATTTTCCTTGTAAAGAAGCTTTAATTGCTTTCTCAACAGGAAGAGAAAAGAGTTTTGGATCAACACGAACATGACCTTGGACTTTTATAGTATAATACATTTTTTCACTCCAATATTACATATTTTTTTTGTCTGATTGTTAAAATCCTTCTATTTTTTTTACGCAAACGCCGTTTAAGATCTTTATCAACAGTTGCAATTATATATTCATCTAAATCCACTAGGATATCATCAACAAGACGAGGATCTTTCGTGTGTAAAAGAGGAATTTTCTTAGCTTTTATAAGCTCTAATGCAGCTTTCGCTGTCCGTTTCTTTGAAAGTAAGGAGGTCTTTATAAGGTTTTCTACTTCATCGAGAGTCCTATCTATAATATAGAGCTCATATTTGAAATCACAAACCCTATCTATCTCTGCAAAGATATCAATATGCAATTCAAAGACAGACAATAAAAAATTTGTATCTAAAATAATTTTTTCCACAATTGTTAAGATTTATAAGCCTATTTAAAGCTTTTTATAAAGTATTTTCATTGGAGTAAAGGGTCAAATAGTTGTGAACTACCACGGGCTAAAGCCCGTGGCATCACGTGAGTTGCTATCTGCTTGAGCTACTGCTATAGTTGAAAAGTGTCATTTGTTGTTTATCTTGTTTTTCCCAATGTTTTGCTTGACCATCTTCAACATATTTCTTCACACTTGCTGCAGTAACTGTACCAACTGTCTGATAAAAATAGCCTCCTGACCAGAATTTTTTACCCCAAAGTTTTTGCCTAAAAAGAGACCTATGCCCTTTTCGCATTTTGTAACTAGAATATCCTTTCAATTTTTGACTGCAAGAAACAACACTCACTTTTCTGGTTTCTTGCAGAAACAAGTGAATGTGGTCAGAACCACATTCGATAGCACCAACATGAATCCCCAAACTTTTTGCAGCTTCAAGAAGGTAAGCAACAGTGAGCTCACGAGTTAGAGTGTCACGAAAAATATCTTGACGAAAGGCAGGAGTCAACTGAATATGCCAGTTTGACTCTCCAAGACAGTGTGTACTAGATGGATAGGTTCCCATTTTTTTGCTCCTGAGCCGCGCGAAAAATTTTTAAGCTAGAAATAGTCCACACTAAATTGATGGTTAGGTGTGAGCTTCCGATTTGCCAAGCTCACACTTCTTATTATTCTATAAACAGAAAAACATTTCCATTCAGGTGTGCACGCCTGAAGGCTAACGACATTCAATCTCTAGACAAAAGTCCAGAGGGTTTCTGTCTCACACCTGTTCTAAACAATATCTTGAGCAGTCATCAATCACTGCAATCATTTTCCCTTTCTTTCCAAATTCACTATCATCAATATGCCACAAGGAGTTGACATGTTTTCTCTGAAATCTAACTCCAGAAGGGAGTTTTCTCCTATTTCCTTCTGTTCTAGTAAGCTCATGTTCTTTGAGCACTTCGAATCCCGCTATAGAAAATGCGTACCGTGCGGGATTCGAACCCATGACCTAAGGATTTCTTCTTGAATAAAAACTTCATTCGAAATGAAAAAGGGGTTGTTTATATAGTTGATGTGCCAATATTTCGAACATTTACGCGCCTCAACTATTCAGCAAAAGTGGTTTCCAAATGTTTTCTCATATAATCACTTTTGCTATATGTTTAATCTGATAATTCCATTACCATATTATTCGGTTTCATCCCTATTAGGGTAGCTACTTTGGCATAGTAAACATTTATAAATTGACTGTTATTCTCTATAAACATGTCTTTAGATGATATAATTGAACAATTAGGAAAAAATAATGAATCATTTACACATATTTTTCAACGTGATGATAAAAATATCCAAAGAATTATTAGTACAAAGAATGGAGAAACAAAATTACGTTCTATTGCAGGCATATCTGACTTCTTGTTTAAGAATGGATTTAATTCTTATCATTACTTTTCCATAGTTGTTGGTAAGGGTTGGGAAGAAAAGCTGGAATGGATTGCCGCGAATTATGAAGCATTGCTGAAGCCGATGGAATTCAATGGTTCTCACGTTTCTCAGATTGTAAGAAATAAAGGTTGGGAAGAAAAGCTGGAATGGATTGCCGCGAATTATGAAGCATTGCTGAAGCCGATGGAATTCAATGGGTATCACGTTTCTCAGATTGTAAGAAATAAAGGTTGGGAAGAAAAGCTGGAATGGATTGCCGCGAATTATGAAGCATTGCTGAAGCCGATGGAATTCAATGGGTATCACGTTTCTCAGATTGTAGTTGGTAAGGGTTGGGAAGAAAAGCTGGAATGGATCGCTCAACATTATGTCTTTTTTAAAGAAAATGGGTTATCTAATAATAAATTAGCTTTATCTTTAAGGACTAAAGATTGGCAGTCTACAACAGAAAGATGGTCTGAACATAAAGATTTATTTGACATGATAAGAATTGATGATGAAAGAATATCTCCTCTTGTTGAAGGATACCTTCGAAATAGTATTTTTAAAGGAAAGGGGCGTGAAACTGTTTTTGCCCTCATTCAAAAATGTACGTACGAAGAAATTGACAGATTTGAAAGAAATGTTTACGCTGTTTCTGGGATTCAAATAGTGGCTTCAGTTGATGCTATTTTAGCTGAATTAAACCGCAAATTTGGATATTCAAAAGAAGAAGTAAACATATACTTAGTCGCAATAAATAAAAATAAGAGGGGATTGTTGTCTTGGTATAATTATGGACAAAAAACAAAACAATATGAAGTTAGTTTAGATAGTCCAACATCTGAAGAAGATGATACAAGTTTGTTGGATAAGATTCCAGAAAAAGAGAGGACACTTTTGGAAATTATGGAGAAAGACTCGATTAATAAGGTTTATCAACACATAATCAACTTTGATCCTGAACATGAGAGAATATGGCAAAGGTTTATTTTTGATTACAGTTGTGACATGGAAAATTTAAAACCTGAAGAAATTGGAGAATTTAATAATGCATTAAAAGAATTAAGGAGCAGCAAAAGTTTACTTGGAGAAGTTTATGATCTTTTAACATAACACGGAAGCGCCACTTACGTTATTGCTCACCTATCCTCTCTCTAAAGAGCGAGGTTTTACGGTTCGCAAACGAGTGGTGGCGCTTCCGTGGGATGTAAAATCGGCGCTTGCAAATATCTCGGCGCTACATCCTCGCACTAAAGTACAAGGTTTTGCGCCGATTTTTCATAAAAAGAATAAGCATTCATCTTTTCTCATGACAACGAATTGTATTTTCTGCAAAATCGGTATTTGTTTAGCTAATTTTTAATTTCTGTTTTTGGATTATATAAAATATAAGCGAAAAATATAAATACTAGTTAGCTACAAAGTAGCTAGTATGAAAGAAACAAAAATTCAACTCAAAGGTTTTGAGATGTTGGAAAAGCAAGTTAACAAAAGTGGCAATAGCGGTCGTGTCTATGTGCCTGTTGAATGGGTGGGGAAAAAAATAAAAATTGTACTTTTGGAAAAATGATAATCCAAACATTATCTCGAGAAGAAATTATTGAGAAATATCTTGACCTCCTCCCCAACCTAAAGATCGGTCGCTCACTTAGTAAAAAAAATCTATTCTACAAGCTCACTGGATTTCTGGCGAGCATCACTTAATAATTTGTTTGTATTTACATCCATGTTTTCACCTCGGTAAACGACAATATTTAGGTGTAAACAAGGTTCTTAAGCCTTACGGCCTAAGAATTCATATCTTTTCTACAGAGCCTATAAAAAAAACTAAAAACCTTCAGGCGCTCCAGGAAAGAAATCCACTTTCATTTGTGTCTCTCCACTACTATAAGTTTTTCGTAAATCACTAATACGATCAAGAAGCCCTCGTGCCTGCACATACACGCCTTTATGCGTATTATCATAGATACTATAGCCTAATTTTCCTTTATCCAAACGATCGAGAGTACATATTCCTAAACGACCCAGGCTCCGTACTGTAGACACAATAATGCCTCCTCGTCCTTTCTTTTGATATGCATCCTTAAACCCTAAGTCTTCTAAGAGAACTAAATCACCTGTAGAAGCAGAAATTTCTTTCTTAGACTCTTGCGTGAGCGCTTCAATCATTTTCCCATATTGTACAGAAGTTTCTTTAGGATAAAAGAGATAGCGTATTGCAGAGCTGTCAGAAAGCTCATAATCTGTTTCTAGTTCTCCTTCTCGAACATCAATGCCATGCCTTGCACGAACATGCTCTGTAAAATCCTTGACAAAAGCGTTAAGTCCTCCTTTCAAAGCTTTTGCACGAAGATAGTCCTGTGCATGTACCTCATGAATTGTCTTAAAACGATTCGTATCTAAAGCAACAACAAGCTCAGAAACAGCAGAAGGTAAATTTCCCATAGTTTGAATATCTTGTTTGTTGTAAAATTTTGTATTTTCATTTCTCCATCTCCCAAACTCTCGAAGAATATATCCTGCAGAAACATGAGGATCCCCATTATTTTTGCGAATAAACTCTCTACGTACATTATCAGCATTATCCAAAATACAATCTTCTAAAAATCGTTGTGCTTGTCCAAGAACTGCTTCATGAGAAATACTGCTATGTCTGTACGCTGCAACTTCAAATCTTACAAAAGGAAAAGTCCATTCTTTCACATATCTTTCACGTAGCCATTCTCCTTCTTTAAGCCCTTCTTTTTCTGAAGCCATCTTCATAGTTATTTCCTTCAAGCTTGTCTCAAAAGGCTCTATAATATACTCATCTAAAGTTGGAATTGCTGTTCTCTTTACCCAATTGTATGTGCGAGCATTAAGCTCCTCAGATGCGTCTGTTCCATCAGTTTTTAGCTGTGTTTGTATAATTTTTCTTGTGTTTGTTACTTTCATTTTCTTAACTCCTTCTAGTACAGAAAGCAAAAGTATACTTAATTACTATCCCCTCCCTAGTGGGGGAAGATATATAAACCTCGCAAACATATTTTCAAAGATGAACATTCCATTTTTAACAGAAGGAGAATCAAAGGCCTATAAAACGCTTGTGAAGATAGGAGAATCTTCAATAGGAAATATTATCAAGTTTTCAAAAGTCTCACATTCAAAGATTTATGATATACTTCGAAGATTAACAGAAAAAGGTTTAGTGAGTTCTATTACAAAGAATGGCAAACAATATTTTTCAGCAGCAGATCCAAGAACTTTACAAACATTAATTGAAGAAAAAGAATTAATAATTCAAAAAGAAAAAGAAATCCTAAAAATAATTATCCCTCAACTCCTTGCAGAAAAAAATTCCAAAAAAACAGAAAACATTCTTACAGCTTTCGAGGGGATTAATGGAGTAAAACATCTTCTAGAAGAATCACTAATAGAAACAAAAAAAGGAGAAGAGATATTAATTTTAGGAACACCAAAAAAAATTGTTGAATATGCAGGTGGTTATTTAAAAGATTGGCAAAAGAGAAGAATTGAAAAGGGAATTATGTGTAAAATCATTGCAGATCCAGGAACACCGCCTTGGGATGAAAAATGGTGGAAAGAGAGTAAAAAAAGAAATATTTCAAAATTAAAAGTTTTCTCCTCAGTATCACCAGCATATTTACTTATAACAAATAAATCAGTAACGACAATTTATTTTGCAAATACAATTTTTGGTTTTAAAGTATCACATAAGGAAATTGCAGAAAAATACAAATTATTCTTTGAAGATATTTGGAAAGTGAATTGAAATATTCCTCTTTCATCATCTAAGAAAATATATTTTTTGAAGGGATTCACTATCATAAATTTGGAGCAAAATAGCCTCCTTTTTAAGGTTATTTTTACAATATTCTAAAACAGCTTTAAACAGGGTATAAACCATGAATTATGCACTTTAGAGAAAAGAAAAGCATATAAAGAAACAATCGCTAAAAAACACAGAAAAAGAGCTATTTTTACGCACAAAAATCAAAGGAAAAAACACACGAAACTAGTACAAAAACTCAACAATGACAGCAGACTACAAAGCAATAAATATTCAAGTTCTCAAAGGCCTTGAAGCAGTGAGAGCAAGACCTTCCATGTACATAGGAGATACAGGACAACGTGGTCTTCACCATTTAGTTTATGAAGTTGTAGACAACTCTATTGATGAAGCATTAGCTGGTTTTTGTACAGATATCCAAGTAATAATTCTCAAAGATGGTTCTATTTCTGTAAAAGATAATGGAAGAGGTATTCCAGTAGATATGCATCCTACTGAAGGCCGTCCAGCAGTAGAAATAGTTCTCACAGTCCTACATGCTGGAGGAAAATTCGATAAAGATTCATACAAAGTTTCTGGAGGCCTGCATGGAGTGGGAGTGTCTTGTGTCAACGCACTTTCAAAAAAGCTTATTGTGACAATTTATAGAGATGGAAATATCTATCAACAAATGTATGAAAAAGGTATTCCTGTAACAGAAGTAAAAACACTAGGACAAACAGAAGAGCGTGGAACATCCGTGCAATTCTATCCAGATGATTCTATTTTTCAAGAAACAACACTTTTTGAATATGATATTCTTGCAAAGAGATTAAGAGAATTAGCATTTTTAAACAAAGGAATTAAAATTACATTAAAAGATGAACGAGAAGAGAACAAAGAAAACCTCTTTCAATATGAGGGTGGTATTATTGAGTTCGTAACGTACCTAAATAAAAATAAAGAAGTTTTACACAATCCTATTTACATTGAAAAAGAAGAAGAAAAAACAGTGGTGGAAATTGCTTTGCAATACAATGATAGCTATAATGAAAATCTATTCTCATTTGTAAACAACATTAACACGCAAGAAGGTGGAACACATGTTGTTGGCTTTGGAATGGCACTCACAAGAGTCATTAACGAATACATAGAAAAAAACATAAAAAATGTAGAAGAAAAACTCTCTGGGAATGACATGCGAGAAGGTTTGACTGCAGTAATTTCCTTGAAAGTACAAAATCCACAATTTGAAGGGCAAACAAAAACAAAGCTAGGAAATAGTGAGATTAAAGGTCTTGTCACAAAGATTGTGTATAATGAATTAGCAACTTACTTAGAAGAACATCCTGATATTGCAAAGAAGATCATTGAAAAAGTTTTACTTGCTGCAAAGGCAAGAGAAGCTGCGCGAAAAGCAAAAGACCTTGCACGAAGAAAAGGTATTCTCTCCTCTGGATCATTACCAGGAAAACTTTCAGATTGCCAGGAAAGAGATCCAGCAAAATCAGAAATATTTTTGGTGGAAGGAGATTCTGCAGGTGGAAGCGCACGTATGGGAAGATCAAGAGTATCTCAAGCAGTTCTCCCATTAAAAGGAAAAATTCTCAACGTGGAAAAAGCACGTTTAGATAAAATATTTGCAAATAATGAAGTAACAACATTAATCTCTGCATTAGGCTGTGGTATTGGAGATGAATTTGATATTACAAAAGTACGCTACCATAAAATAATTGTCATGACAGATGCAGATGTTGATGGATCACATATTTCTTGTCTCCTTTTAACCTTCTTTTACAGATATATGCCAAAACTTATTGAAAGTGGATATATCTATTTAGCAATGCCTCCTTTGTATAGAGTGAGCAAAGGAAAAGAAAAAATATATGTCATGAATGATCAAGAACTCCCTGCAATACTAGAAAGAATGGGAAAAGATGTAAACATACAAAGATACAAAGGTCTTGGAGAAATGAATGCAGATCAACTTTGGGAAACAACTCTTGACCCAAGCACACGGCATTTAAAACAAATAACAGTCCCCGATGCAGTTGTTGCAGATGAAATGTTCACTGTTCTCATGGGAGATCAAGTAGAACCTAGAAAAGAATTCATATTCGCAAATGCAAAATTCGCAAAGAACTTAGACATCTAAAATGGAAGAAGAACGACTCATAAAAAAACCGATTGAAATAGAAATGAAGGAAGCATACTTAGATTATTCTATGTCTGTTATTATTGGAAGAGCACTCCCTGATGTACGTGATGGTTTGAAACCTGTACATAGGAGAATTCTATTTGCTATGCAGGAATTAGGCTTGAGCTATAATAAATCTTTTAAAAAATCTGCAAGAATAACAGGAGAAGTTTTAGGAAAATTTCATCCTCATGGGGATGCTGCTGTATATGAGAGCATGGTGCGAATGGCCCAAGAGTTCGCATTACGATATCCTCTCGTAAAAGGTCAAGGAAATTTTGGAAGCGTAGATGGGGATAGTGCTGCAAGCATGAGATACACTGAAGCAAAACTCTCCAAAATTGCAGAAGAACTTCTTGCAGACATCAACAAAGAAACAGTACACTGGGTAGATAACTTTGATGGCTCACTCAAAGAACCAGAAGTTCTTCCAGCAAAACTTCCAAATTTGCTCATTAACGGTTCTACAGGAATTGCAGTGGGGATGGCAACAAACATTCCTCCACATAATATCACAGAAGTTTGTAGAGCAATAATCACACTTATTGAGAATCCAAATGCAGAGATTGCAGATCTTATGCAACATATAAAAGGCCCAGACTTCCCAACAGGAGGAACGATCTGCGGAAAGATGGGTATCCTCAACGCCTACAAAACTGGTCGTGGAAAACTCCAAGTACGTGCAAAAGCAGACATTGAAGTCAAAAAAGAAAAACAAGCAATCGTTATCACAGAGATTCCTTATCAAGTAAATAAATCAAATCTTATTGAAGGCATTGCAAGATTAGTTACAGAAAAAACAATTGAAGGGATTTCTGATATTCGTGATGAATCGGACAGGGATGGCATGCGCATTGTTATTGAACTAAAACGCGGAGCAGATGCAAACGTTGTACTCAATCAGCTCTACAAACATTCTCAGTTAGAAACCACTTTTGGAATTATCATGCTTGCAATCGATAACAAGCAACCAAAAGTTATGAATTTAAAAGAAGTCTTAAATTATTATCTTGCACACAGAAAAGAAGTTATTGTTCGAAGAACACAATTTGATGTAGAAAAAGCAAAAGCACGTGCACATATCCTTGAAGGTCTAGAAATCGCACTGAACAACATTGATCCTATTGTCAAAGGATTGAAAGAATCAAAAACAGTAGAAATTGCACGAAACTTTCTTATCACCAATTACAAACTCACAGAAATTCAAGCAAATGCAATTTTAGATATGAAATTACAAAAGATTACGTCTTTAGAAACAGAAAAGCTCAAAGAAGAATTTGAAGAAATAAAAAAGCTTATTGCAGAACTCAACTCTATCCTTGCATCTACAGAGAAAGTTTTAGAATTAATCAAAACAGATTTAAGAGAGATTATAGAAAATTATGGTGATAATAGAAAGACAGAACTTTCCGATCTAGAAGAAGAATTAGAAATGGAAGATCTTATTCCTGATGAAGAAGTTGCACTTATGATGACAACCTCTGGTTATATTAAACGAATGCCAATACAAGAATACAGACTGCAAAAGCGTGGAGGTGTCGGTGTTAAGGGTACAGAAAAGAAAGAAGATGATGATGTAGAAACCATTATCCATACAAGCACACATAACTATCTTCTCTGCTTCTCAAATCAGGGGCAAGTCTACTGGTTAAAAGTCTATCAAGTTCCAGAAGCAGGGAAATATGCAAAAGGAAAAGCAATTATCAATCTCTTAAACATCAGTGAAGGAGAGCGTATTACTACTGTTATTCCTATCAAGCATTTTGATGACAAACACTTCCTCATTATGATGACAAAAACAGGTCTAGTAAAAAAAACAGAATTGATGGAATACTCTAGACCAAGAAGTAATGGAATTGTAGGGATAAAATTAATAGAAGGTGATGAGCTTGTCACAGTAAAACTCACTCCTGGAACATTAAAATTCATCATTGGAACCAAAAAGGGAATGGCAGTGCGCTTTGAAGAATCAGAAGTGCGTGATGTGGGAAGAAACTCACAAGGAGTACGAGGTATTCGACTAAGAAAAGATGATGAAGTTATTGGTATGGAAGTGGCAATCGATACAGGGCAATTATTAACAATCACAGAAAATGGTTTTGGGAAGAGAACTGACATTCCGGAATATAGATTAATTTCTAGAGGAGGAAAAGGTGTTATTAACATTCAAACGACAGAAAGAAATGGTGATGTAGTTGCTATAAAGACTGTAAAAGACAATGATGAGATTATGGTTGTGTCAAAAAATGGTATTGTCATTAGAACTCCTGTCACAGACATTCCAAATATTAGCAGAAATACTCAAGGTGTGAGAATTATGCGTTTGAAAGAAGGAGACAAAGTCTCTACAGTAGAAAAGATTAAACATGCCTTCCCCCTAGTAGAGCCTACAGAAAAAAGTGAAGAAAATACAGAACAAAAAGAAAACTAACTTCTCGCTAAAGCAAGCGCACCAACCATATACTTTTTTAAAATAGGCAAGTTATCAAAATTGCTTGCTTTACGCAAAATTAATTTTGGCCGAAAATAAAATTCTCGCATTGCCCTTCGTTGCATTGCCTTCACATCATCAGAGCTTCTGCCATGCGCTGTCCACACTAACCCATCATCTCCAAACCCTGACCATGTTAAATATTTATCCCAATCATCAAAATCTGTATGGAATTTCCCCCATTGTTCCGCTTCTTCAAACAATTGTGTTCCAGGATAAGGAGTTGCAATAGTAAACTGTGCCCAATCAGGATCCACATCTTTTGCAAACTCAATAGTTGCAAGATCATCCTCAGGAGTAGAACCAGGCATGCCAACCATAAAATATCCTCTCGTCTCAATTCCCACTTCCCGACAAAGAGTAAAAGCATTCTTAATCACTTCAAGCGTGCTGTCTTTCTTCACAGTATCAATCAATTTCTGTGTTCCACCTTCAACACCAAAATGCATACCCCAACAGCCTGCTTCCTTCATCTTTGTAAGCATTTCCTTATCTACAAGATTTGCTCGAGTAATGGCATCCCAAGTGATTTTTTTGTGCATACCAGATGCAATAATCGCATCGCATAACTCTATTGTTCTTTTTCTATTCAAAGTAAACGTATCATCCCGCAAAAGAATTTCTTTCGCACCAAAATCTTCCACAAGAATTCTCATCTCCTCAACAACCCTTGAAACAGAATGCATTCTATACCCTGTCTTTGCTGTTGCACAAAAAGTACATCGATAGGGACAGCCTCTTGTAGTAATCATCGTATATGCAGGCAATCTTCGATAATATGAAACAGAAGGTCTATACAATTTCATATTCAACAAACCACGATCAGGAATAGGAAAGAAATCAAGATCCTGCACTTTAGGTCTTTCTTGTGTCACAGTAACTTCCCCATTCTTCTTATCTTTAAACGCAATTCCTTGTACATCTTTCAATGCTTTTCTTCCTTGAAAAACCTCAATAAGTTCCATAAAAGTCAACTCGGCTTCACCTACAGTCACCACATCAATAGCATCTTCTTTCTCTGCAGTTTCCTTTGGGCGAAGATTTGCATGTGAACCACCAACAACAACCTTAATCGCAGGATTTATTTTTTTTACAAAAGTACACACAGCAACAGACTGACTATACATAGCTGTAAGCATAGCAACACCAACAACATCATAGTTTCCTGCTTGAATTTTTGCTTCTAAATCTTCTAAAGAAAGTCCTTCCGCCTCACAATCAACAACCTCTGCATGATGCCCATTTTTATTCAAATACGTAGCTATATATAAAAGGCTTAATGGTTCAGATTTAGGCCCAACTTTCTTTCCTAATTTCTTCCAATACCCATTATCTAAAGAAGGCATAACAAAGAGTATTTTCATAGGTGTTCCCACAACTCTCTACTCTAAGAAAACCTTTATAAGCATTATGCTTGTTTATTCTATGACTTATGAATACAATAACGGAAGAAAAACTGAAAAAATATTTCCAAGTAACAAAGAAAGCATATACAATGGCAAAAAATTCTGGAAATAGACATCCAAAATTAGCTGTAGAAAGAGAAGATTTTCTAGATATGATTGAACGGTATATCAAAGATGCAGAGCACTTTGAAAAGAAAGGAGAAATTGTAGATGCCTTTGCAGCACTAAACTATGCACATGGCTGGTTGGATGCCGGTGCACGTCTTGGTTTGTTTGATGTGCATGATTCAAAACTATTTACGGTAGACTAAACATTTAAAAATATCATAAGCTTCTAAATCAACAATGAAAAAGATCGTGATCTCCGTAGGTGGTTCTTTACTCAATCCAGGAAAGCTAAATCTTAAATTTCTCAAAGAATTAAAAAAAACAATAAAAAGTATAAAAAAGAAATATAAAATAGTCATTGTTACTGGTGGTGGCCACCTAGCACGAGAGTATATGCAACCACTAACAAAAGAACGAGAAAAAGATATTATAGGCATTGAATCAACAAAACTCCATGCAAGCCTTCTCTCTCATTATCTCGGCAGCCATAGGGCTGTAGCAAAAAATTGGAAAGAACTTAAAGAAAGAGTAAAACATGAAAATCTCTTTATCTGCGGTGGAGACCTGAAAAAAATTGGAACAACATCTGATGGCACTTCAGCAGAAATTGCAAAGCTCATAAAGGCAGATATTTTCATTAACATGACAAACGTTTCAGGCTTATACACAAAGGATCCAAAAAAATACAAAAATGCAAAATTAATTCCCAAAATATCACACAAAGAATTCAAAATCCTTATTGATAAACATCATGAAAAGCCAGGGCAGCATTTTGTTCTTGATAAACATGCAGCAAAAATTGTATACAAAGAAAAAATTCCTGTAATTATCCTAAAAGGAACAAAAGAACTTAAAAAGGTTTTACAAGAAAGAAAATTTAAAGGAACACTTATCTCTTAACTCTCTTCCTTTGTAATGTCTTTTTCTCCTGCTTCCATTCTAAATATCCCACAATAGCAAGAATCAATAAGAGAAGAATGCCTAAAGAAACTGCAATATAACTTCTCTCTACATTCTCTTGCAGAGGAGCTTTCTGTGCAGAGAGCACAGCACCGGAAGAACTTTGAGAATCAAGATAAATTTGTGAACATTCTGACTCCTGCTCACACACTCCATACTCTTTACCAGATAATGGGCAACAGACAGAATACGAACAGTCACTCTCTTCTACACAAAGACTCTCCGAATCAAGTGTATAGAAACCAGTCACCCCATATCCTATAGAAAATAACATTGCAAATGCTAAAATCAAAGTCAGCGTCTTTTGATACATTACTTCATATGTGAAGCAATCTTCTTTTTAAATCTTTCGACAGAAACCATAAGATTTCCGGAAATACTAAAATTAATAAAGATTCAAAATCCTAAATATCCTATGATTATTATTATCACAGGCACCCCAGGCACAGGAAAAACAACACTCGCAAAAGCTCTCGCAAAAGAGATAAAAATAAAATATCTTGATGTAAACAAAGTTATAGAAGAATACAAACTTAGAGAATCTTACGATAAAAAAAGACAAACCTATGTAGTAGATGAAAAGAAATTAAATAAAATTCTTATACAGAAAATAAAAGAATACAAAGACCTCATTATTGATTCACATCTTTCTCATGAGCTTTCCAAAAAGCATGTAGATATCTGCATTGTCACAAAAACAGATATAAAAACATTAAAAAAAAGACTAGAAAAAAGGAAATATACAAAAGGAAAGGTCAAAGAAAACCTTGATGCAGAAATCTTTGAAGTCTGTCATACAGAAGCACAAGATAAAGGGCATAATATTATTATAGTAGACACAACAAAAAACAAAACGCAAGAATGTATCAAATATATAAAAAATGAAATTAATGAAAACAAAAGATAACTCCTACACCTTCTTTAACGAAAAGTATCAAGAAGCATATCATTCCCTCACTGGAGCACTTGAAGAAGCACAAAAGAAATACATTGAACCTCTTGAAGTAAAAGATGGTTATATTATTCTAGATATCTGCTTCGGCCTAGGCTACAATACCTTTGTAGCTTTAGAAAACACAAAAAATATTAAAGTTATTGCATTAGAAATTGATGAAGAAATTCTTAGAGATCTACAAAATATTGAAATAAATAGAAAATATGAAATAATAAAGAAACTCGCGCGAGAAAAAAAATACAAGGATAAAGACTATGATCTCACGCTTATCATGGGACCAGCACAAGAAACAATAAAGAAAGTAAAAGAAAAAGTTGATTGTGTTTTTTTAGACCCATTCTCTCCAAAAAAAACCCCAGAACTTTGGACAAGAGAATTCTTTAATGGTATATTCAAAATCATGAAACCAGGAGCAAAACTTGCAACCTATTCCTGCGCGCGAGTAGTTCGTGATAATCTTAAAGCAGAAGGTTTTACAATCACAGATGGCCCTAAAGTAGGAAGAAGAGGCCCAAGTACTATCGCAGAGAAGCCTTCTTTGTAAATCTATGCTTAAATTTTTTTGTTTTACTTACTGTATATTTTCCCAAATAACGAAAAAATAAAATGACACCAGTCATCTCAAAGGTAAATGGAGCAACAATATACACTGTTGTAAGAAAATAGGCGAGCTTATGCTCTTTCGGATGAGCCATAATATACTCAACACGCTCTTTAATATACAAAATATCCTGTGCAATAAATTCATAAATTTCAGTCTTTTGAATTTGAGAGATAAGAACAAGAACACGATCTCCATGTTTTTTCACTAATGCAGTATTTCCTATAGATTTTGCTAAAGCATGCAGTTCTTCTTGTAATTGACTAACAAGCTTCCAAGAATGTCTAACCTTCTGTTCATTGACATGATAAGACTGTGGAAGCGCATGAGAAAGCTCAAATATTTTTTGATGTAAAAGCAACTCTTTTTCTGCAAGCTGACGAAAGCTTCGCAGCTGCCTTTGAAAATATCCTTGTTTTCCAGTAGCAAGTTTTTGTATATAAGAATAACCAAAAGCAAAGACATTTGTTTGGCAGAGAACAGTATTCTCTTCTATAAGGACATGGGTGATTTCTTGTAATCGAGAACAAATAGGATCTACAAAGCTTTCTTGAATTTCTGTAGGAAAAGAACTCTGTCCAAGAAGCCTAATCAGTTTTTTATTGACAAGAATTTCTTTTGTAAGAATGATATGGATCTTATTCAAAGTTTTCGCAGACCGCATATAACTTTGTGGGTACAACTCTCTCATAAGTTCAAATTTCTTTGTATGAAGAATATAACGTTGATACAAAAGTTTTTCAATTTCAAGAAGCATACAAGTATTCAGCAGAAGAACTATTTAAGCTTTTTTCAAATAAATATTCTAAGAAACTTCACTTCACATAATCTTCTATGTTTTTCCCATCTACTTGAGAGAAATATTTGACGCCATCTCTTTCTATGTAGATATCTGGAATAGCTATACCAATAACATGTTGTTGATAAAGAAGATCATCTTGAAACAGATTACTTAATCCTTGGCCTAATCCATGTAATCCCCCTCCTACACCAACAGCAATAATAATCCCCATAGTTAAGGTAACTACATAACCTAAAGGAGAACTTAAGAATACCTCTTTAAAAGAATCGTAAGGTACAAAATCAAATGTATTTTTTTCTTCTGCCATGTTAATCCAACAATTCAATAGAAATATTCACATTTTCAGGGATGTGCACTCTCATAATCAATCGAAGACTTCTCTCATCAACACCCAAATCAATAAGTCTCTTATGTACCCTCATCTCCCAATTATCCCAACTAGCTTTTCCTTCTCCATCTGGACTCTTTCGTGTGGTAATCTTTAATTTCTTAGTTGGTAAAGGAATAGGACCAGAAATTTTAACCTTCGTTTTTTCAACAATATCTCTAATAGATGCAATAATTTCATTCATCTTATCGATGTTATTGCTTGATAATTTGATACGTGCTCTTTGCATAGGAATCTGGTTTTCCCCAAGCTTTATAAAGTTTTTGGAACACCACGAATATATGCAACAAGAATATCCTGAGCAAGATAAGGAGGCAGAAAACGTGCAAGAACAGAAACACATATTTGATTTACACCAGAATCAGATACTTCAAAAAGCACTTGTATTCCAGTATTAATGGTATATACCTCTTGAAAATTTCTCACTTGTAAATTTTTTAATTGAAGAAAAGTAAAACTTCTTAGTATATCCCCAGCAACAAGTTGCTTAGTAGTGGCATCTCTTTGGCGAAAAGTTAAAAGTCCATATTGATTTCCTATCTTTCCTACTAAACCTGATGCAACAACTTTTTCAAGAGAAGAAGGAGCTAATAAGTGCCTATAAATAGTCCCCATAAAAAAGGAAACTAAATCGAAATATATAAAGATACTGCTACACAAGCTCCCAAAGAAAGTTTGTTTATGAGTCCTTAATCAAAATATTACTTAAAACGATAAATAACTTGAGCAGTATCATATAATTCTTTAGAAAACGGAGGAGCATTTTGATCTTCCAAAAGACAATCCATAAGATAAGAAAAAGTCATAATCATTCGTGTCGTAGGACGATGAGAACGAAATATTTTAAGGAGTTCAGGAATTTGACAAGCTTGTTCATAATTCACAGTCCCAGAGGAAAAAACTACATAATCCTGAGCACTAAACTCTATTTGTACATCCTTATCTTCTCGAGCAGCTTGAAGTATATCATCTACTAAAGAAACTAAGTTATTTTCAGAAAGGTTCTGGGGGGACTGTATTGTTTTCATAAAAGAAAAAATAAAGAATTACTATATAAAACTAATGAAAATAAAAAAAGAAGCTATTACATAGCTTTCTTAACAAGAGAGATACATCTTCCTACAGCAACAGTTTGCCCTGCATCCCTGATAGCGAATGAAGACATTTGCGGAATTGTTGCTTGTGTCTCAATAACTAAAGGTTTCAAAGGTTTTAACTTAACAATTGCTGCGTCCCCATTCTTGATAAAGTCTGGGTTCTCTTGTATAACTTCTCCAGTTGCTGGGTTCAATTTTTTCTCAATTGCAATGAATTGACATGCAATTTGAGAGGTGTGCACGTGGAATACAGGTGTGTATCCTGCTGTGATAACAGTAGGGTGATTCAACACCATAATTTGTGCAGTGAACTCGCTGACAACTGTTGGAGGATTGTCTGGATGTCCAAGAACGTCTCCTCGAGCAATATCTTTCTTCCCAATTCCTCGTACAGAGAAACCAATGTTATCTCCTGGAATTGCTTCGCTAACTTGCTCATGGTGCATTTCAATGGATTTACACTCTCCAACAACCCCTTTTCCTTCTCTTCCTGGAACAATAATAACCTTATCTCCAACCTTCATAACCCCAGTTTCAACTTTCCCTACTGGAACTACTCCAATACCAGTGATGTTATAGACATCCTGTAAAGGAATTCGTAAAGGTAATCCTGTTGGTTTCTCAGGCTCTTTAAAGAGATCCATTTGCTGTCGTAATGTTGGACCAGTATACCAGCTCATGTTCTCAGATTTCTTGACAACATTGTCTCCCTTCCATGCACTAATAGGGATGAAAGGTACTTCTTCTGCTTTATATCCAACTTGTTTTAATAAAGTAGTAATCTCTGCTTTCACTGCATCGAACTTCGCTTTGTCATAGTTCACAGTATCCATTTTATTAACTAAGATACCCATTTGCTTAACATTCATCGTTCTACAGAGAATAACGTGCTCTCGTGTCTGAGTCATAATACCCTCAGCAGCTGCAACAACAAGGAATGCAATATCAGCTTGAGAAGCTCCTGTAATCATATTCTTGATAAAATCCTTGTGTCCTGGAGCATCAATAACAGTATATTCAAACTTATCTGTCATAAGTTTTTTATGCATCAGGTCAATGGTAACCCCTCTTTCTCTTTCCTCTTTGAGATTATCCATAATGAAAGCGAACTCGAATCCAGCTTTACCTAATTCTTGAGCTTTCTCTTTTAACTTTTTCATTGTTTGCTCATCGATAACACCAGTATCATAGAACAATCTACCTACAGTAGTACTTTTTCCGTGATCTACGTGACCTACAAACACAATGTTAATGTGTGGTTTTTCTTTTGCCATACTATTTTTCCTCCAAAGTATTATCTTAAAATGTATTTCTATGGAAATAGAAGGGGTTTATATACATTTTGGTTGTCTTTTGGAGAAGAAAAAGCCTTAAATAGTCTTCCCAATATCCCCCAACAAATGTTTCAAGCCCTAGAAAGATCCTGGAAACTCATCAAAGGCAGCTTCAAGCTGATCGCAGCAAACCCTACATTATTTGTCTTTCCTGTTCTCAGCTTTCTAAGCTTCATTGCATTTCTTTTCCTTATTGGAATCTTTGCCTTCCCAGCATTATTTCTAGCTTCTGAAGAGCAAATTGCAGCAAATCTGCAAGGCATCATTTTTTTCGGATTTTTCTTGCTTTTATTCGCAAGCCCATTCTTTGGAACATTTTTCGCAGTAGCACTATCCTATGAAACAGGAGAAGTCCTAAAAGGACAGAAAGTTTCTATAAGCCGTGGAATCAAGCATAGTATAAAAAATCTCAAAGAGATTATCTTGTGGGCACTAACTTTATTCCTTATCAACATTCTCCAAATGATTCTTCGAAGACTTGCAGAAAAATATGGTGGAGGCTTGGGAAGAGTCGCAGGAAATACAGTTATTGATATCCTCCTGGCTGGATGGGGCTTTGTCACAGCCTTTGTTATTCCTATCATGGCATTTGAAGATACAACACCTTTTGCTTCCATGAAAAAATCATTTCATTTATTAAAAGCAACATGGGGAGAAACCTTAGTGGGCTATATTGGAGCAGGTTCTGTTTTAAGCCTCTTGCTCATTCCACTTTTCTTACTGCTTTTTGTGCCTGTCATTGGTATTATCATAATCCCAATACTTATCCTTGCAGTAATTTTCATTTCATTGCTTACCCAAGTCTTTAACACAGTCTTCATGACTGCACTTTATTTGTATGCAACAGAAAAAGATGCAAAGAAAGCAGAAAAATATTTTGACAAAGATCTCATTGAACATGGCTTTTACTAAAATGCAACAAATATTCACTCTAACACTTTTAAATCTTCTTGCATGTAAAGAAGAAGATCAAAAACCAAATTTCCAAAGAATGGGCTATGATCTTTACAAAGAAAAAAACGAAACAGAAGAAATCTATAGAATTGAAAGGCCAGATGACTTTCAATGTTCTATCCTAAAAATACAAGACAAATACAGAGTCCAAATTACAAACAAAAAAGAAAAGAGCCCTTTTGGATTAGAAAGTAGCATGACAAAAACAGAAAGACTTGCATCATTAACAACCCCACAAAAAATAACTATAGATGAAGAATGTAGAACAATAATGAGAATGTACGAAGAAAGCCTAAAAAAAGAATTTTTTTCAGAATAGTTTACTGAACAGTCCTACTTCGCAATTCACCACGCAAATCTTTTCCAAATAATTCTCTAACCTCTTTGGGATGATTGGAAACAAGCCATGCTAATTTAATGTAGGCAGTCTCAGGATGCATATCAGAATAGTTTCCTAAAACACCTATATCTAAAAGAGTTCTTCCAGGAGAATACACATGCATATCTACCCGCCCAGAAAGAGTTTGTAAACTCATCACCACAGGCATTTTCTTACAAAGTTTTTTCAGTTCCGCAAGAATTTTTTCATTTTCCTTATCACTTCCAATGGGCATATGCCCCATACCTGTTCCTTCTAAAAGCAATCCATGATATTTGGAAAAAGCTTTGAGCTCAGAAGCAAACATCTGCGGTCGTGAACGCAACCAACCTATTTTTACTTCTTTAAATAATTGTAACTGTAATTCTTTTGTACTTTTTTTAGTATAAGAATGATCAAGAATATGAATCTTTTTTTCTAAAAAATGAACCTCAGCATAAGGCTCTGCATTGATTGCATGAAATGCATCTCTTCGAGAACTATGCATCTTTCGGCATTTCAATCCAGGAAGAATCACACAAAGATCATCACTTAATCCTTTGTGCATACAAAGTCCCACTTCTGCAAAATCACTCTCAAGCATAAAATACACAGCAGACATAAGATTCAAGAAAGCATCAGTGCCTCCTCGATCACTAGAACGTTGAGACCCCACAAACAAAACTGGAACAGGCAGATCCTCAAGAATAAAAGATAATGCTGCAGAACTAGATGCAATAGTATCCGTACCATGCGTAATAATAATGCCATCCGCTCCTTCTTTAATTTCTTTCGCAACCTCTTTTGCCATAGTATTATAATGAGAGAAACGCATATCATCGGAAGACATATTGCTAATCAATCGCGATCGAATATTTGCTAATTGTTCTAATTCAGGAAACATATCAACAATTTCTTCAGGGCTATATTTTGCAACAACTGCCCCAGTCGCATAATCCACTTTCGAAGCAATAGTTCCGCCAGTATGCAGAATAGCAATGGTTTTCTTCTTAACAGAATGTGCAATTTTTTTAATATCTTTTTCTTTTGTAACTTTCATTTTTTCCACAAGAGAAACAGTTTTTACATTCTTTCGCGGAACACCAACATTATAGCCAGAAGAAAGTTTCAAAACAAATGTTTTTTTTGTCGAAGAAGGAAGAACAACTCCTTGCATATCCCCTGCTTTTGTATGTGCAATAATATGATCCCCAACTTCCATAAGCATAAGAGAGAAAAAGATATTTAAATACTTATCTTAGTTGAGCTGTTTCAGGATCAATAAATCTCCATTGCCTAGTGAATGGAATAGTAGAATAAAAAACAATTCTTTTATCACTTGTAGTATGCATAGCTCCTCTATATTCTTCTATATCTTCATAATATGGAGTTTTAATTTTATGTAAATTTACAAAAAGAGAAGTTAAAGTATATCCTTTTCCAATAATATGTGGAACTAATCTTTGAAAATAAGGAATATATTTCCCTGAAATACTTTCGAACTCTAACTTTAAAAATCTCTTATCAGTAAAAAATTCTCCGAGAGGAAAAAATCCAAAGCAACATCATCTGGTCGTAGATCAGCCAAGTGTTCTTTCCATCGTTAAGCAGTTTCATTACTAACTTTATCTATCAGACTTATAATTTTGCACTCAGGTTTTTTACCCCAGGGTATAAATCTTACTTTGTATGCTATCAACAACTAATGGTAATGAACGTTCTACCATACGTAAAACCCAATTCTCAATGCAATTCCTATTGAAGGATATCCTTCAGATAAATTATACGGAAAGTTTTCTGCCATTCTCACAAAAAGAAAAAACTCATAGTTTTCTTTTTTCACAAGCATATATTCATACTGTTTTATTCCAAAATTGTTCTCTTCTTGTCTCTTTCTTTTGTCTTGCATTCCCAGAAGCTGTTCTAGGCTTATTTGTTTCTTGATTACAAATGCTTCTGCAAAAGAAGGAAGCTCCTTTTCTTGTCCTCCTGTCTCCAACATAAAAAGTGTTTTCATTTGCAACACCTCCCACAATGCTAAGAAGTATATACACAGAAAAAGAATAATCTAATCCTTAGAAAGTACATATTTTATGTATTCTTTAGAAAATAAACAGAAAACACTAAAAAGAACACAAAAGCAACAACCCGTAACATACGTTGAAAAGGGCTATAATATGCTTCTTCTTTCACCTATTCTAAGCAAGAAATATCCTTTTTAAAGCTTTCGAGGATAAAACACATACTAGGATATAGATATTCTAGTCCAAGAATATTTATATAAAAGTTTTGACTAGACAATATAATAAAATTAATCGAATTTGGCGATTCGATTGTTGAAATCTTTTTTGGCGAAAAGATCTCAGTTGAACTGGCGTTGTTCTTGGTTGAATAGAGTACAAACTAATTAATAAATATTTAGTTAGTTCAGTACATAAAAGAAATGGTATATGGGGTAAACAAAATGGACTTTTTAGTACAAAACGCATTACAAAATATGAACACACAGACACAACCAACACAAACTGTTGGACAAGCAAACATAAAAGTAGTTGGCTGTGGTGGTGGGGGAACAAACGTAACCAATTGGCTCTATAAAAAAGGAGTACAAGGTGCAGAAATCCTCGCTATGAACACAGACAAACAACATCTCGATCTAGTAGAAGCAGACAAAAAACTTCTCATTGGTAGATCTCTGACAAGAGGACTTGGATGCGGTGGTTTCCCACAAAAAGGATACGAAGCTGCAAAAGAGCAAATGTCTGAAATCAAACAAATGATGAGAGGCTCTGACATGGTCTTCATTACCGCTGGTATGGGTGGAGGCACAGGAACAGGCTGTGCTCCTGTTGTTGCAAAAATCGCAAAAGAAGAAGGCGCAATTGTTATTGGATCTGTAACCATGCCTTTCAACATAGAAAGAGCAAGAATTGAAAAAGCAGAGTATGGCCTACAACAATTAAGAGATATTTGTGACACAGTAATCGTTATTGACAACAATAGACTTGTAGAGATTGCAGGAAACTTGCCAGTGCAACAAGCATTTGCAGTTGCAAACGAACTTGTTTCCACAATGATTAAAGGGATTGTAGAAATTATAGCAGTGCCATCATTAGTAAACTTGGACTACGCAGACGTAAAAGCAATTATGTCTAATGGAGATGTATCCGTTGTAGGTATTGGAGAATCCAGCTCTGAAAAGAGAGTAGAAGAAGCAGTAAAAAGAGCATTGGGGAATCCATTATTAGAGGTAAGTTATGAGGGCGCAACAGGAGCACTTATCCACATTACTGGTGGAGCCGATTTAACATTGGATGAAGTTAACAAAGCAGGAGAAATGATCACTACAGCTCTTGATGAAGACGCAAACGTTATCTGGGGAGCAAGAATTTCTGAAGATATGAGAGGAAAACTTCGGATTATGGCAATTGTAACCGGAGTAAAATCTCCTTACATCTTAGGAAAGGGTAGTGTAAAACAAAGACAAGGTGAATCTGTCGCAATGACACGAGAATTAGGCCTTGACTTTGCAGGATATTAAGAGAAATAACGAGGGTTTACCCCCAAACCCACACTTCAATCAGCGCTCGTATCTCTTCCTCGGGATACGAGCCTAATTTTTTTTTTAAGAATGTCCTTTTATAAACCCCAAATAATACTTCTAGAATATATTTACCACAACATTAATAAAGAATAAAACATTTTCTACTACTATGAAATCAGTGAATTGTTTTGATTGTGGCAAAGAAATGGAAGTTTTTAATTCTCAGCATATAACAATCCCAAAATATCGATGTGAAATCTGTTTAAAGAAAAGATGAATAGTTTTCTTTTTATATACCTCAGTATCATTAGTTTTATTGTTTTTATCTATCTTTTTCAATTTTTTCTAAAGAAAAAGAACTAATCCGAAAATCTTCCGGATTTTTCGGAAATCTTTCGGAATTTTTGTCTAAAGCTTTTTTAAGAAGTTTTTCCTAAAAGAAACAAGCTCAGAAAGAATACAAAGTGAGCATGGAAAGGAGGAGAAAATGGAAGCAGAAACACAAACAATAGAATTGAGCCAAAGAAAAATTCAAGACTTAAACGAGCAACCTGTAGTAGAAACCTGTATGTATATAAGCCAAGATGGAAAGTGGTTTATACATAAAACAATTATTACAGATATTAAACCAATGAACTACATAAGAACAGTGATGGACAAAGAGTAGAGGAATTTTTCCTCTCTTCTTTTTTTAAAATGAAATTTATTGAATCTTATGGTTATACTCTTTAGAAAATAACAGTTCTAGGCTAAATATATATTTAAAGCCCTTCTGTATTTACCCACAATAAGATGGTAGATCAACTCAAAAACATTGTTCCAGAACTTGTACAAAAGTTTAACGCAGAAAAAGAGGACACATTCAAACGCATGGTTCCAATTGTTCTAAAGAAAGGTCTTGAGAACACGAACCTTGACATGTTTGGCGAAGACATGCAAAGGGGAATTCTCAATGCAGTTGCTGAAGAATTGGTAAAAAAAGGGCGAACCAAAGAAGCAATTGCAGCCTATATGAAGGCAAAGAATAAGGACAAATTAATCGAAATTGGCGATTCATATAAAAATATGAATATGTTTTCTCATGCAATCGAATGCTATTGGATTGCAGAAGCACGAGACAGGCTTATGGCGGTAGGGGAAGTTTGTTTGCGTGATGGACAAATGGCAGATGCAATTAAAGCATTCCAGCTTGTAGAAGACAAAACAAGACTTCTTCTTGTAGGTGATGAATGCCTCAAAAGAGAAAAATACGAAAGTGCAATTGAAGTATTCCGCTTCTTAAGCCATAGAGACAAATTAGTCACTGTGGGAGATGAATGTGTTAAGCATGACCAATTAGTATTGGCTGCAAAAGCATATGAATTCGCACAATCTAAAGAGAAACTCAACAATGTAGGAGATATTTTCTTGCAGAAAGAGCAGCTCAACAATGCCTATGAAGTGTATAGAATTGCAGGGAACACCATTATGATTGAATTCTTGCGAGAAAACTTTAATATGGCATAATTTTTTTATTTTTTTAAAATTCTATAGTAAGCTTATTAAAGAAAAAAGGGATCTAAAAATAGAGATGCAAAAAGAGTAGTGATTTATGGCGAAAGCGCAGGCAAAAGGAAAAAAATCAGCATGAGAAGTAGAAACATAAGCCATAAGTGGATCAAATTCCTTTCCAGCCCAGTATTTAGAGAGATAAGTTTCATAGAAAAAAGAAATTATATATTGTTTAAAAACATTTGTAATCTGTTTTTGTAAAAAAAACTTTAAAAAGAAAAATGAACAACCCACCAGTACAGAGCTCCAAGGTATTTAACCCTTCAAAGGAATCAACTCAAGCCAACCAGCACCACACCAAAGATAATAATTCCTATAGCAAGCCATCGCTGCAACGTAATCTTCTCTTTGAAAATAAAATACGACCCTAAAGCAACAAAAAAGTATCCTGAACTAATCATGGGATAAGCATAGCTTAATTCTAGTTTAGATAAAATAACCAGCCACATCAAAAGAGAAACAGCATAACATACACAGCCAAGCAGAACAAATTTGTTCCAAAACATTTTCAATAAAAGAGGAACTATCTTCTCAGATCGAAAAGAAAGAATCTTCGCTTGAATCATACCCTCTTTCAATGCTAATTGTGCAACAACTCCTAAAAATACACTTATCACTAATAAAACAATTGCAAGGCTCATCGTTCTGTTCGTGCTAACAAAAACACGCCCCCAACAATAACCATCAATCCAACAACACGTAAAAAGGAAAGTGTTTCATCAAAAAATATCCAAGATAACAAACTCACAAAAACATATCCAAAACTGACTATAGGATAACCATAACTCAAAGGTATTTTACTCAATGCCAATAACCACCCTAAAGAACTAGAAACAAAGAGCACAACACCAATGAGAACAAAAATATTAGAGAAAATTCCTAGAAAAGGAGCAATATATCCAGCACTAAAATCCAAGCTTCCTACTTGATTCACTCCATACTTCAAAAACAATTGTCCAATATCAACAAGGAAGACGGAAACAAGAACAAGAAGTAATCCAGTATAACTTTTCTGCATGAAACAAAGAAGCAGTAAGAATCTTTAAATACTTTTTCTTCTTAAGAAAAGGGAATGAACCTAGAACAGACCTGTAAAGCAATAAAAGAATTAAAAATTCAAGGAGCGGAAAACATTACAACAGCAGCACTTCTTGCAATAAAAAACATTCTTAAACAATCAAAAGCAAAAAAACACGAAGCTCTTTTATGGGAATTAGACCTTGCAAAAATAAAGCTATTCAATACGCGCTCAACAGAACCAGAAATGCGCAATTATCTGAACGCATTTTTTTCCTATGCAGAAAAAGAAGAGACAAAAACAAAACTCCTGCAAAAAATAGACCAACTTTTGAAAGAACAAAAAGCGAACAAAGAAAAAATAGTTTTTTATGGAACTAAGCTTATACACAAGCATACAAAAGTCTATACACACTGCCATGCAAGTACCGTAACAAACATCCTCAAAAAAGTAAAGCAAAAAAAAATCATTGTGTATAATACAGAAACACGCCCTTTATTGCAAGGGAGAAAAACAGCAACAGAACTAGCAAAAGCACACATTCCTGTACATCACTATGTGGATGCATCAATGTGCAATGCTATCAAAGAAGCAGACTGTATTCTCATTGGCGCTGATGCAATTACCTCAGAAGGGGTCTACAATAAAATAGGCTCAGAACTGCTTGCAATTCTCGCAAATCATTATCACAAACCTTTGTATATCTGTGCTTCACTCTACAAATATGATGCACACAAAGAAAGTATTGAAGAGCGCTCTCCTAAAGAAATATGGACTACAACGGAAAAAAATATTTTCATGCATAATCCTGCATTTGAAAAAATCCATTTCAAACACATCAAAGGAATCATTTGTGAGCAGGGTATCCTCAAACCTAAAGAATTTCTCAAAAAAGCAAAGACTATATAAGAAACAAAACATTAAAAAAAAGAATGAAAAGAGGAAAGATAATCATTCTTATTGTAATAAGCATCCTTGTACTTTCTGCATGTAAAGAATATAAAATTACAGAAGTGGAAAAAATCACAGAAGATATAGCAGAAGAAGAAAACGAAAGTGAAGAGGAAATAGTAGAAGAAGAACCAGAAGTCCAAGAAGAAGAAATAATACCTGCAGCAGAAAAATTTGAACTATTCAATCCAGAAATAACATACAAAAACTTCTATAATGGTCCTTTGTATAATGCAAATAAAGAATGGAACACGAGCAGCGCTGCACTCTTTGAAAAAGAAGAGGAAAATGGCATTAATTTTATGCTCGTACAAACAAGTGAAGAAGATACAGAATCTCTCAAAGGAATAATACAAGAAAACCCTTCCCAAATTATTCTTATGATAAACCCAGGATTAGCAACAGAAAAAGCAAAACAAGCACTCTTTAACGATGAACTTCCACAAAAATACAAAGATGCAGAAAAAGATGCAAGAGGAGTATTTGGAGAAGGTTCTATAACAGGACTTGGAAGACTAGAGTTCAGCTCTTGGAATGTACAAACAACAAACTATAAAATCCAGGAATTGTATAATTTTGCAGAAGAAAAAAAATATCTTCTTTTTTTGGAAATAAATGCAGGAGAAGCACAAAGAGACGAATTTGAAGAAACACTTATAGAATATCCAAATACAACATTTCTTATACATATTGAAGCAAAAGAGTTCCAAAGTAATGAACAAAAAATAAGAGAACTGATGCAAAAGTATGAAAATATCTACTTAATTATAGATGCAAATGATATTTTATATGATGGACAACAAGGATTATTCGAAACATATAAAACAAAGAAAAATGAGGAAGCAAAAGAATTATTCATTGAAGAATTTGATACAAGTTATGAGAGGTATATCACAGATGCAAATCAACGATATACAACACTCATTGAAACACTTCCCAACAAAGTACTATGGAGTTTTGAAATGGGGCCAGAATATAATTATGATCCAGAAATATATGATAGAGCTATAAAAGTATCAAGAGGTTTTATCAGTACACTTAATACAGAATATCAAGAAGGAATAGCATATAAAAATGCTGTAGAAATTCTCGGAAAAGGAATAGAGTAAAAAGAATTATTCATTTATTTTCTCTTCAATAGTTCGTACCCCGGGAACCCGCCTAACGCCAATGAAGCCGTAGTTGCTACTGAGGTAATCATTGAACAGCACCAAAGGACGCGCTACAGGAACATTGCCTAAATCATCAGAATGCCAAAGATGAATTTTATTGCCACGCACTTTTTTATGTGCTTCTAGGTATGCTTCTGTTTGCTCTTCTTCACCAAGAAAAGCTTGTACATGAGGGTTTTCTAGAGCTTGAGAAAGACTTTGTTCTCCAAACTTCCATTTTTGTGCTTGTGCATGATCCATAACGGTAACTAATCGTATTCCATCTTTTGTCTCGCCATTTCTTTTTTCCAAAGCATCAAAAGATTCTTGTGTTAAAGGTAAAGCATAGGCTATTAATTTCTCTTCAGAAATCGCATCAGAAATATATTGTCTTTGTGACCAATCACCAGGAACATGTGCGTAGATTTCTAGAGCAGAACCTGCAGATGTTCTTCCACTTGCCCTGATACTCATTGTTTGACCCCAATCTTTGAACAATCCTGGATGAGCGATTCTCAGCTGTACAAACTCAGGCATGAACAAAGGACTGTACCCAGCTTTTTCACAAGCTCGTAAAGTTTCAACTATGCTCTCTTTTCGAAATATTTCATATTCCTTCTCACCTATCATTAAATCTTGACTCATCTTGCTTCAAAAGAATAAAGAAAGTCTTTATAAAATAGAGCTATTTAAATTGTCCTTCTTCAAAGACTAACTTCTCCAATAGTAATATCCTATCAATAATCCAATAACAAGAAATATATTCAACCAACTAAAAAAAGGCACTTCTTCTATTTCATTTGATGCAATTTTCTGTTCTGATTCTACAGAGGAAACAAAAGCATCTTCAACAGCAACCGTTGTTTCTTCACTGCTGCAGGATTTTCCACTTTCAGGCAAATATTCCTCGGCAAAACACAACTCATTTTCAGGAACGACAAGACACAAAGTAAGATCTCGTGTAGAAGATCTATTAACACAAGAAGACCACTCCACATTCGAACAATCCCAAGTCTCAGTACAATCAACAACTACTTCTTTTACTGCACTACAATTCTCACAAGCAACTTCAACACAATCTGTATCAACGTCTCCATTACAATTATTATCTATTTCATCATCACAAACTTCCTCAGCAACAGGAGAAATGTCTGCATCATCATCTGCACAATCTCCCAAATCTATAGAACAAGAGCCACCCATATCAAGCGTATAAATATCTGTACTACCACTTTGTGAATCAACCCAGTATACCTTCCCAGAAAAAATAGTCGCTGCAGATTGAGTAAAAGAATCTTCCACAAGAACAGAACGTTCTCCGGAAGAAACAGCAAAAGAAAAAATATCTGAATCTGCAAGCAAAGATTCTTGCAAGACAGAAATTCTTGGAAGAACTTCATCAACACTTTCTTTAGAAACAACAAGAGTTTCAGCAGAAGAAAGATCATACAAATAAATATCCCAATTCCCATTCTCATTATGTTGCCAAACTATAGATGTTCCATCAGTATCAGGAGCAATATCATCTCCTGTACTGCTACTTATTTGAGTAGAACTTCCAGAAATAAGATCATAAAGATATACATCATCATTTCCATTGACAGAATCAACATACACAAGAGAATTTCCTACAACTCTTGGCTGTGTTTGATTACCATCACGCACAATAAGAGAATATTCAGCACCATTGGAAAGACCATAAATATCCCAATTCCCATTTCTATAATCACTCCAAACAATCCATGCAGAAGAAACATCCGGAGAAACTTGATGCCCACTGCCTGCACTTACAATCTGTGAACTGCCTGTAGAAACATCAGAAGAATAAATTTGCCAAACATCAGAAACAAGACTTTGCCAAACAAGAGTATTCCCAGAAATATCTGGATTGATATCAGCAAGAGGAGAAGAACTAACCTGAGTAGTCCCCTGAGAACCAAGATCATACAAATAAATATCCCAATTTCCATTCACATCATCTTTATAGACAACATAATCCTCATCTGCTTCAACACTTTGCTGAGAAGAGCTACTGCTCACAAGAGCTTCTGCAGCAGCACAATCTAAATCCTCAGCCTGACAAGCTTCATCATAATATCCATCTGCATCTGCATCCATACAATCTGCAACAACAAAAGCAGTGGGAAGAATCTCATCAGAATGGAAAAAACTTAAAAGAACAATAGAAAAAACTGCAGCAACAAGGAGCAATATATTTCTAGGAAACACATCTCTCTTTTTCATCACAAAAAAACAATGAGAAAAGAACTTTATTAATGTTTTGCCAAAAATCTCTAAGAACACAACTCTTAAAAAGGAAGAAGGAATGACTTTTTATGGCAGGCTAGGCGGGTGGCTAGTCCTCACTTGCACCATAAATGGACTATACGATGGGCTGAAGTCTGGAAGAGGTATACAATGTTGTTCAAAGTCCTACTTGGACAATGACACTTCGTCCTCTTGGGTTTGTATGTATATCAATCGAGTCAGGCCAGGAATGGAGCAGCTCTACGTATCTGTGCGAGCGTCTTGAGGGTCGCGACGTGGAGAAAAAGTTTGGATCAAACTTTGGGTGCATAGCGTATCCATTTCAGATGGCCTGCCATTTTTTACAATGGAAGAACAATCAATATTTATCAAAACATTTGGAGATTACCCACTTATCAAGATACTTGACTTTTTGATCTATTCAAGAGACTTTGACTACCCAATTACAGAAATAGCAAAGAACGCAAATGTAAACTTTCAAACGCTAAAAAAAATATGGTCACAAATGGAGCGCAACCAAACTGTTATTTCCACACGCACACGAGGGGGCAATGTTCTCTATAAAATAAACATAAATAATCCTGTGATAAAAAAGATAATTGAATTAAACAACTTTCTTTGTTGGAAAGATGTTGAACAAAAAGAAAAAAAACAGAAAATAACTGCGTAAAAATAGAACTAACAATAGCCCACACGTGATTTTTGAATTCTAGAACTTTTCTTGTAGCATTTTTATATGAATAAAAGTAAAAAAATTAAGAAAAAGACTGCATAGTATAAATATTGATTTTTGTTTCAACAGGCTTCACTTTAGAATCCATTGCTACAAGAGAATGTATGCCATTCTTCTCTGCTAACAAAATAAGATCCCGAGTAATACTTCCATCAAAGACTATTGCTTGTACACCTTTCACACTTCTCAATGTCCCTTGCAATTCTGTAGAAGGAACTTTTCCAAGCATGGTCATACTTCCATCAAGAAGATACGCTCCTCGTGTACCGACAAGATCATCAAGCATTTGTTTGAACTTTTTCTTCTGCTCATCAGATACAACATTCTTAGGTGCGACAGCAGAAGCTGTTCGAGCAACAGGTTGTGTCATTGTTTGTTGTTGTGCAACTGGAGCACGAACATTTCGCTCTCCGCCTCTATAACTGTCTTGTCGGCTATATTGCGGCTTAAGCTGCCCATTTCTCGTAGGGACTCCATCTTTCAAATCCATTTTTGCTTGTTCTGCAGTAATTCTTCCTCGTAATGCTTTGTGAATTTCTTTTTGTGTCAATTCCTCAACTTCCTTTCCATCAGGAGCTTTGACAACAAAATCAATCTCTGCAACATCAAGCACTTCCCGAGTAATCAAATCTCCTCCTCGATCTCCATCAACAAAGAGTGTAACTACTTTTGCTGCACAGAGAGGAATAATAGACTCAGGTACAGAAGTTCCATTTAAAGCAATAACATTTTTGAATCCACACTTCAAAAGACTCAACACATCTGCTCTTCCTTCACAAAGAATGATTTCTTCAGAGTCATTAATTCCTGGCCCAGCAGGAAGTCTTTCTCTTCCCCACTCAACAACTTCTCCCATTCGCACAGATTGTGAAACTTCTTCTGCCATTTCCTGTGAATCTGGAAGTTCATTTTCTGTAAAAAATTTAAGAAGCTCTTTTGCCCTTTGAATGACAAAATTTCTTTTAGAAATACGAACATCTTCTAATTTCTGCACTTTTACTTTTGCATTACAAGGTCCTATTCTTTGAATAGTTTCCATTGCTGCTGCAACAATTGCAGTTTCAGTTTTATCTAAACTAGAAGGAATAATAATCATACCATCAGTTTTACCTGCTTTAATATCAGTATTGACTTCTATTCTTCCTATTCTTCCTGATTTTTGCAACTCTCTCAGTTCTAAATCAGAACCTAAGAGTCCTTCTGTCTGACCAAAGATAGCGCCAATAATATCTGGTCTATCTACAGTACCCTCAATATTAATACTTGTATGAATAATATATTTTGCTGATACTTGACTAATTTTTCCCATTGTTTTTTCCTCCAATGAGAACAAGAACACCAACTCTATCAAAGAGTCCCTTTACTGGCTTCAAGGCCTATCTAAATCTACCTAATTGAATTTTCCCCTTTTCATTGTGCCAATAATATAAGGTCAGTAAATATGATCTTGTTCTATTTTATGTTATTTTAATATGTCTTGTCATACTATGAATAGTATCGCCCGCGACACTAACCCCCAAGCTCATAGCTGGGAATTTCTTCGTCCGCTCCATTGAGTATTCTCGTGGCGGGCCTAAAAGAAGAAGAGTGAGAGAGTTTATATAGCTTTTGTTTGTCCTTTATAAGGCCTTAAACCCCTTTTAAAGCAGTTTAAAGGAATGAGCCTGCTGGGATTTGAACCCAGGTATGAAGGTTACTTCATCTTTAAAGATCCCGAAGCCTTCCACACTATCCAAGCTATGTTACAGGCCCATATAAACAAAGATTCTCTAATTCTTATTAAATCTTTTCATGAAGAATAACCACTGTCAGAGCTAGGGAACTGTAAAGAGATCGTGTTCCCCACACGAAAGGTATAATTTACTCTCTCTTCAACAGGAGGCATGGGAAGAGCTCTTATTCTTCTTTCAAAGAAATCTTCCTCTGTAGAGCTATATTCCTTATTTCTGTGCATAAGCTCAGTAAAATAACTTGCAAATCTATGCCCAAATTTTCGAGCAAGATCAGACCGCACATCAAATTCAAAAGAAAAAATATCTAAAACCCTACAAACATTCGTCCGCCCAAGTTCAAGGTCTGGGAAAAGAGTTTTAGCAAAACTAATACCCAATGCAAAATAATCTCGAGATCTATCATCTCCTAAATAAATATACCCTGGAGTTCCTAAAATATTCTCATGTAATCTATCTTGAAGATCTTCAGTAAAATTAACTGCAGTAGAAAAATCAATCAAATGCAAACGATCACCGCTATACACAATATTTCCCGGCTTGACATCATAGTGCAATATTTTTTTTGCATGCATTGCATCAAGGCTAGTATCTATCTCTTGAAAAAGATGAAGAACAGTATCAGCATCCTCAGAAAATTCCTTTGGAGCATGTCTAAGATTATAGCCAGGAAGATAGACAAATTTTCCCATAAGCCCTGGGATGCCCTCATAAAATCCGCTATGTTGTAATTTCTGCACACCTGGAATTTCTTGAACAAATCTTTGATTTTTTAAACCGCGAAGAATAACACTCTGATAAAATGGACTAATGAGTGTATATTTCTCTGGATGGACAACATATTTCAAAGTCAAATCCTTTTCTCCTTCTAAAGAAAAAATAATACACTTTTCATCATAGTGAAGAATATCTCCAACAGGATTCCGATCTAAAAAATCAAGCATTTCCGGATTATCTAAAGCTAAATGCCTAAAATAGTGCATTCTTTCTTCTAATGTTTGTGTTTGAAAAATAAGACTCACTGTTATTACTCCTAAAAATTTCTGTAAACATAATTTTGCAAGCAAATCCTTTTAAATACCTTTGGTTTAAAAGAGAAACAACTAAGGATTATAACGACGAGAACTCAAACCTTTTTCATAAACTCCATCAACGAAAGCATTCCCCCGAGAATTATCAAAAACAACCTCTCTTCTCTCTCCTTCTTCCAGGGTATAAAAGCTATGGCTCCCTATTTTTTGAGTAAAATCATGAACATATGATTGTTCAATACGGCATTCTGCTTTACCTTCTTGAATGGCTTTTCTCGCCTTTTTATCAACTTTCCTACGAAGAACGGAGCAATCTAGAATAGATACTTTCATGATTTCTGTATCATCCCAAACTTGAGAGCTTGTTCCACTGTTTTTGTAAGAAAGCGCTCCATCAGTAAGAGGATCTATGTTTCCTTCAAGCACACCAAGAAGAGCACTATATGCCAAAGCGATTTGTTTTTCATCAAAAACAGGAACAGAAACAGTTTTACTTTTCGTATCTTTAACAATCTTCCCTTCTACTTTTTTAGGAACAAGATAATTCATTCCTCGAGCTAAAGAAGCAACAGTAAAATACTCTGAAAAATCTGATTGAGAAGTAAACTGATAAATTTTTTTATTATTTCTTACAATATTCTGCTCAATAATAGCAGCAAGGCCTTTATCACCATCATACATTCTTTGTACTTTTTCCCTTCCACATGTAGGATTTTGCACAGCTGCATCTGCAGAGCAAATATCAAAAAAAAGTCTATTTTTGATAACCTCTGCAACTGCTGCGTACCCTTTTTTTTGTTCTGCATCTCCATGAAGAAGCCTATCACCTGCATCTTCAAAGTAAAGCATTCTTGTTAAAGCAACAAGATCATTTCCTGCAAGTTTATATTCTGGATGCAAAGCATTCAATCTCTCTGTATCCTCTCCTAAATCTCCAGTAGGAGCTATCTCTTCTACAGGCACAGCTGGCTTAGTCGCAACAACAACTTTCTTCGCAGCACACCCATCAGGAATAAAATTTCCTGCAGCTATTGCACCTAAATAACTAAGGCAAGCAAGACGAAATACTTTTGTGAATCTCATTGTGGATGCACTCCATTATGAGTTTTGCAAGAAGATGCAATATCAGAATAGTTCCCTTCAAGAGTCCAAAAAACGCCTTCAGAAATACTCCTCATTGTCTCACTTTTTGCTCTGCCCCAAGCATTTGCATTACCCCGAAAACCATCTGGTTTTGCATTCTCATCTTCAATCATAAAAGCAACAACATAAGGAACAGTAAATTTTTGATCTTGGTTTTTATTGTAAAAATGTGCAGTAACAAGCCCAGCATCAGTATTTGCTCCCCAAAGAAATCCTGTTTTATCTTCAACAGTATCAATATATCCACCATTTGTTTTCAAAAAAGCAGCTGTTCCTGGAATACATGTTTTGTCAAAAATTCTATCTGCATGCCCATTTGCCTTCAAAGAAAGAATTTCTCTCATTTGATCAGATCGTGGCAAATCTCCTTTGTAAAGTCTTTCAAGAAGTTCTGCAAGATCCTCTGAAGAAGTTTTATTTCCTAGGGTTCGTCCACCAGTAACAGATTGATTAATTTTTTCAACAACAGTATCTTCAAAGCCATACTCCTGAATAATTTCATTCACGCGTGCTTCACCACCAACTTGATCAATAACCCAATCAGTGCTGTTATTATTGCTTGAACGAATCATTCCTATCAAATTTCTTTCTAATTGACTGGTATGGCTAAGTCTTCCTGCATACACCTCATGTTCTGCTGCAAGAAGCACATACATTTTATTTGTTGACGCTGCAAGCCTTGGAGTATGCGTATTAATATCTAAAAAAACTTTCCCACTACGAAGATCTTTTGCAAAGAGTGAATAATCTTCTATTCCTCGTACTCGCGCAAGTCCTCTTGTTCGAAGTACATTAACATATGATGTAATATCTTCCTCTAATTTTTGATTGCCTTGCTCACCATCAGGAAGAGCAATAGGTAGAGGACGTACCTTTTTAGGATCCTCTTTAGGAGCTTCATCTATTGGATCCTTGACAGAATCATCTACTGAATCTTTAACAGGCTTTTTAATGCCAGAATCCTTTTCAAAAAGAGAACGCCCATCGGTAAAAATTCTTTCTAGAGCATTATAACTTGATCCTCGAAGAGAATCATCACTAAGCCCAAAAACAAGAGTTCCAGTAAGCAAAGCACTTTTTACATAGGGATGCAAAGTAATACCTTTGTCTCTTTTTCTATCAAAGAATTGCCCTACATAATTTACAGGCCCTTCTCGAACAATAGGAACAAGAGCTCCTAGATTAAAAGCACCAAGAGCAGTATAAAACTCTAAAGTTTGAAGCCAATCTGGCTGAGAAGCAAGAATATTTTTATTTTCAAAACAATAATCTAAAACTGCAGCTACAGCAACATTTGCAAGAACATAAGGCCCAGCAGCATTAGCTACTGTATGTAACTTCTGAGCCCTTCGTATGTTCTTTCTTTGTGTGCGTGTAACCATTTTCCTAATAATAATCACCCTTAGAGCTTTATAAACCTTCCTATTGTAACTCCTTAAGAGAGATAACAAAAAGACTTTAATACTTCTCTACCATAAAAAACAAATGGACAAAGAGGAGATGCTGTTAATCATTAATGATACTATTTTAAATTTTAAAAAGGATATAGATAAACCTTTCGTTATGTTCCTTCATAAAGAACGCTTTTCTCATTATCTGGATATGATGGAATTAAAAAAGCATCTGGAAAAAACACCATGTTTCGTCGCAGAAATGAAAGGGGGAAATATTTTCTATTATTGCGAAGAGATCATTAATAATCTTACAAAGAATTTCTCCTCAACAGAGAAGGAACTCTTTATTCAGGGAATAACCTTACACGAACTCTTCCATATAAAAAACAAAATGCATGTTTTCACAGGCGAGGAAGCAATATTTTCAGAAAAACTTGTAGAAAAAGAATTGAAGGCTTTCTACCCCCGACAATATGCAATTCTGGATCTTGTCACATTAGCAAAATAGAGCAAACTATTTAAAGTTCTCAAAGATTATTTTTTCTATGGCAGAAACCCAAGGGATCACAGCAAAAAAGGATCAAGATCATTCTGAGTGGTTTACACAAGTCATCCAAAAAGCAGGTCTTATTGAATATACAGATGTTTCTGGTTGTTATATTCTCCGTCCATACGCATATGAAATTTGGGAAACAATCCAAAAGTATTTTGATCAAAAAATAAAAGAAAAAGGTGTAAAAAATACATACTTTCCATTATTCATACCTGAATCACTCTTGAAAAAAGAATCCGCACATGTTGCAGGTTTTACCCCAGAAGTTGCTTGGGTCACACATGCAGGAGAAGAGAAACTAAGTGAGCGTTTAGCAATTCGTCCAACTTCTGAAACAATCATATATGCAGCATTTTCAAAATGGATTCGCTCACATAACGATTTACCATTAAAAATAAACCAATGGTGCTCAGTGGTGAGATGGGAATTTCGCAATCCAACTCCATTCTTACGATCAAGAGAATTTCTCTGGCAAGAAGGCCATACTGCATATGCAAAAAAAGAAGAAGCAGATGCAGAAGTTTTAGACATTCTTGATCTCTATGCAGAAATCTTTGAAGAGCTCTATGCAGTTCCTATAACAAAAGGACAAAAGAGTGAGAAAGAAACATTTGCAGGAGCATTGTATACAACATCTGTGGAAACATTTTTGCCAGTAGGAAAAGGAATCCAAGGCGCAACATCTCATTGTCTTGGACAAAATTTTGCGAAAGCATTTGACATTACTTTTTTAGATGAAAAAGGAGAAAAACAATATGTATGGCAAAATTCATGGGGAATAACAACAAGAAGTATTGGCATGATGATCCTTATGCATGGAGATGACAAAGGTCTCATCCTCCCACCTCGCATTGCCCCAATACAAATAGTGATTATTCCAATCTTATTTGATAATACCAAAAAAGAAGTTGTAAAAAAATGTGAAGAAATAGAAAAAAAATTAAAAGAATATAAAGTCCATTTTGATGAAAGAGAAGAATACACCCCTGGATTCAAATATAATGAATGGGAACTGAAAGGTGTTCCTTTACGACTGGAACTTGGGCCAAAAGATCTAGAAAAAAAACAAATAGTTGTTGTAAGAAGAGATACAGGAAAAAAAGAATTTGTCCTAATAAAAGATATAGAACAAAAAATTCCGGAACTCTTAGAAGATATTCAAAAAAGTCTATTCCAAAAAGCAGAAGCAGGAATAAAATCAAACACCATAGAAGTAAACTCATTTACAGAATTCAAAAAAGCAATTCAAAATAAAAAAAGAGTAAAAGCCATTTGGTGTACAAAAGAATCTTGTGAAGAAAAAATAAAAGAAAGTACAGAAGGTGCAAAATCTTTAAACATTCCATTTAATCAGAAAAAAATAAAAGGAAAATGTTTTCATTGCGGAGAGCCCGCAGATTCATTTGCATACTTTGGCAAATCCTATTAACAAAACCTTTATATAGAGCATATAAAGGAGTTAGACTTCTTGATATTCATGATAAGTCTAAAAGAACGTGAACTTATCCTTCAATGGGATAAAAAAGGTAAAAGTCAAGAAGAAATGGCTCACCTATTGGATTGTCATCAATCCTCGGTTAGTCGATTTCTAAAAAAATATTCTACTTCTGGAACAATAAAAGTTCTTGGGAGAAATGGAAGACCAACTAAACTAAATAAAGAAGTTTATTCAAACTTAAAAGAAAAAATTCTCAGTAAAATTCTGACTACAAATAAGGATTTTTGTGCTGTTAGCACAAAAGAAGTGAATAAAATAATCTTAAAAGAGATTGGTCAAACTTATTCTCTAAGGCATGTTGAACGGATTTTACATAAATTAGGCTTTTCTTTAATTACACCTCGATCACAACATGTTAGACATGATCAAGAAAAAGCGGATAAATTCAGACAAGAGTTTAAAAAAAAATTGAGTCGGAGTATGTGGGCTATGAATTAATTTCTATTGATGAGGCTAGTTTTCAGTTAGCAACAGGATACAAAAGAATTTGGTTTCCGAAAGGAGAAAAACCAAAAAGAGCTTTTTTCTGGAGCAATAAAAAACTTATAGTTTTTGGAGCTCTTACAAGCTCAAAAAAATTCTACTATAACTTTTATACCTCCCAGAATATGATCACTTTTTCTCATTTTTTGTGGAATCTTTTTGAAGAGCTAGATAAAAACAAAAAATATATTCTAATTATGGATAACGCAAGCTTTCATAAAACAGAATACATTAAGAGTTTATTACAAGAATATAAGTCATGGATTTTTATTGAGCCAATACCCCCATATTCACCAGAACTAAACCCTATTGAAACCTGTTGGAAAGTGACAAAGAATGCTGTGACAAAATCACAGCATTTTAGAGATACTCATGAAATGAAAAATGCGCTTGAGGAATTTTGGCAAGAACATACTTTCACGCAGGATTTTATGCGTTACTTATATCTCTAACTATATTAACAAAACCTTTATATAGAATCATACTCTAAATCACTTTTATGGTTCTAGAATCCCTATTGGGAGCAAAAGAGGCGGAAAAAAAACCGTATTATGTATTCTTTTTAGGAATGCTCTACGCATCTGTTGCAATATTTCTTTCTCTATGGATTTTTCGTTCAGAAGCATCTCTCATTTTAGTTTTCCTTATGGTCTTTGCATCGCTTCCACTCATTTACAAAACAACAAATTTTGAAGCAAAAAAATTGTACCAATTAGGAGAATCAACATTACCAAGAGCGCATATAGATGCATTAAAAGTATTTCTCTATCTTTTCATGGGCTTTACTATTGCAATGGCATTGTGGTATATTTTCCTGCCATCAGACATTACTTACGATTTATTCGCATCACAAATTTCCACAATTAACTCTATTAATGGTAATAGTGCAACAGGAAATGTAACAGCATGGACTTTTCTCTCAACAATCATCCTCAATAATCTTAAAGTACTCACCCTATCTATGCTCTTTTCTTTTTTCTTTGGTGCAGGAGCAATTTTCATTCTTGCATGGAATGCCTCAGTGATAAGCACAGCATTAGGAAATTTTGTACGTTCAGGACTTTCTGAATATGCAAGCACAATTGGCCTCATAAAAGTAGGCATTTATTTTCAAGTTTTTTCATTGGCATTAATTCGATATATGACACATGGCTTATTTGAAATTCTTGCATATTTAATTGGAGGTCTTGCAGGAGGATTAATTTCTATTGCAATCATAAATAAACATTTTGAGGGGGATCATTTTAGAATAATCATGAAAGATGCAGTTGATCTCATGATACTTGCAGTACTGCTTGTAGTAATTGCAGGATTAATTGAAGTCTTCATTACGCCTATGTTCTTTTAATACACAATTTTTATAAAAGCAATCTTCCAAAGTCTACCTATGTGCGGAATCGTCGGATATTTTGGGGAGAGAAATGGGATGCCAATTGTTCTTCAAGGCTTAAAAAGATTAGAATATAGAGGCTATGATTCTGCAGGGCTAGTTCTCCTCAAAGAAAATACTTTAGAGATAATCAAAACAAAAGGAAAAGTCTCTGAACTCATTGCACTTGCAAATGGGAGAGAAGCAAAAATAGTTGTAGGCCATACCAGATGGAGCACACATGGAGAACCAAATTATATTAATGCGCATCCCCACACCTCTATGGATAATTCTATTGCAATCGTACATAATGGAATTATAGAAAACCATGCAGAATTACGAAAAGAACTCCAAGAGAAATATAATTTTACCTTTCGCTCACAAACAGACTCTGAAGTCATTGCACAACTCATCCAATTCTTTTACAAAGGAGATTTTGAAGAAGCATTCCGAAAGATGTTGACAAAAATTGAAGGTGCATTTGGCATTGTTGCTTTACATAAGGATCATAAACAAATCCTCTGTGCACGAAAAGGTTCACCTTTAGTACTGGGTGTAAATAATGGAGAGTTTTTTATTGCAAGTGATCCAAGCCCATTCTTAGAATATACCAAAGAGGTCATTTACTTAAATGAAAAACAAATGGCTTCAATTGAAGAAACAGGATATAAAATAAAAGATTTTAATGGGTTTAATATAGAAATGGAAATAGAAACAATCCCATTTGGGATTGAATCTATTCAAAAACAAGGCTTTGAGCATTTTATGCTCAAAGAGATTTATGAACAAGCAGAAACCATCCAAAATTGTTTCCGGGGAAAAATTCGCCATATTGAAAATATTTCTATTAAAAAAGAAAATATAAAAAGAATTATTTTCGTATCTTGTGGAACAAGCTACTATGCATCATTAGTGGGAAAATACATTCTGGAGAAATCTTCACATATTCCAGTAGTTGTAGAGTACGCCTCAGAATTTCGATATAGGCATCCTATGCTCTACCCTACAGATTTAGTTATTGCAGTCTCCCAGTCAGGAGAAACAGCAGATACTCTCGAAGCAATTCGTTTAGCAAAAAAACTATCTTGTTCCGTAGCAGGGATTGTAAATGTAACAGGTTCTTCTATTGCAAAAGAATGTGGACAAGGGATTTATGTGCATGCAGGCCCAGAGATTGGTGTTGCATCAACAAAAGCATTTACCTCCCAAATCATTGCAATGAATCTTCTAAATGTATATTTAAATAAAGATCCGTATTATCGTGCAGAACTTATAGAAGAACTTGAACAACTTCCAGAAAAAGTAAAGGCATTTTTCAAGACACAAGACGTGAAAGCTATTGCAGAAAAATACAAAGATTCAAAGTATTTTATGTTTATGGGAAGGGATATTAATTATCCTGTTGCAATGGAAGGCGCATTAAAACTCAAAGAAATTTCCTACATTCCAGCAGAAGGCTATCCAGCTGGGGAAATGAAGCACGGGCCTATTGCGTTGATAGATGAAAATACCCCCACAGTATTTTTAGTAACAAAAGATACAGTTTATACAAAGGTTATTTCAAACATGGAAGAAGTAAAAAGTAGAAAAGGAAAAATAATTTGTATTTGTAATGAAATGACAGAAGAAATTGAAAGACTCAGCGACGATATAATTCTTATTCCAAAAGTGAGATGGGAATGTACTCCTATTTTAAATGTTCTTCCATTACAATTATTTGCGTATCACATTGCCAATGCAAACGGACGAGAAATAGATCAGCCTCGGAACTTAGCAAAGGCGGTCAGTGTTGAATAGATAGACCATGTAACCTGTCTATTTTAGTCACCATTAGTAGCCTTTTTTAAGAAGCTTACCAGAAAAGGTAGATAAATAAGAAAAGTCCTCTCTATTTTAGAAAAAAAGCTGTAAAGATAAATAAAAAATGAAAAAGAAGAAAAAAGAAAGCATAGGAACCATGTTTGCATCAGAAGAAGTGCTAAAAGAAGATTGGGACAACGAAGATGATGAGAGATGGAATAATATTTGAGAAATAGTTCTATAGCAGAGTAACCAAAAATCCTTAGGATTTTTAGGAAATATTCCGGTTTTTTCTAGCAAGGCTTTATGAAAACAATTTCTTTAGAAGGATATATGCTCAGGTCGCCTAACTTGGTAAAGGTAAAAGAAGCAATAGAAGAAAATATCACTCTTTCCTAAAAAAACAAGCCTTTATAAATAAAAGGAGGAGCAAAAATACCATGATTAAGAAAATAGTCTTACGAGATCAAAAAAGATATTTTTGGAAAGAAGGAGAAATCCAAACTGCACCAAAAGCAAAGAAGAAATTATACTGGACTTCAGGGGATTTACATACGCCAGATGGTATCCTAAAAGAAAAAGATCTCGAAACAATAAAAGGGAAAATATTCTCACACTCTGGAAAAGAATTTTTTACATTAGATGCTAACTTTCTAGATCAAATAAAAAAAATAAATAGAGGCCCACAAACATTAGTACTCAAAGATTTAGGGTACATCCTCATACATGCAGGCCTAGGAAAAGATTCTATAGTTGTAGATGCAGGAACAGGCTGCGGATTGCTTGCAGCTCTCATGGGAAGATATGCAAAAAAAGTTATTTCTTATGACATCAATAAAGAAAATATTGCTCTTGCACAAAAAAATCTTAAATTTCTACAAATTGAGAATGTAGAAATAAAAGAAGGAAATGTCTATGAAAAAATAGAAGAAAAAGATGCAGATATCCTTACATTAGATCTTCCAGAACCTTGGCGTGTCAATCTTGACTGTGTGAAAAATGGTGGAACAATCATTGTATACCTTCCTTCTATTACACAGGTTGCAGAATTTTGCAGTACAACAAAAGAACATGTAGAAAAAGTAGTAGAGCTTTTAGAAAGAGAATGGCACGTGGAAGGAAAAAAAGTCCGTCCTAAATCTGATATGTTAGGTCACACTGCATTCCTAATTATAGTCCGAAAACTTTAAGAAGCAAATAATCGTACAACAGAAACAAAACGTTGCTGCATACTAAAAAATTCTCCTAAAGCCGCATCAAGAAACAAAAAACTCTCATCCTTATAACCATCCATTTCATTAGTATAAGAAGAGATACCTATAGAAATAAGTTTTTTTATTTGAGAATCCTTAATAGTTAAAAGTCTTTGTTTTTGTCTTTGTATCTCACCTTTCGAGAGGCTATATTGCATAAACAAAGAAAAAGCCTGAAAAAAAAGAGTATTTATATGTTCTATAGTTTCACCATGAGAAAGAAGAATGGCATGAATTTCTCTTTGTTTTTCTAAATGAAGACGAATTCTATTCCTCGCAAAAATAGAATCCTCTTGAGGAGCTTTTTCTTGCAAAAATTTCTTTGCAGACAGACAAGAAATCAAAGCAAGGTCTATTCTATTTCTATAATCCTGAAATTCCTTCTCAGGAGAGCTATCTATTAAGTTAAGAAGGGGGCGTAAACACTGTATCAAAGAATCCAAAAGTTCAATACTTTCTTCATACATAAAAAGACAGAAAGCAAAAGAACTTTTTAAAAGTATCTCTCAAAAAAGGCATAACCCTTTTAAACTTCCAAAACTTTTCTACAAATATGCAATATGTCATTGATACATCAGTAGTAATAGAACATGCAATTTCTAAGTTAATTAAAGAAGGAAAAATAGAAGGAACCATACTTTTACCAAAAGCAGTGATGGCAGAGTTAGAAAACCAAGCAAACTCTGGCCGCGATACAGGAATGATTGGCCTAGAAGAAATTCAAGAACTACAAAAATTAGTGAAAAAAAATAAGATTGAACTAAAAATTATTGGGGAACGTCCAAACATCTATCAGATGCGTGAAGCGAAGCGTGGAGGAGAAATTGATTCCTACATTCGCGATCTTGCATACACTGAGTCTGCAATACTCATTACCGCAGACAGAATTCAAGCAGAATCCGCAAAAGCATTAGACATTGAAGTTCTTTTTATTGCAAAAGTAGAAACAAAAGAGAAACTCCAAATAGAACAATACTTTGATGCAGAAACTATGTCTGTCCATTTACGAGAAGCCTGCCCTCCTCGAGCAAAAAAAGGAAAACCTGGAGAATGGAGATTAATAGATGTAAACGAAAAAATATTTTCCCAAAAAGATATTCAAGATATGAGTAAAGAGATTATTGAACGATCAAGAACAGAAGCACGTGCATTCATTGAAATTTCTCGTCCAGGATCAACAATTGTACAATACAAGGACTATAGGATTGTCATTACAAAAACACCTGTGTCTGATGGCTGGGAAATTACTGCAGTTCGCCCAATTAAGATTCTAAAAATTGAAGACTATAACCTTCCAGAAGCAGTAGAAGAAAGGGTGCGAACAAAAGCACGAGGAGTAATTATTGCAGGAACAACAGGTTCAGGAAAATCAACGATCGCACAGGCTCTCGCAGAATACTATGCATCACAAAATTTCATTACAAAAACTATTGAAAGTCCACGATCACTTATTCTAAGCGATAATATTACACAATACAGCAAAAACCTTGCTTCTTCTGAAGAGATTCATGATATTCTTTTTCTCTCAAGACCTGACTATATTGTCTTTGATGAAATGCGAGACACACCAGACTTTAAACTCTTTACAGACCTTCGTTTAGGTGGTTCAAATGTTCTCGGCGTCTTACACGCAGCAACACCTATAGATGCAGTACAAAGATTTATTGGTCGTTTAGAAATGGGTATGATTCCTTCAGTTTTAGACACCTTGCTTTTCATTGATAAAGGTGTCGTTGCACAAATCCTCACATTAAAAATGTCTGTAAAGGTCCCTTCAGGAATGGTAGAAGCAGACCTTGCTCGCCCAGTCATTGAAGTGAAAGATCTAACAACAGATAAAACTATTTTCGAAATCTACACCTATGGAGAACAAACTGTGGTTATGCCTTTGCAAAAAGAACAATCAGAAAACCCAGCACAAAAACTTGCAAAAAAACAAATTGAGAAAGTCATGCAAAAATACCTCGACAACTTTGAAATAGAAATGCAAGGTACTCATAAGGTAAAAATCTATGTCCCACAAAAAGATCGTGCAAGAATTATCGGTACAAAAGGAGAAAACATTAACAAAATTGAAAAAGAACTCGGAATAAGTATCGACATTGTCAACCTTGAAGAAACATCACGAGAAGAAAAAACACGCCTAGGCTATCATGTCACAGAAAGAGGCAACAATATTCTTTTCAAAATAGATAGTCCTGGAAAAATGGTAGATGTTTTTATTGAAGATACTTTCCTCTTTACTTCAACAACAAGTAAAAAAGGAGAAATCAAAGTGAACAAGAAAAGTGACTTAGGAAGAAAACTCAGTTATGCTTTAGAAGACAAAGAAAAAATTTATGTAAAAGGCTAAAACACTCCTAAATAATTGTTTAAGCCCATTTTTAACAAATCCCATAGATTTATATACCCTAACTATCCTAATAATCCTTAGTATACATACATTCTTTCGAGAATACTGTATAACTAATACACACATAGGTGAATAAAACAAAAATGGAAAATGACAGAAGATCCAGCGGTGGTGCTGGCAGAGGCGGCTTCGGCGGCGGACGAAATAGATTTAGTGGTGGTGGCAGCAGTGGCGGTGGAGGAAACTTCGGCCCACGAGAAATGCACAAAGCAGTTTGTGGAGACTGTGGTAAAGAATGTGAAGTACCATTCAAGCCAAGTAATGGCCCAGATGGTAGTCCACGACCAGTCTATTGTAGAGACTGTTACCAAAATCACAAAAAATTCTAAGAACATAAAACACTTTTAGAAAACAACATTTATTTTTCTTTTTCTCATTATTTTTATTAAGCAGTAATTCTTTTCTCAACTTGTGAAATAACTGTATCACCCAAAACTATTCGTTGGATAACATAAAAGCCTTGATCAGTTAGATCTAACCAAACATAATCACATAAGGTCCTATCAATACCTCGAAATAAGTCTTCTATTAAGAATACTTCAGGAACCCTAGCACAAACTTCTCTGAGACCCTCTGGAAAGACCTCACATCCTATTTCCACATCTCTCAATGAGTACGGAATCAAAAGACGACACGCAATTTCAATAGGTGACTCCTTAGAGTAACTTTCAAAAGTAAAATTCGAAGGAACTAAAAATCCTCTAAAATCTAGGGGAATATTCATAAGAAAATAAACTAAACACTGGTTTATTAATATTTACAAACTCACCAATGTCTCTGTATCAAACTGCATTGCATTCAAAAGATTACAAGAATTCAAGCAAAAGCATTTCCCAATAATTTTTTCTTTCCTTTCCTTGGCTGCAGGACTATGCCAAAGCTGATCAAAATTATAATCAAATTCTTTCAAATTTGCAAAAGGAGTCGTAGGCTCACAAATACTTACATCCCCATTAGAGAAAATAGTCGCATCTCGAATTCCAGCAAGACAATTGACAGCTTTTTTCTTATGATACAAAATAGTAATGCTATGCTCAATTTTTTTCTTTTCAATACGAGAGGCAATAGTCCCATCATCAAGTAAAAGAGCAAGTTCTCGCAACTGTTCTTCACTAGGAGGCTCATAACCATCATCTTCTCGAATATCAAAGGCTTCCATAAATTCTGGCGCAACACCTCGTACACTAGTAGGTTTTCGCAGTACATTGATTTTCATAGGCACTCCAAGTTCATGATTAATAAAATCCTTAAAATTCTTCATTTCATGAAAATTATCTCTATGCACAACAGTCGCAACAGAAACAGCTAATCGCTTATCATGAATTTCCATAAGTTTTTTCACAGTCTCACAGGTTTTCTGAAAAGCTCCTTTCATTCCTCTCACTTTATCATGCGCATCTTCAAAACCATCAATAGAAAACTGCATAGTTAATCGTGTGTGAGAACCAAGAAGAGCAAGCATCTCATTCGTCTTTCGCACAGTAAGATCAGGTAATAACCCATTTGTAGCTATATGAATCCTTTTTACTTTATTATTTTGAACAAATAATCGAACAATATCCACAAGATCTTTTCGAACAAAAGGTTCTCCCCCTGTAAGTGTTAAAAGATCTAATCTTTCTTTCAAAGACTTCGTAAGTTTCTCAATCTCTTCAATACTATGTGCATTTCTTGGATTATCAACTTCTTTCCAGTAAAAACAATGTTTGCATCGCAAGTTACAATTATCTGTAACATATAGCATAAGCATCTTAGGTGCCTGTAATTGTAATGCACGTGTATAGCGAGCATCCATAATGGGCTTAATAACTACACGCTTCACTCCTTTAGGCAAACGCGAAAAGCTTGTAAGGAGTGTATCTTGCATCGAAGAAACTTGTACTGCCTTCATAAAACAATGCTAAATTCTAAGGTATTTAAGCTTTATCAAACCTAAATAAGAAGTTTTAAAAGAAAAAGGGCATTTCTTTTTCGAGATATGCCAGAGTAGCTCAGCTTGGATAGAGCGAAAGGGTAGAGATACCCCGCAATGCACTCCTAATGCTTAGGCCGAGGGTTCAAATCCCTCCTCTGGCGCTTTCTATTATACAAATCATTAAAAATAAATGAAAAAAGAAAAAAGTATATGGTCCCGAGAAGGTTTACAACAAA
>Ga0209212_1000741_pt1 | contig 60036 bp, 49 predicted proteins | sample RifGroC2_FD_183996 | JGI IMG/M metagenome (GOLD analysis project Ga0209212, IMG submission 183996) | Groundwater microbial communities from Rifle, Colorado, USA - Groundwater C2 (SPAdes) (version 2) | ecosystem: Environmental > Aquatic > Deep subsurface > Groundwater | place: Rifle, Colorado...
CCTACCTCTCATTCCCTTAACTTAATGGCAGTGGGGGCGGGGGGAGGGTGAGGGTGAGGCAAGCTTTTCACCCTCTTCCGGCCCTCCCCCATCAAGGAAGGAGGAGCCAGCGGGTGCAACTGACAAGATAAGCCCGAACTGCGACAGCGGAGTCAGAAGATGGGATCCATCAAGAGCGGCACCAAGCGATACCGGCAAATCAACCTGGCATTTTTCACCGCCGGGTTCGTCACCTTCATCACACTCTACGACGTGCAACCGCTGCTGCCGGTTTTCTCCCGGGAGTTCGGCGTGGCTGCCGCACTGGGCAGCCTGCCTCTATCGGTTTGCACCTGCGCGCTGGCGATCGCCATGCTCTTTGCCGGAACCATCTCGGAGAGCCTCGGCCGCAAGCGGGTCATGGTCGCCTCCCTGCTGCTCACCTCCCTGCTGGCGCTTCTCACCTCCCTGACCCACACCCTCCCCGCGCTGCTCGCGCTCCGGCTGCTGCAGGGCATCGCCCTGGCCGGACTGCCGGCGGTCGCCATGGCGTACCTGAGCGAGGAGATCGCCCCCGCATCGCTTACCTCCGCCATCGGACTCTACATCAGCGGCAACGCCATCGGAGGCATGACCGGCCGGATCTTCACGGCGACGGTCACCGAGTACGTCTCCTGGCGCGCGGCCCTTTGCGCCATCGGCATTTTCTGCCTCATCCTGAGCCTGCATTTCGCCAGATCCCTCCCCCCTTCCAGCAACTTCAGCAGGCGTCCCTTTGCGGCGCGCTACCTGTTCAGCTCGTTGCGCAAACAACTGGAGGACCCGGCGCTGCTCTGTCTCTACGGCATATCGTTCCTCATCATGGGATGCTTCGTAACACTCTACAACTACATCACCTTCCGGCTTCTGGCCCCACCCTATTACCTGAGCCAGTCCGTGGTCAGCCTGGTCTTCCTGGTCTACCTGCTCGGCTCATTCAGCTCCTCGCTGGTGGGGCGTCAGGTGGAGCGCTTCGGGCGCAGCCGGATGCTCTTTCTCGCCATGGTCACCATGGGGCTCGGCACGCTGGCGACCCTTTCGCAGAGCGTGAGCGGCATCGTGACAGGGATCGCCGTTTTCACCTGCGGCTTTTTCGGTGCCCACACCATAGCCTCCAGCTGGGTGGGGAGCAGGGCGCGCACGGCAAGGGCCCAAGCCGCCTCGATCTACCTCTTCTTCTACTATTTCGGATCGAGCGTTTCCGGTACCGTCGGCGGTCTGTTCTGGTCCTCGTACGGCTGGCAAGGTGTCGTGATACTGATACTGGCACTGCTGGTGCTGGGATTTTGCCTGTTAAAGCGGCTGGTCGCACTTTCCGAGCTCGACTGCCTGGCAACCGGCGCGGTAACCAGCCTGGAGGGATTTCGCAGCTGAAGATGATTGGTGGAAAATAACGCTCCCATTGCTGCAGGCAGGGTCTTAAGTTTCGGGCTCCAGTGCCGATATATCCTTTAGCATGCAGGCACAAGGAGCAGATCATGTCGGATCTTGTACGAGTAGCAAATGGTGTATCGATTCCCGTGGAAATGTTGTCGACATGGGATAGACTCTCGGAGTTCGCCACCAAATACGGGCCGGTATTCGAAGCCGACGTAGTTCGCTTCGGCCTCAACCTGCGCCCGATCTTCAATCTCAACTGTTCCATTGGAGGAGATCAGGCGATTGCCTTTGGCACCGCCACATCCTCAAGTCTGCAGTTCGTGCTCCGTCCCGATATCTACCGGGCCATGGTCGGCACCATAGACAACTAACCAGCGCAGTTACCACGCATACATCCCCGCCTTCCCTTGCCCAACCGTTGCATCAGCACGTACTCAATCCCACGTCCAGCCACGCCAGAGACCTTTCCGGAGTGAATATCTCGTTCCCGAGTTCCACATATCTCGTTCCCAAGCTCCACATATCTCGTTCCCAAGCTCCAGCTTGGGAACGCCCAGCATTCCTGAAGCTCCAGCTCCAACACAATCCATTCCCAGCTGGAGCTTAAAAACGAGCGAATAAGGTAGCCCAGACGTTCGGAACAAGTGGACCTGGAGCCTGATAACGAGTCAAAACAACAAAAGACAAAAAAGATCCGTATACGCAAACAGTGTCCGTTTTTATGACCTAGGTCAAGGCCGCGCCGTCAGGTTCGGGCTAAGGTGGCTCCATCGAGCAGCAGCAAGTTAATGAATGACCGGAGCTTACCGAGCTCCCAGAGATAATACAACGGCCCGGAAAACCGGCGCACAGGAGAATCGATGAAGAACAAGATCAAAAGCTGGCTGGGATTTTCCACATCAACTACTAACGCAGCACCCAAGGGGGAAGAAATGGAGAACATGTTTTGCTATCAGTGTGAACAGGCTGCCAACGGCGGCTGCTCGAAAGTTGGCGTCTGCGGCAAGAAACCGGACGTAGCGGCTCTGCAGGACCAGCTGGTCTACTCGATGAAAGGTATCGCCTTCTGGGCGCACAAGGCCCGCGAGAAGGGAGCCAAAGACTCCGCCATCGACCACTTCATGCTGGACGGCCTCTTCACCACCGTCACCAACGTCGACTTCGACGCCGAAGAGATCGCCAAGCTGGTGCGCGACGCCGCAAAGAACCGCGACAAGGCCCAGGCGCTCTTCGAAAAGGCCAACGGCGGACCGTTCACCGGTGATGTCCCCGACGCAGCCAAGCCCTTCACCCCCGGCAGCACCGACCAGCTGGTCGCCCTGGGCGCAGAGCACGGCGTGAAAGACGACTCCATCGACCCCGACGTGAAATCGGTTCAGGAAATCATCATCTACGGCATGAAAGGGTACGCGGCCTACGCCCACCACGCCCTGGTGATCGGGCTGGAGAACGACGAGATCTACGCCTACACCCATCAGGCACTGTCGGCAACACTCGACAAGAGCCTCGGCCTCATGGACTTCGTCGGCCTCGCCATGGAGTGCGGCCGGATCAACCTGATCACCATGCAGCTGCTCGACAAGGCCAACACCGACAGCTTCGGCCACCCGGTCCCGACCCCCGTCCAGCTCGGCACCAAGGCAGGGAAGGCGATCCTCGTTTCCGGCCACGACCTGCGCATGCTCGAAGAGCTCTTGAAGCAGACCGAAGGCAAAGGGGTCAACGTTTACACCCACGGCGAGATGCTTCCCGCCCACGGCTACCCCGGCCTCAAGAAATACACCCACCTCGTCGGCAACTTCGGCGGAGCGTGGCAGGACCAGGCCAAGGAATTCGCGGGATTCCCCGGCGCCATCATCTTCAACACCAACTGCATCCAGCGCCCCGCGGAAACCTACAAGGACCGCCTGTTCACCTGGGGTCTGGTACAGTGGCCCGACGTCAAGAACATCGCAGGGATGGACTTCTCCCCGGTAATCGAGAAGGCGCTGTCGCTTCCCGGCTTCGAAGAGAATCTCGGCAAGGAAATCCTCACCGGCTTCGGGCACAACGCAGTGCTGGGCGTCGCCGACAAGGTCATCGACGCAGTCAAAGCCGGCCAGATCCGTCACTTCTTCCTGATCGGCGGCTGCGACGGAGCAAAGAGCGGGCGTAACTACTACACCGAATTTGCGGAGAAAGTACCGAGCGACTGCGTCATCCTGACCCTGGCCTGCGGCAAGTACCGCTTCAACAAGCTCGACTTCGGCGACATCGGCGGCATTCCGCGCCTTCTGGACATCGGTCAGTGCAACGACGCCTACTCCGCGATCCAGATAGCAGTAGCACTTGCCGGCGCCTTCAAGTGCGGCGTCAACGACCTGCCGCTCTCCTTCATCCTCTCCTGGTACGAGCAGAAGGCGGTGGCGATCCTGCTGACCCTGCTCCACCTCGGGATCAAGGACATCAAGCTCGGACCGACCCTGCCGGCCTTCATCACCCCGAACGTGCTCAACTTCCTGGTTGAGAACTTCAACATCGGGCCGATCGGCACCGCCGAAGGCGATCTGAAGCAGATCCTCGGGTAATAGCTTGAGCTGGTAGCAGCGCTCAGATAGCAGAAGCAAATATAAAAGCGGCCCCGCGTTAACCCGGGGCCGCTTTTTCTTTCTTGATTAGCGTCAATCTTCCGCACACTGCGCAAGCACCCCCTCTCCCTTGACGGGAGAGGGTTGGGGAGAGGGTGTAGAGGTACGCCGGTTTCCGTCCTCATCAAACGACAGCCATCACATCTTGTCCATACTCGATAGTATAATGTGTCACTTTAATGTCTACGCAAGGCCGGCTGGCGGCCCGAGTTCGTCAACTCCTCTAGCCGCAACAATCCGGAAGTGAAGGAGGTGTCAATGCAACGGAGGATGATAAAACGTGATTTCCGACAGATCAGATCGCCTGTAAAATTCTTCGCCTTTTGTAAGAAAGTGCAGCATGGCCTGACCGATACCCCGGGCCTCCCTGATTCAATCGCTGCCCTCCGGCAGCAGTTTTTAGAGAAAGTGGACCGCCTTGACACGACCTACCATCTGGCCCTCGATGGGGGCCGCTCGGTGATTCGCGAGCGCGAAAAGCTCAGTGAGGAAATCGTGGTGCTCCTGGATCAGATAGCATCGGTTCTGGAAGCTGCGTTCATACTGAATCCCGATGCACTTTTGACCACAGGATTCACAGTTACCCAGGAACGGAGAAGCGCCAACAGGGTAAAGTTACCGCTGGTAGCTCCTCATGATTTCAAGGTTGCTAACGCTGGCGAACGAGGCAGGGCGCTTGCCACAGCCAGCACTTTCGCGGGCGCGTTACTCCATGAGATCCACATTAACCAGAAAGACCCATCGGTTGAGGATGACTGGTTCCACAAGGCGATCTTTCCCGATTCCCAGAATATGATAATGGACAATCTCGCAGCTGGAAATACCTACTTCCGAATGAGGCACCAGGGCCAGGAAGGCCCCGGCCCTTGGTCCGGTGTCGTGAGCACAACGATCACCTGATCAGCGGGCCAACCGGTTGGCGCTACAGTTTCGTCCTGAGGGTACCTCAACGGTACCCTCTAACTCTACTCCTTCCCCTTCCCAAGCAGCGACCCGTTTCCCCCCTTCCCGATCTCCCTTCTCAGTTGCGTCTCCCGAGCCTCCAGCCTAACCCAGCTGAATGATTAAAGCCTCTTTAGTGAATGGCTGCTCATTTTTGCCTTAGCTTCATCCCAACTATCATGAGCTTCATCCTCGCGGTGTTCATCTTCATCATTGAGGGGGTGAGCTTCAACACCGCGGTATTGATCTTCTCCATCGCGATGTTTATTTTAATCATCGCGATGTTGATCTTCATCATAGCGGTGTTTATTTTGATCATTGCGGTGTTTATTTTCATCATCGAGGGGGAGAGCTTCAACATCGCGGTGTTTATCTTCAATATCGCGGTGTTTATTTTCATCATCGCGATGTTTATTTTCATCATCGCGATGTTGATATTCATCATTGCGATGTTGGTCTTCATCCTCGTGGGGTTGAGCTTCAACCTCGCGATACTTCACGTGATCTTCACCCCCGCTGCCCCCCACGCCGCCCCCCGTATCGGCATCCAACGCTTGTTCAAAGGCTAGCGCCAAGTGAGGGGATGAGGACCCCGGGCCGTCCGTGGCACCACTGGCTAGAGAGAATTCATCAGCGAGTTGGAGGGGAAGGGAGAGTGAGAAGAGGTGCTGTAAATCCGGAAGCTCGGAAAAGCCTCCAGGAGCAACATACGACAAGAGGCTTCTGAGTAAGTTCACCCTCTATCCTCCACGTCCCCTCCCCTTCAAGGGGAGGGTCAGGGTGGGGATGGGGCAGTAAGCTTACTCCTGGACAAAACGCCGCAGCAGGCGGGGTCGGTTGCTAATGAGCACAAAGCAAGACCTGGATTGCAGGGACGTCCCCCTTGGGCCGCCCGTCCCCCTTGGGCCGCCAGGATAAAGTGTGTAACAAAAAGGGCAATCTCGGGAAGCTCTAGAAGTTGGTGCGTGTAATATGGCTCTTTGTCCTTGAATTCAGTGTTACCGCAAGAGCATTTTTTTGGCATGAGGCTCTTCACTTTTGTCGGACTGAGTAGCACCTGACGGGTGCCTTTGTTCCCAATTTTGCCACCGAGTTTACCTTTTAGTTTATTGGCAGTTTTTTTCTTAGTAAGCTTATTGTCCGAGGAAGGTGGGCAGCTTGAGTTGGAAGAGTTTTTGTTAAGTCTTGTCTCTAACTGATCCACTGTGGCTTTAAGATATACGTTGAGTTGTAAAGGAAACGACAGCAGTGGCAAAACATTTGACGGGGTATTCGCCAAATCTTCTTCTGAAATGTTGTAGCCATCAGGAAGAAGTTTTGAATCTAACACGTTGTCGCCTCAGACAATAAGATCAAATTGAATGTCTTTACATCTGATTTTATTATACTGAAATATGCTACAACATGCCATAATTACAATACAAATTACCTATAATTTCAAAGACCCTGTGATCGGTTACGAGGAAGGCTCTGCGCAGTTGATAAGGTACGTCCCCTTCGATTCTACTCTGCGCATTACAATTAATTAACATTAAAGTTCTTGGAAGAAAACGCTCGATGTATTAATAAGAATATTAATTAAGCATCGCTTTTTGTCGGCTTTGTTGACGTCAGCATAGTCGCAATTCATTACTCACAGCGATGGATAAACCGGCACTTTCGTCTACATCTTCAGTAGGAGATTTAGTTATGAAGATTCTTTCCCAAGCTATAATCATAGTTTTGCTTATGCAACAAGTTTGTCTCGCTGAAGTGATAATACCGGAGGCGAAAAGTTTAAGTGCAATAGTCCAGCTAAACGCATTTATTGCTGAAAAGAACCTAAACTCCGAAGAGGTTCTTAACGAACTATCCAGACTAAAGTGGTGGAGACAAGTAGGAAAATGGTCAACACTGGCGCTTACTGGTACGGCTACGGCTGTCGGAACAATTGCAGCAGATAGTAGTGATCGCAATAAATCACTAGCGATAACTACATTAGTACTCGGAACTATTGCTACAATTGCAGTAGCAATTCGAGATGATGGTGAAATAATAGAGAAAATAGGAGCATGCAAAGAAACTGTTACTGAAGGAAATTCAGCGATAGGTAGGTACAGATCAGAATGGGGAACAGCCGCATTGACATTTGATGCGAAAACCCCACTACAAAAAGAAACTGATCTAGCAAATCACTCTAAAGCAGCTACTGAACTTTTTTCAACTATAAGTGCCAGCATGGGCAAGTGCCGGATTCATTGAAGTCGCTTCAACTTAAGCATTTCATTGCGCCGCTTTGGAACTCATATGTGACTAGGCAGGCTCAGGGGGACGCACCTAAAATCCTGCGCATTTCGCACGATTATAACAGGCAGTTGTAAGGGCATTGCTGCCATTTGATTTTCCTGCGGCGCCCTTTCCTCTAAGCCTAGACAAGCACGCATAGACGCACCCGGCGAACTGCACCACTTCATGAAATGTGGGGAAGTTGCAACTACCTATGTCCGTTCCTAACGACTTAACTGCTTCTCGCTTTCCCCCTGAAACTTCTGTGTTAGTTCGCAATCGTTCTATATATCGATTGGACAATCCCTTGGAAATCAGTGAGTCCCAAAGTAAGAAAGAAGTTATCGCCAAAGAAGGTATCATCGAAGCTCCGTGTTCCTGCTGTGAGGCGCAACTTGTCACCGATAATACTGACAAATCCCGACATTCCAAAATTGACGCGGGAGTAACCTGTTACGTCCTCCCATGTCAGGTTAGCGAGCGGACCAGTTCCATAGGAGGACAAAAAGAAGTTTTGTGTGTGCCGCACCACGTAAAGATCCAGTTCTGAGTAGTAGACGCGTTCACGGCCAAACTGATCCAAGCCTATCGGTGTGATTTTGGGATTGATTGACCAAGTCGGTGCACACGGGAGCCTTGGTTCCCAGGAGATATTGAACCCGCCATTCCGCAAGTCTCCGCTAACCTCGTAGGGAAGGGCGTTCATAAGGTCACTGTCCGCAAAACCCTGATTGAGACGGAAGGAACCGTCATCGCCAAGCAATGTCTTTGCAAAAAGGCCACCGAGGATTGACACAGTATGAAGCGGAGCCGCTTTTGGATTTATCTTCTTCTCGGCGGATTCCAGTTTTTCCATGCGGCTGATAAGCTTTTTGACAACAGGGAATAAGAACTCGGTTTCCTTTTCCGATTTGGTGTCGAAAAGGTCCTTAAGCATCTCACTTTCTGACTTATACTCCTTTTCCTTCAAAGCCTTTATGAACTCAATAAACCCCGGGCATTTTTCCCACTCAGGAGACATAAATGTCTCTGCTATGATTTTAACGTTGTTGGGCTTCTCGCCTCCGCCCCTAGGGAGGGGCCAACCAAGTTCCTTTTGCCCCAGTGTCGCAAAGACAGCATTGGCATCCGGATCTGTGTCTAAGTTAAGAAGTTTATAAATGGCCTGAACCGAGTCTGCGAAGCATGTGGAAGTGGCTCTGAGTTGCGTGGAGCACTCAAGCTTTGCGAGATTGTTGACCGCATCATAGGTTCCCGCATAGTAGTCGAACTTCCGGAAATCCTCATCGATGAATGCCCCGAAGTGGCCGAGGTAATTGCCTGTAAGGCCGGAGTATCTCGATGAGAGTAATACCCGGCGATCTCCAAGGACATCGTTTTCGGCACTGCCAATGGCTGAACTTACATCGACCCGGTCCACCTTCTTAGCCAGTTCATTGAGTAGGGACAGGTGATTTACCCGTAGGTTCTGTAAAGAACCTGCGGGTAACCTGCCGTACTCGTTGCACGGTCCAGCAAATGAGGATTGCTCGCACTCGTACCAGGCCTGCCAGCCGTTCAGAGACTGAAGTACTCCATCGACAAGAGTTGAGGAACGCGAGTCATCGCTTTGCAGGAATTGCAGGTATGGGTCAGTTATTGGTGAAGCTCCTCTTACTGTTTGAGGTACAACAGCCAAAGCGTCTGCGACCTTTAGTGTCATCTTCTTCATTTGGTGGTTCCAATCGCCACCTGTCACTTCCTTATATAGCTCGTAGGTGCTGCCGGTTCTCAATGCACCGGTTAGGAACTGTGCTTCCCCCAGAAGTCCGTAAGTGGCTTTACTCGCCTTCTTTAATCGCTGTGCTTCGGATAAAGCTCCCTCACGGAGATTTCCGGGTTCCATGTAAACATACGTGGTGCGTCGGCTCTTTTCCCTTCTCTTCTGTGCCTCCAAGTTCCTGTCCGACTGCCAACCCTCGCTCAACGCCTTTGCGGTCCCAAGAGGAACGTTGTCAAATACTCCACCATCCACGAAATATGAGTTTGCCTCGTAGTACCCCTCGGGGCAGACTTTGCTTTTCAACGTCAAACCTGAGAGACTTTTCGCCGGCGTGCAGTAATCCAGCAGCACCTGTCCGAAAGCAAACGGAAAAGCACTTGATGCCAATAGTGCGTCAAGTACTTTCTGCGTCGGAATCTCAATATTGCCGTCTCCTGTACCTACCCCCTGGAGGTGGATCACGTTTCCCAGTGTTGGATTCTGAAGGTTCATCAAGTATGGCGAGAAGCTGAGCTTGCGGTTTTTCGCCTCCATGAGAATAGGTATGACGAATCGATCATTATCAACTTTGATTCCATCAACAGAGATTATACTAGGGGTGGCCCGCGTGACTATGAAGGCTAACGGAACTTTGCAATTGTCCCGGTAATGAGGAGCATCAAGTATCTCCTTGATCTTCTTGATAACTTTTTTAAGTGGCGTCCTAGATAAGAGGGAGTCGGTCTCCTCGTAATCCTTTTTATTCTCAGGCAGAAGCTCCTTTATATCAATATCCAGCCATGCGTCTCTGAATACATTGTCTGAAATTGTATCAGGAAAGTGCACGTCGCTGCTGCTCGGATCCCGGCACCAGGAAATAGCTGTAAGGAGGGCATTTATACTTCCTGCTGAGGCCCCTGCAGCTGCTGTTATCGTCGGTGGCAGGTAATGAGGGCCTTGAAGGTCCCGATGATGATTCAGATACGACACAAATGCCCAGTTCAATCCGGCTTCATAAGAACCAAGACTGATTCCTCCGCTGATGGCGAAGGCGAACGGTATGGTATCCTCTGTATCCACAGGTTCTGAAAGCTTCTGTGCCTGCTCTGCAATGGCACCTGTCACCAGGGATGAAAGTAACCCAGCACAAATCAGCAGCGACCTCAACGCTTTCATTGCCTTCCCCCACAAGAACAGCAACAATAATAAAGGGCCTGACCACACTTGCGACAGTCATAGCACCAGTGAACTTAAAATGCACTTAGTTCAGCTTAACATTACAGTCACTCCACCCCCCTCTTTACATGCTACTTCAAAGAGATGGTGAAATATAATACAGGTGCTAATTAAAGTCAAAACATATAACTGGGGCTAACCTGAGTGCTTAGGTCTTTGCTGTCCATGCAAGCATGCGAAACTCCTCTTGGAGCAGTGAATTTTTTCATTCGGGAAGTTGGTGCTGTACCAAGTTACGCATGGTTGCATGGGCGTTCTGGATTTACCTGTAACGGCGAAAGAATTAGCAAGAATAAAGACCCCCCAGGCACCAGGTCCGGTGTCGTGAGCACAACGATCACCTGATCAGCGGGCCAACCGGTAGGCGCTACAGTTTCGTCCTGAGGGTACCTCAACGGTACCCTCTAACTCTACTCCTTCCCCTTCCCAAGCAGCGACCCGTTTCCCCACTTCCCGATCTCCCTTCTCAGTTGCGTCTCCCGAGCCTCCAGCCTAACCCGGCTGAATGATAAAAGCCTCTTTAGTGGATGGCTGCTCATTTTTGCCTTAGCTTCATCCCAGCTATCATGAGCTTCATCCTCGCGGTGTTCATCTTCATCATTGAGAGGGTGAGCTTCAACATCGAGGGTGTTGATCTTCATCATCGCGATGTTTATTTTCATCATCGAGGGGGTGATATTCATCATTGCAATGTTGATCTTCATCCACGTGGGGTTGAGCTTCAACCTCGCGATACTGCAGGGTGATCTTCACCCCGTTGCCCCCCACGCAGCCCCCACTCTTATCGGCATCCAAGTCTTGTTCAAAGGCTAGCGCCAGGGGAAGGGATGAGGACTCCGGGCCGTCCGTGGCACCACTGGCTAGAGAGAGTTTATCAGTGGGTTGGAGGGGAAGGGAGAGTGAGAAGAGGTGTTGTAAATCCGGAAGTTCAGAAAAGCCTTTAGGAGCAACATGCGACAAGAGGCTAATGAGCGCAAAGCAGGACCTTCATGCTCTTGATGACTGGAACTTAGTCTGAAGTTACGCAGGACCGCAGGGACCCCAGGGCCGCCCCTCGGCTAAGCTAACAGTAACAGCATCATCGATAGCAGCACAGCAGGCAAAAGCGGCCCCGGGTTTCCCGGGGCCGCTTTTGTTTTATCTGCAGATTACTCGGTCTTGGCCAGCCTTTGTCTCGCCCTGCCCCATCATTTAGCCCTTCCCCCTTCTACGTCTGCCCCATAGCTGTCCTTCCACAAACAGAGTGTCAACCATTGACAATGCAAATGAAAGGTAATAGATTGGCCGCACATTAATTGCGTCTTTTTCTCCGGCGTAACAATGGGTTCTGGGGGAGGATTGGATAAAGCTCCGACCTCAGGCCACGTGTCTGACATCGTGAGCCACCGCGGAGAGCGGTTGACTAAAGAACAGGGATGACAGCCAAACACTCATCTAGCAACGCACAATTGCACGGGCGTTATATATACCTCGCAGCCCGTTCGCGCCAAGATACTCAGTTTTCGATTACCGCTCGATATCAGCTCTTGTATCGGTGAATTAAGCGATAGGTCTAGCACGAAATTTACAACCCGTAGGATGCCGACCCAATATGGTTACACCAGAACGAAATGTGGGAATACATGGTGGTTGCGGAGCAGCCTTTCGAGTCTGCCCGGTGGCTAAAGTCGAACTTGCAAGCATGTCGTCGACAGGAGAAAACTGATGGCAAATTTCAAACGAAGCACACTAGGCCTCATCCACGAAATGGTTCTCTGCCTCACGACTAGCACAAAAGGTTTCGAAGTGTTCGGTATGGATAGAGTGGGCAGGAAGGTGGTCCTCGTCCGCCGGAAGAAGTTGGAGGCCTGTATGGCGGATGCCGCCCTGATGGCACAGGCTCTGGCAAACTTCAGAAAGAAAACCGTGCGACTGGATATCCAGTCGGAGCGGGTTGATGAATTTCACCCTGTAAATGACTGAACAGGGAGGGAGCATGGACGGAGGGGCAGGTCGAAAGTTGCTTACAAAAAGGCAGAAGGAATGCCCGGGGAGCCGGGGGCAGGACATAGGAAATGATTTCCGAAGCTAACTGGACAGCCAGGGGAACCTATAGTTCCCGGCATTCCCGGCTAGCGCTGAATGAAAAAATGATCATCGTCCCTGCTCTAAAAACACTGATTCGCGAAGGTGGCGTATGAAGGTACTTCTGATCCAACCTTTCAGCTCTTCACCCCTGATGGACCAGGTCTATCTGTTCGAGCCTCTGGCCCTTGAATACCTTGGAGCAGGCGCCAAGTCGGATGGACACCTGGTCAAGCTGCTGGATGCGCGCATCGACCAGGATATCGAAGGCGCGGCGCTTGCGTTTCGACCTGACGTGGTCGGAATCACCGGCTTCACCAGTCACGTCAACATCATAAAGAATGTCGCCGACCGGATCAGAGAGCTGATGCCGGATGCCAAGGCTGGTTATTACCTCGCGCCAGCACTCCTCCCCCCGTAGGGGGGAGGCCGGGAGGGGGGAAGAGTGCGGCTTCTGCGACAACAGCCCCGGGGTTCCCCCTCCCTAACCCTCCCCCTCCGGGGGAGGGAACTATTGGAGTAGCAGAGATTACCGGTCAATTGCGGTTCAGTCTTCGAGCTTCGCGACCAGCGATATATTGGTCTTCAGCACCTGTGATACCGGGCAGTTGGCCTTGGCGTCTTCGGCAATGGCCTCGAACTGCCCTTGGCTGATCTTCGGGATCCTGCAGGCTGTCTCCAGTTTGATCGCGGTTATCCTCCAGCTACCCTCGACGTTTTCCAGGTCAAGGAAGGCGGAGGTTTTGATCCGGGATGCCTCGAAACCCGCCTTGCCAAGCCCTGCGGAGAGCGCCATGGAAAAGCATCCGGCATGCGCCGCCGCGATCAGTTCTTCCGGGTTGGTGCCATGCTCTTCAGCAAAGCGTGTCCCAAATGAGTAGGGCGTATCGGTGAGTACGCCGCTTTGAGTTGAGAGCGAGCCTTTACCTTCCTTCAGCGAACCGTTCCATACTGCTGCAGCTGTCCTTTTCATGTTGGACCTCCTTTTTTGGTTCTTAACTACATGCTAATACGAACTTCTGGATAATGGCAGAATTTTATCGGCTTTCGGGCGAAAGTCTTCCCTCCTCCCGACCTCTACTGCCATTAAGTTACCCGATTAGCGTCAATCTTCAGTGAGCTGGGTCACCCCCAATCTCCCCCCTTTGCAAAGGGGGGCGGGGGGGATTTAGCCCAGGTTGCCATAGAGCGCATGTTGCGACAGTGCTAAAATCCCCCTAAATCCCCCTTTGCAAAGGGGGACTTTCTGCGCCAACCATCGATACTGAAGATCAGCGCTAATCGGGTAACTTAATGGCGGTGCTCCCGACCTCCCCCCTCCGGGAGGAGGAGAGTTGAGAAGGGAGGGAGGGGGCAGGTGAGAGAGATAGAGGGAGGGGAAATGAGCCGGTTTCAGGAAGGTATCCCCGTGCCGCCGGCACCGGCTTAACGAGACACCTTGCATCGGTCTGTGATGGTCGTTAGTTCCGTCGCCCGCTCCAGCAGTGAACCGCCGGGGACCAGGCCGAGCTCTTTTCCCGGCTCCAGGGTGGTTATGGCCGAGGTACCGACAACCTGCGTCCTCTCCCCCTCCCCCTCCTTGATCCGAATGGACCAGGCGCTGTGAAATACCAGCGGCCGCCCTTCCCTGTCTTCTCCGGCATAGAGCATGATATGGCCGGGTTTGTAGAGAAGCGTGAGAAAGGGGAGTGACTTCCTCTTGATCAGTTCCTCCTTCTCCGGCGGCGCCAGTGCGGCTAGTTGCAGCCGTTGCCGGACCGAGGCGATCTGGTCCGCCGAGGTGCGCGGTATCCAGATCCCGAATGGGAGGAAAAAGTCCCGCAACAGCGCCGAGCAGTCCCTCAACGCGTAGGATTCACCCCACCCGTATGGCTGCCCCAGCATCTGGTCCCCGAGCAGCGCGACCTTTTCCTTGTTAAAGGGAAGGGGAAACGGTGCGGCGGCATCGCGCGGGATCCGGCTCGTGCGGGTTTCCGCCTTGCCCCCCTCCCCTGCCGAAGCGACGCGTACCTCCCACCACCCGTTCCCCGCCTGCCCAAGCGGCAAAATGGTGCCGATCTTGGCCGGGAAAATGCCGATTCCCCTGCCGTCGGCAACCGGCTGGTAGTCCCGGACGATCACCAGAGGAGCCGACTGCATCCATGAGTCGATGAAGGCTGCATCAACAAGGGCCACGTCGCGCCTTTCGAGCCAGCCATTCGAGTACCCGGTCTCGACAAAGTACCAGACTCCGTCCTTTGAGGTGTGGAGCACGCGTAGCGGCTCGTTCAGCTTTACCTGAGGGTTCGAAAGCATGTCGAAGGGAGCCCCTTCTCTGCGCTCGTAAAAAGGCAAACGCGTCGGAAGCCCGCGCAGATGACCGGGTGCCACAGCGATGGCCTTATCGCTCCGGGAAGGAAAGGTGTCCAGATCGCAATTATCCAGCAGTTCCTGCTTCTGTTCCCGCGCAACTTTGCGCTTGTTGGTACCATACCAGCCGCCTCTTGCGTCTTTCTTCATGGACTTGATTGACTCGGCAGGATCGTAGAGAGGAACAGATAAGGTCCAACGCGAAAAAAAGCGCTCTTTGAATTCGTCAAGGAGTTGACCGCTGCAGGCATCACCGATCATGAGCCTGTCACCGGCAGCCCCAGCCAATTCCGCGAAATTCTGCGGGATACGGCTCAGGTCTTCGATCTCCACATCGCGGGCAAGTGGGACATCGGTGGTCGCCCTTTTCGGGGGGACACTACAGGCAGTAAGATGAAGTGCGATGCAGATGACGGTAATTATTGCCAACTGCTGCCTGCGTCCCCTCATGGCACAACCAGTCATCTCGTTTCCTCCTAACTTGAATCGTTCTACTGGGCCGCACAGCGACAAAGTATAATCTATTCCAATCTGACTTCCGGGATTTTTTTACTGTATTCGCTTGAGCCCGTGCTCCAACGACACAGCCTTGCTCCCTCCCCCCCGCCCCCACTGCCATTAAGTTAACAGGTGGCACCACCCTGCACGTCTCGCTCCCCCTCCCTTGATGGGAGGGGGTGGTGGGGCACTACCATTAAGTTAAGGCGACGCCTGCCTGTCTCCCCCCTTTGCAAAGGGGGGCGGGGGGGAGTTGACCCAGGCTGCAACAAAGCCCAAGCTCGCAACAGAGTTGAAATCCCCCTCAATCCCCCTTTGCAAAGGGGGAGGCTTTCAACTGGCACATCATGGGCTGAAGATGAGCACCATCCTTAACTTAACGGCAGTAGGGTGGGGGGGGGGAGGGGGAGGCTTATGCGAGCTTTTCACCCCCTCCCCAACCCTCTCCCATCAAGGGAGAGGGGGCTTCGAGCTCGGTCCCAAGCTCCAGCGTGGGAACATCCGCTTCGTCACCATGCAAAGCTGGAGCTTTGCCCAGCCATGGCGTTCCCAAGCTGGAGCTTGGGAACGAGAAGCAGCTGGAGCTTGGGAACGAGAAACAGCTGGAGCTTGGGAACGAGAAACGGAGGCTGAAGGCAAAAAGGCCGCATCTCATTGATGCGGCCTTTTTGCGAACCTCACGTATATTCCCTGTCAGATTGGTTCCTTCTTCTCAGCTTGGGGTTCAGCCAAACTGTCACAGATTATTTTCTTGCTGTCCCGCATATCGGAATATCTGAATCCACCGCCAAGAGTGGTGGGCGAACAGACGTTATCCGGCGAATTTGCGTTGACCAGACAGATCGAGCAGGTGACGGTCGGCTTATCCGTCAGGCTCTCAACTTCCTTAACCAATCCTTTGCTGTGCAAAAAGCAGATATGTTCCTCGTGCTTCCCCGCGCAAACGCAGGCTTCTGTTTCTTTGGGCATCTCGGTCTCCCCGGCGTACGGACTCTGGAATGCGCGACCTCCTGCCGCGAACGTCATCAACATGCTAGCGCTTTTCCAGGGTGCTGTCATCCATAATCACAGGGAACCGGGATATCGCCGCCAAGGGAACCCCCTTCGCCGCGCCGGATCAAATGCTGCCCCGACGGCTCGACACTCAACGGTGATGCATCAGCTTCTTCTTCTGTTTGAGCGACTCCTTCAGACGCTTCTGCGCCTGCGCGATCAGCATCTGGTGCGTCCCTTCGCTGCTTTCTCCCTCGGCGGGCCGGCGCTGGAGGTAGCTTCCATCGGGCTTCATGTCCCAGGCCGAACGATGGTCCGCGTCGTAGCAGTCGAAAACGGTCCTCAGCTCCCGGGTCAGCTCCGGAACGGTGACCGGACACATGATCTCCACCCTCGCCTCAAGGTTGCGCTTCATGGCATCCGCGGAGGAGATGAAATACTCCTCTGCCCCGCCGTTTCTAAAGTAATAGACACGGGCATGCTCCAGAAAGCGCCCCACGATGCTGACGACGCGGATGTTGTCCGACAGCCCCGGGATGCCGGGCCTGAGCCTGCAGGTGTCCCGCACGTACAGATCGACCTTCACGCCGGCCATGGAGGCGCGGTAGAGCGCCTTCACGATGTCGCCGTCCTCAAGGGCGTTCATCTTGAACTGGATCAGGCCGCCGCCGCTTTCCGCATGCAGCGCGGCCTCCCGTTCGATCCTCGCCAGCAGCGATTTCTTCAAAAGCTTGGGAGCAGGCACCACTGCCCGGTAGTTGCGCCTGGCGGTGAACCCGGTGGTGAGGTAGTTGAACAGCTCGGTCACGTCCTGCGCGATGGTCTCGTCGCAGGTGATAAGCCCTACGTCGCTGTAGACACGCGCCGTCTCGGCGTGGTAGTTGCCGGTCCCGATATGGACGTAGCGGCGCAATCCCTGGTAATCCTGCCGCACCACCAGGATCACCTTGCAGTGGGTCTTAAGCCCCACCACCCCGTAGGTGACGTGGATCCCGGCCTCCTCCATCTGCTCGGCAAGGCGTATGTTGGTCGCCTCGTCGAAGCGCGCCTTAAGCTCCACCACCACCGCGACCTGCTTGCCGTTTTGGGCCGCCTGCAGCAGCGCCTCGATGATGCGGCTCTGGCTGGAGGTCCGGTACAGGGTCATCTTGATGCCGCGCACCTTGGGATCGTTGGCGGCCTCCCGCAAGAACCTCTCGACCGAGGTGGAAAAGGAGACGTAGGGGTGTTGCAGCAGGAGGTTGCCGCTGTCGCGGATGGTGTGGAAGATGTTGCGGGAGGTCAGGAGCTGCGGGTGATCGATCGGGTGGTGTGCCGGGTCGTGCAGGCGCGGATAGTCGAGCCGGGAGATCTCGGACAGGTCGCGCATGGCGAGCATCCCCTGTACCTCGAAGACGTCGTTTGTCTCGTCCAGTTCCAGTTCGGCGGCAAGCCGCCCGCGATGCAGCGGCTCCATGCCCAGGCCGATCTCCAGGCGGACGATGGGGGCGAACTTGCGCTCCTTCAGCTCGCTCTCGATCATCGCCATCAGGTCGTCGGCCTCTTCCTCGTCTTTTTCCGTGTTGGCGTTGCGGGTGACCCTGAAGATCTCGCAGGCGACGATGTGCATGCCCGGGAAGAGCATGTCCAGATTGTTCATCATCACCTCTTCCAGCGGGACGAAGTGGTCTCCCTTGCCGACCCGGAGGAACCGGGGGGTGCCGAGGCCGACCGGCACCTTGACCCGCGCCAGCGACACCTCGCGGGCCTTGGGATAGCGCAGCGTCACCAGCAGGTTCAGCGAGAGGTTGGAGATGAACGGGAAGGGGTGGGCCGGGTCGATGGACTGCGGCGTCAGAAGCGGGTAGATGTTGGTGTAGTACTGCTCGCGCAGCTGCTTCTTTTCCTTGAGCGTCAGGCTCTGGTAGCTCTCGATGACGATGCCCTTTTGCTCCAGAAGCGCCCGCACCGTGTTGAAGGCTTCCCTCTTCCGGGCGTGGATCTCGCGAATCGAGGCGTGGCACTCCAGGACCTGCTGGCGCGGGGTACGACCGTCCAGCGTCAGTTCATGCATCCCGGCGCCGATCTGCTGTTTCAGGCCGCCGATCCGCTTCATGATGAACTCGTCGATGTTCGAACTCACTATGGCGATGAACTTGAGCCGCTCCAGAAGTGGCGTCCGCTCGTCGATCGCCTCGTGCAGCACGCGGCGGTTGAATTCGAGCCAGGTAAGTTCCCGGTTCAGGTACCACTGGCTGTCGTTCAAATCAAAGGCGCTCTCGATCTCGGGCGTGTTCTCCTTCCCCTTCACTCCCTTCACCGTATGCTTCTTGCCCCCCCCCGCCTTGTGTTTGACCAGTTTCAGATTCGGCGTCTTTATTTTGACCGTCTTCGGCACGATGGCGGTGCTGCTCTTTGCCGACTTCGGCTTCTCGTTGCTGCTGCTCTTTGCCGACTTAGGCTTTGCCCCGGTGCTCCCCTTTGCCGTCTTCGGCTTCGCCTCCGTGCTGCTCTTCGCCGACTTCGGCTTCATGGTTTTAGGTTTATTAGTAGCTTTCTTCGCCGTCTTCGGCGCCTTCTGCTTGACGGCCTTCCCGATGTTGGCTACAGAATCGGCGCTTTTGGCGGCTGCCACGTTGGCTACCATGCCCGACTCGCCGGCATCCGGAGTGGCCGGTAAGGAGTCGGCGATGTCCAGTGTGGCAATAACAGTTTTCAGGGGATTTTGCTTGATATTGAAATGATCGGCAATATCGGCACGATTGCTCTTAATTTCGGGGGGTGAAGCTATGACATCCAGATCGCGGCTTGATTCTTTTCCTTTCAACGGTTTTGTTTCTATCACTGGAATCTCCGGAAGCTACATAGGATGATTCAATTTTTACACTATTCTGAAATAATCGCAACCACTGCCGACAGAGAACATAAGCAGGAGATAATAAAAACAGAGTTAAGGAAAATAAGAGGTAGGGTGGGCCGTGCCCACCACACCAGCATCCCGATGGTGGGCACGGCCCACCCTACCTGATTTACATCTAAGTTTTGGCAGTGGGGGCAGGAGGGAGTGTTTGTACAATTTGCAGAAGATCGGTTCCAATCAAGAAGAAAACCCCTGACTCTTGCATGCCTTCACGAGAAGGATTGCGAGAGTCAGGGGCTTGGGGTAAGACATACTTGTCCTTGCTGCAGATCAGCTTGGAAAAGCGGGTTCACCTGATTACTTCGGGTTGCGTCGAGACGCCTCTGATGCCCTGGTTGCAGCCTTGGCCGCCCTCCTCCTGAGTATCCTCATCACTTCTGCGGAACTAAGATCTGCCTGCCTTTGTGTGCGCCGTTCAACAATCATGACAATCGGTAATGCCTCGTTTTTGGTATCGTTTTCATCCATGGCTCACCTCCCGGCTACATCAGCGCCGCGCGCGATGTAGATGCCTTGGCTGGAGATCTATATTTTAACCTGCTTTGCCGCGTTGCACAATCAGGCTCCGCCGCCAAGCACCTTGTAGAGCGTCACCAGGTTCGCCAGCCTGAAGAAACGCAGGCTGACCAGGTTCTGCTGTGCGGCATAGAGCGAGCGCTGGGAATCGAGCACGGCAAGGTAGCTCTCGACCCCGCCCAGGTAACGGGCATCGGAGAGGCGATGGCTCTCGCTGCTGGCGTTGACCAGCGCCTGCTGTGCCGCGAGCTGCTCTCCCAGCGTCCCGTACTGCGCCAGGGCGTCGGCTACTTCCCGAAACGCCACCTGGATCGAGCGTTCGTACTGGGTCAGAAAGATCTCCCGGTCCACCTCGGCGAGCTTCAGGTTGGCCCGGTTGGCGCCCGCGTTGAAGATCGGTACGCTGATCTGCGGCAGGAAGGACCATACCCCGGCGCCGCCCGTGAAGAGGTCGGTGAGCTGGTTCGAGGAAAGACCTACGGCGGTGGTGAGCGTGATGCGCGGGAAAAAGGCGGCGCGTGCGGCGCCGATATTGGCATTGGCACCCACCAGCTGATGCTCCGCCGCCAGTATGTCCGGGCGGCGCTGCAGCACCTCGGAGGGGAGCCCCGGAGAAATCTCCTTGAGCGCGGTGACCGGTCCCAGCCCACCCGGGAGCAACTCCGCCGCCACCGGGGCGCCGACCACGAGTTGCAGCGCGTTCAGGTCCTGCGCAACCTGTCCGGTGTAGCGGCCGATGTCCACCCGCGCAGCCTCCACGATGGTCTGGGCGCGGCTCAAATCGAGGGCCGACACCACGCCGAACTCGAAGCGGCTCTTGGTCAACTGGTAGGACGATTCCTGCGAGGCCAGGGTCTCGCGGGCGATCCTCAGGCTTTCCCGGTCCGCGGCGAGCGCCAGGTAGTTGTTGGCCACCTCGGCGATCAGGCTGATCTGCACGCCGCGCCTGGCCTGCTCGGTAGCCAGGTACTGTTCCAGCGCCTGGTCCTTCAGGCTGCGGATGCGGCCGAACAGGTCGACCTCGTAGGCGCTCATCCCCAGGCTCAGGTTGTAGCCGTGGGTGGTGATCGCCCGTCCGGCGCCCGACTGGGTGGGCGCGATGCGCTGAGCGGAGTAACCCGCGTCGGCGTTCACCGCGGGGAAAAGCTCCGAGCGCTGGATCCGGTACTGGGCCTGCGACCGCTCGATGTTCAGGGCGGCCAGGCGCAGGTCGCGATTGTTCTCCAGGGCCGAGGCTATCACCTTGCGCAGCTGAGGATCGACGAAGAACTCCTGCCAGACGATATCTGCGATGGCGGGGCCTTCGGGCTTTTCGGCCACTGCCTGGTAGGCGGGACCGGTCGGCCAGTCAGCGGGAACCGGAGCCTCCGGTCGGCTGTATTTCGGCGCCAGGGTCGAGCACCCGGTAAGGGTGAGCATGGCACCCAGGGTGAGACTGAGGCAGAAGGTCGTGAGTTTCATATCAAATCACCTCCGAGGCTGCTGGTTGTACAGAAGCCTGCCCTTGGGCCAACTCCGGGGCGTCTCCTGCAGCGGCCGCCTCATGGGCACTCTGCTTCTTCCTGCCGAATACCCGGGAGATCAGGACGAAGAAGAACGGGATGAAGATCAGGTCGATGAAGGTGGCCGAAAGCAATCCGCCGGTAACGGCGGTGCCGATGGCGTTCTGGGCTCCGGCACCAGCCCCCTTGGTCAGGGCCAGCGGCAGTGTGCCGAAGAAGAACGCCAGTGAGGTCATGATGACCGGACGGAGCCGGATCTTCACCGCCGACAGGGTCGCCTCGACCAGGCCGAGTCCCTGATTCATCTGGTCCTTGATGAACTGGATGATCAGGATCGCGTTCTTGGTCGAAAGTCCGATGGTGGTGAGCAGACCGATCTGGAGATAGATGTCGTTTGGCAGCATGCGCAACTTGACCGCGGTAACCGCACCCACGAGCCCCAGCGGCAGCATCAGCAGGTTGACGAAGGGGATGGTCCAGCTCTCATAGAGCGCCGCCACGGCGAGAAACACCACCAACAGCGAGATGGCGTACAGCGCCGGCGCCTGGGCGCCCGCCCTCTTCTCCTCGTAGGAGAGACCGGTCCACTCGTAGCCGATCCCCGGCGGCAGCTGGGCCGCCATCTGCTCCATTTCGGCCATCGCCTCGCCGGTACTAAGCCCGGGCGCCGCCTGCCCCATGATCTGCACGGACGGTATCCCGTTGAAGCGCTCCAGGCGCGGCGAGCCGTACTCCCAGCGGGCGGTGGCGAAGGCCGAAAAGGGAACCATGTCACCCGTCTTGTTGCGGACATGCCAGTTGTTGATGTCCTCCGGCAGCATCCGGTACTTCGGATCGCCCTGCAGGTAGACCTTCTTGACCCGGCCGTTCTGGATGAAGTCGTTCACGTAGGAACTCCCCCAGGCGGTGGCGAGGACGCTGTTGATCTCCGCCAGGGAAACACCGAGGGCACCCGCCCTCACGTCGTCGATATCGAGCTTGAACTGGGGGGCATCCTCCTGGCCGTTGGGGCGCACCGCAACCAGTTTCGGATTCTTCATGGCCATCCCCAGGAGCTGGCCGCGCGCCTCCATCAGCTTGGCGTGGCCAAGGCCGCCGCGGTCCTGCAGCATGAAGTCGAAGCCGTTGGCCTGCCCGAGCTCCACCACCGCGGGTGGCGAAAAGGCAAAGGCGAGGCCGTCCCTGATGCCGGAGAAAGCGGCCATGGCCCGTCCTGCGACAGCCGGCGCCTTCAGATCGGGGCTCTGCCGAACCTTCCAGTCCTTGAGCTTGACGAAGGCGAGCCCCATGTTCTGGCCGCGACCGGCAAAGCTGAAACCGGTCACCGTGATCACGGAATCGACCGTGTTCTTTTCCTTCTCCTCAAAATGCTTTTCAAGCTGCCGCACCACGTCGATGGTCCGCTCCATGGTGGCGCCGGCCGGCAACTGGACCTGGCAGACGATGAACCCCTGATCCTCGTCCGGGAGGAAGGCGGTGGGGAGCCGCAGGAAGATGAAGACCATGCAGGCGACGATGGCGCCGTATACCGCCAGGTAGCGCACCGGTTTTCCGAAGGAGCGGCCGACGATTCCCTCGTATTTCACCCTGCTGCTGTTGAACACGCGGTTGAACAGGCGGAAGAACCCCTTGAACCACCCCGATTCTCCGGCGTGGTGACCCTTGGCCACCGGCTTGAGCATGGTGGCGCAGAGCGCCGGGGTCAGGGTCATCGCCACCAGGACCGAGAGGATCATGGCGGAGACGATGGTGACGGAGAACTGGCGGTAGATGACGCCGGTGGAGCCGCCGAAAAAGGCCATCGGAATGAAAACCGCCGACAACACCGTCACGATGCCGATGAGGGCGCTGGTGATCTGATCCATCGACTTTATGGTGGCCTCTCTGGGGGAGAGCCCTTCCTCGGTCATGATCCTTTCCACGTTCTCGACGACCACGATGGCGTCGTCAACCAGCAGTCCGATGACGATGACCAGGGCGAACATGGTCAGGGTGTTGATGGAGAAACCGGCGGCGGAGAGCACCCCCATGGTCCCCAGGAGCACCACCGGCACCGCGATGGTGGGGATCAGGGTGGCCCGGAAGTTCTGCAGGAAGACGAACATGATGACGAAGACCAGGCAGACCGCCTCCAACAGGGTTATCAGCACCTCTTCGATCGAGATCTTGACAAAGGGGGTGGTGTCGTAAGGGTAGACGACCTTCACGCCGGCCGGGAAGTAGCCGGAAAGCTCCGCCATCTTCGCCTTGACCCTTTCGGCGGTTTCCAGTGCGTTGGCGCCGGCTGCCAGCCTGAGAGCCATGGCGCCCACCGGTTTTCCCTTGTAGAAGGACTGGACCTCGTAGTTTTCGGTGCCGATCTTGGATTCCGCCACTTCCTTCAGCTTGACCGTCGAGCCGTCGCTATTGGTGCGCAGGACGATGTTGTCGAACTGCTCCGTGGTCTGGAACAGGGTCCGCGCCGTGATGGTGGCGTTCAAGCGCTGCCCCTGGATCGAGGGAGTACCGCCGAACTGACCGGCCGAGACCTGGGCGTTCTGGGCCTGCAGGGCGGCTATCACGTCATTGGTGGTGAGACGGTAGTTGTTCAGCTTGACCGGGTTCAACCAGATCCGCATGGCGTTCTGGGAACCGAAGATCTGCATTTCGCCCACCCCTTCCAGCCGGCTCACCACGTCCTGGACGTTGGAGACCAGGTAGTCGGTCAGGGCGTTGCGATCCATGGAGCCGTCTTCGGAGACGAGGCCCACCAGCAGCAGGAAGTTTCTGGTGGACTTGACCACCGAAATCCCCCCCCTCTGCACGACCTGGGGGAGCAGCGGGGTCGCCAGTTGCAGCTTGTTCTGCACCTGCACCTGGGCGATGTTGGGGTCGGTGCCTGCCTTGAAGGTCAGGTTGATGGCAACGGCTCCGGCGGAGTCGCTGGTGGAGGACATGTAGATCAGGTTGTCGATTCCGTTGAGCTTTTGTTCAACGACCTGGGTTACCGTATCCTGCACCGTCTGGGCGGAAGCCCCCGGATACATGGCGTTTATGGTGATCTGTGGCGGCGCGATCGGCGGATACTGGGAGACCGGCAGTGTCTTGACCGCCAGCAGGCCGGCCAGCATGATCATGATCGCGATTACCCAGGCGAAGATCGGGCGGTTGATGAAAAAACGAGGCATCGAAAAGCTCCTTAAGGTCTAAAGGCGGTTCAAAGTTCAAAGTTCAAAGTTCAAAGTTCAGGGTTCAGGGTTCAGGGTTCAGGGTTAAAACCTTGAACCTTGAACCCGGAACTTTGAACCGGTTTTAACCGGTTTTAACCGGGTTTTACGGCTTGGCTGCAAAGGGGACCGCCTTCACCTGCGTCCCCGGCCGTGCCTTCTGTACGCCTTCCACAATCACCCGGTCGCCCGGCTTCAGTCCTTCCTCCACCAGCCACTTGTCACCCAAGGCCCGCGAGACCTTCAGAATCCGCGGCTCCACCTTCTCCTCGGCACCGACCACCAGTGCCGTCGCATCACCCGCCGGATTGCGACTGACTCCCTGCTGCGGCACCAGGATACCGTTGTTGACGATTCCCTCCTCCAGCACTGCCCTGACGTACATTCCAGGGAGAAGCACCTGGTTCGGGTTGGGAAACACGGTGCGCAGCGTGACGGAGCCGGTACTCTGGTCGACGGTGGCCTCGGAGAATTTCAGCACACCCTCCAGCGGATAGGGGCTGCCGTCTTCAAGCAGCAGCTTCACCCGCGCCTGGTTCGCCCCGCCGTTTTTGAGCTGGCCGCTCGCCAGCGCCTTCTTCAGGCGCAGCAGGTCCGCGCTGGACTGGGTGACGTCGACGTACACCGGATCGAACTTCTGGATGGTGGCGAGCGGCGCCGGCTGGCTCGCGGTTACCAGAGAGCCTGTGGTAACGGAAGATCTGCCGATGCGCCCGGCAATGGGAGCCGTGACGCGCGTGTAGGCGAGATTGATGCGTGCCGCTTCCAGGTGCGCCTTGGCTGCCTCTACCTCGGCCTCGGCACTTTGCACCGCGGCCGCCGCCTCGTCAAAATCCTGTTTGCTCACGGCGTTGATGGCTACCAGCTGCTTGAAGCGTTCCGCCTTGAGCCGGACCGGGGTCAGGCTCGCCTCCGCCTTGCCCAGAGCCGCCTTGGCACTGGCGTAGGCGGCCTGGTAGGTGGCCGGGTCGATCTGATAGAGCACCTCCCCCGCCCTGACATCGGAGCCCTCGGTGAACAGGCGCTTCTGAATGATGCCGCCCACCTGCGGCCGGACCTCGGCCACGAGATACGCCGAGGTGCGGCCGGAAAGCTCCGTGGTCACTGCGACCCGCTGCGGCTGCACCACCACGAACGCCACTTCGGGAGTGGCCATTGGCGGCTTGGCCGGTGCAGGTTTCCCGCAACCGCTTATCATGAGGCCGGCGGCGAAGACCGACGTGGCAAGAAAGCTCACTTTGTACCTGTTTTGCATGCGACACCTCTACCTGGTTTGAATTGGAAAAAGCCATGCGCCGGGGGAAGCTGGCCGCCCGGGCTGGGATAATTACAGAGGCTGCGACAACTATTTCTTATTACGCGGGTAGAAGCAGACCAAGATGATCAGAACCCAGGTGACCGCAATCGCTATTGGTAATAGTTTAAGTAACATATGCTCCATTTCCCTCCGCTTTGCCGTAGGGGCAAAAATGATTCGCCCGCCCAAAGCAAGCATTCACATCTGCGCCGGACAATCCCTTGCTCGACTCAGCGCTTAACCGCACTCCAGCAACTGTCGATCGCCTGGTTAAGCAGGGCGCCGTCCAGGGTGAAGAACCCCAGGATGTGATCCCGGCTGACATACACCAGCGGACCGAAGAAAAGGGCGAAGAGCATGGGAAGCGGCAGCTCCTTGATTAGCTTCTGTTCCAGCCCCTCCGCGAAGATACCGGCGCAGATGTCCTTGTTCCCGTCCAGCATCTTCTCCCTGCGGCGCGCTGCTCCGTAAGGTGAATTGTGAAACTGCTCCAGAAACCGGAATTGCACCGGCGAAGAGATCCACTGGGTCACCAGGACCCGGGCCAGGTGATGGAATTTTTCCCGCACGGTCCCCTGCTCCGGGAAATCCTCTTTTACCTTCTTGAGCAAGCGCCCCTCAAGGTCGGCGTAGGTCCCCATGATCAGGGCATCCTTGCTCTCGAAATAGCGATAGATGGTCCCGGCAGCGACGCCGGCCCGCTCGGCGACCATGGCCATGGGAGCTCCATGAAAACCGTTTTCGCTGACCAGTTCCAAAGTCGCCTGAATAATCGCTATCCTTTTTTCGCTGCAATCCATGAAACACCCCGCTGAATGAACGTTCATTCTTATGTATGCTTTTCTGATCTCGGTGTCAATCATTAAAACTGAAGCCGCACGAACTCATGCGGGGGGGAGCGCCGCATGATGCCGATCTCGTTCCCAAGCTCCTGCTTCAAGCCTCGTTCGCAAGCTCCTGCTTGGGAATGCGAGACTCGCGAAGGCCGCTTCAGACCATTCTCAAGCAACCTCTCGTTCCCAAGCTCCTGCTTGGGAACGCAAAGACGCGCGAAGGTTCGATTCTCCAAGAGTCAAAGCTGGAGCTTTGCGATGGATTGCGTTCCCAAGCTGGAGCTTGGGAACGAGTAGAACGAGAAGAGCTGGAGTTGGGAACGAGAAGAGCTGGAGTTGGGAACGAGAAGAGCGGAGCGTGGGAACGAGAAATGGAGCTTGGGAACGAGGAGGAGCTTGGGGACGAGAAAAAAGGTAGGGTGGGCCTCGCCCACCAAGACCTTGGGTTAGCGGTGGGCGAGGCCCACCCTACCGATCATCTTTGGGTAACGCCGGGGGAGGATGCGTTTTTCCCGGCTGGCCCTGGGAAGGGAATATCGTGCAGGTGCGATTGGCCTACTGCGCCAGCGGCGCTACTTCGTTTCCCGCAACCAGGTTACCCTTGGTCGTTACTTGCAACGAAGTGCTCAATCCTCTCGCGGCATCCCGGAGCGAGGCTCGTGAACTGGACCCCGTAATTGTACACACCGCCTGGTTGGCTCTCCGACCAGACAACTTTGCCGTCTGCAACAATCTGGTCTGTGTCGATGGCAAGCAACAGGTTCGAGATCAGGTCGTTCTGGCTGAGAATCGTCGCCGTTTCGCAGAGGATTCCGGAAACGCTGATGTTGCGGGTCATCCCGGAGAATGACAAACTTCCCCTCGTGCCGTTCACACAGGCTTTGAATATGGCGCGGTAGTCCCGGCGCGTCGGAATGTCCAGGAATCTGCCGATCTGCTTCAGGAGCAGTTCGGGTCGGACCGGCCTGATTACCCTCGCATTCGCCCTGCAATGCGAAGCACGTTCGAGGTCTGCCTCGGTCTCGTAGCAGACCAGGACGAAAGGGACTTGTCTTAGGTCTTTATCCTGGCGAATCAGGGAGCAAAGCGCATCGCCACCCATTTGGGGAAGATCGAGCAGGGAAATGATCAGGTCGACCGGCTGTTGACGGTATAATTGGAGGGCTTCTTCGGCCGAGGTGGCCGTGAGGATGAGGAAACCGGCCCGGTTCAGCAGGGACTTGTTGCGGTCGAGAAATGCCTCGTGGTTACTGACCAGAAGTATCTTTTTCATTTGGCAGACGTTCTCACGATAGCGGTCACGAAATCCTGGTGAAACAGCTGAGTTTTCCATAAATTGCAGACACCATGAACAGACTCTAGAAGTAATCCGGACCAACCGCTGGGGCTCATGCGCATTTATTGCACAGCGTTAACCAATAATCAACAAATAAATCCCACTTTCATCCCTCGGACGCTAAATTTGTCCTTGCAGTCTGCGCATTTCCCCCATCTCCCTAGCGCTCTCCCACAAGGGGAGAGGGGGCTTGTGCGGCGTGCGGGAAATCAGCACTGACGTTAAATTAACCTGACTAGCGCTGATCCTCCGCTGTTCAGGTCCCTCCCCCTTCAAGGGGGAGGCCAGGAGGGGGATGGGGGTTTTTGGGCACCGGAACTGCCCCATCCCCACCCCGACCCTCCCCTTGAAGGGGAGGGGGCTTTTCAGCGGAAGATTGACGCTAAAAAGGTAAATTAATTGCAGTGGGCCGGGGTGAGGGTGCAAATGGGTACCCACATCGGCCAATCCCGGCAAACTCATTGGTTGTACCGGGTTCAGCCGGCCTGGGCTTTGATTGCTTATGGCCATCCCCCCTCTATAATGCATAAGGTCCGATGAAACACGCAGAATACCCGCCCGTCACAACCCAGAGGGATAGAACCATGAAGATACTGCTTCTCGCCATGCCGGACGCTGCGAATAACTTCCACCGGATCATAAAGGTGCCCAACCTGGGTCTTTGCTCGATGGCGGCTCATCTTGCCGGGCATGAAGTGAAAATAGTGGATCTGGTGCTGGTTCATAAGCATATCCGCTCCTGGCTGCAAAGCTTTCTCCTGGAGTTCCCGCCCGAACTGATCGGCATCAGCAGCATGAGCTTTCAATACCGGAGCGCCTTGACAGTAATGGCAATCTGCCGGGAGTACGCCCCGCAGGCAAAAATCGTTGTCGGCGGCTACCACGCGACCCTGTCGTATGCAGAACTCTGCGGCGCAACTGCGCCACCCTTCGACTATCTGATCCGGGGCGAGGGGGAGCAGGCCTTGCCCGCCCTGGTGCGGGCCCTTGACGGGGAGCGCCAATTTGACAGCGTGCCGGGGCTCTCCTGGGCACGGGACGGCATCTTCCTGCACAACCCGCCGGGCGAACTACTGGACCTGCAGCTGCTGCCGCTGCCGGACCGAAGTGTTCGCGTTCTGAACGGCTTCACCTATTTCGACAGGAAGCTCGACTGCGTCGAAACGTCGCGGGGCTGCACCATGTCCTGCACCTTTTGCTCCATTACCGGCATGTACGGCACCAGTTTTCGCTGTTATGCCATCGACCGCGTGATCGCCGACCTGCAGCTGTTGCAACGAAACGGAACGGAAACGGTCCTGCTTGTTGACGACAACATCACCCTGGATGCCACCCGGTTCCGGCGTCTGGCCCAAGCCATCGTAGAGAGCGGCCTGAACCGCATGGAATACCTGGTTCAGGCCTCGGTGGCCGGCATCGTAGCCGACCCGGAACTGATACCGGCGCTGGCGCAAGCCAACTTCGCCCTGGTTTTTCTGGGCATCGAATCCGTGCTGCCGAAGAACCTGCGGCTCTTCCAGAAAGGGGATATCAGGGAACAGACGGAGCAGGCCGTGAGGCTGTTGCGGGAGCATGGTATCGGGGTCATGGGGGGCTTCATCATCGGCAATCCCGATGACGGCCGCGAGGAAATTCGGGAGGTCTTCCGCGCCTCCAAGAGGCTTCGGATCGATCTCCCCTATGTCCAGTGCGTCACTCCGTACCCGGGGACCCGGATTCGCGAACAGCTGCTCGAAGCCGGCCTGGTCACCAACACCGACGACCTGAGCAGGTATACCGGCTTCATCTGTAACGTGAGAACGCGGCACCTGACGGTCCGGCAGCTAAACCGGATCATGAACTGGGAAAACCTCAAGGCCTTTTTCAGCCCGGGGATGTTCATCGGCAACTATTTTGTCAGAAGGAGGGAAAAAGGGGCGCTGAAGGTGCTTCTCAATAATTTCGATTTGATGCGTGGCTGGTTTACCGGCGACCAGTTCCGGTCCAGGCACAGGTTCTGATATTGCAGGTTGAGCCTGAGTTTGAAATGCAATAACGCTCAGTAGCGCAGGGACGCAAGCCTGTTTTTCCGTTTCACCCAATAGCTCCAAAGCTCTCCCTGTCATAGCATGTGCATGGTTGTGTGCGTCCGCCCTGCCAACAGGTGAATCATACATGGTTAGCCGGGGTTAAATTAATCAACTCGACAACTCGACGCTGGTTCAGTTTCGGGTATAATTATTTGAAGCATGAAGAGGTCAGCCTGTGTCCATTCATCCCTCGCCTGTTACAAGAGGGGGGCTTATCTCTGCCAAAGAGGGGTGAACCGGATGCGTTAACACCGGAGCACAACCCTTTCGTACCATCATTTCCTGCTTCCGAAGGTTCCCCATGAGATTGCTCCCTGGATTCGTGCTTGGTTTTACACTCATCTTCACCCTCTCCCCGTCCGTCTCGGCCACTGATTACCGCGGTGATTGCACCATCGTCTTTCATGGGAGCTCAACCCTGCACGACTTCCAGGGCAAAGCGGGTTGTCAGCCTTTTACTGTCAGCAAGATCGACGGCGTTATCGATATGTCCAAAGTAAGCGTCGCGATTGCCGACATGGACACGCATAACGCAAAACGCGACAAGAAGATGCGTGAGATGTTCGAGGAGGACAGATTTCCTGTGATAACGGGCAGTGCAGGGGTGGTAGCTCTAAAGGATATCCGCGCCAGCATCACAAGGGAAAAAGGCGCTGACAGCGGCAAGGTTGGTTTCACACTGAAAATTCGGGAGATCGCAAAACCGGTGACCGCGACGGTGACAAATGTTGTGGAAACAGATTCACGCATCACGGCGGACCTCGCTTTTACTCTGTCTCTCGCGGAGTACCGACTGAAGCCTCCGTCGGTTCTCGGGGTGATCAGCGTCGACGATAAGGTTTCAGTAACAGCGACTGTCGTTTTGGACTCCAAATAAAACTCCTCCATCAATTCTTAAAGACCAGGGAGCATGTATGTCCATCTGGATCCACCAGGTAGAAACGGCAGTACCTGAAATGCGCTACGACCAGTCGGAGATCGGCCGGCAAATGATCGAGTGGACCCATGATGAGCGCGACAAGCGCCTGGTCCGGATGCTTTACCGCAACTCCGGGATAGAATCACGCCACAGCGTCATCCCTCATCTGGGCGCCAACTTCCTTGTCTCTGACGGCGCGGGATCTTTTCGACAGCAGAGTACGGCTGAACGTAACGCGATCTATACCCGCGAAGCCACGAAACTCGCCGTGGATCTTGGGCATAAACTGCTCGACGCCGCTCCCGGATTCATAGCGGCAGAGATCACCCATGTGATCACGGCGTCCTGCACCGGGTTTTTCAACCCGGGGATCGATTACCTGCTTTGCCAGGAATTGGGGCTGGCCGGAAACACCCAGCGCTTTCACCTCGGATTCATGGGGTGCTATGCCGCCTTTCCTGCCCTTAATATGGCAGCCCAGTTCTGCCTCGCCAACCCGAAAGCGGTGGTTCTGGTCATGTGCCTGGAACTTTGCACCCTGCATCTGCAGCTAAACGGCAGTGAGGATACCATTCTCGCCAATTCCCTGTTTGCCGACGGTGCCGGGGCAGTCCTGGTCAGCGCACGTGCGCCGCAACCCGGCACCGCCGCCTACCGGATCTGCGATTTCGAATCGGCCCTGATCCCGAGCGGGGTGGAGGCGATGGCCTGGAGCATCGGGGATCTCGGCTTCGACATCTCCCTGTCGAGTTATGTCCCGAAGATCATCGGTGCCGGGATTGCCGACGTGCTGCAGCCCCTGCTCGCCAGAAATGCCCTGTCGATGCAGGACATTCAGCGCTGGGCGGTGCATCCCGGAGGGAAATCCATCATCGACAAGGTCGCCGCAACCCTGCAGCTCTCTGCCGACCAGGTTCTGCCGTCGCGTCACGTCTTGCGCAGCTTCGGCAACATGAGTTGCGCCACCATTCTTTTCGTCCTCAAGGAGATGCTGGCGCATCCGGCTGCGGATCAGGACAAGGTCTGCGCCATCGCCTTCGGCCCCGGCCTCTCCGTGGAGATGAGCCTGCTTCAGATCGACAATGCCGCTGCCGGGCAGCTCTGCTGACCATGGATTCCCGGGCAGCAGCCTCTGTCGCCGCTGAAAAACTTTTTGCCCGGCTGGTCGGAAGATGGCGTTTGCCCTGTCTTTTCATGATCCTGTTCACGACCCTGGTCATGCTGTTTTTCACTCTCCGGGTTCGGATCGAGAGCGACAATCGCTCGATGATTTCCAGGGATCCGGAGCTTCAGGTCAATTACGCCCTGTTTCGCAAGACCTTCGGCAACGACGAAATGCTCCTGCTGGCCATCACCCGACCGCAGCTGCTGCGACCGGAAGGGCTGCAGATTATCGACAGGATCACCGAGGACATTTCCGGTGTCAGGGGTGTGACCCGGGTCTTGAGCCTGACCAATGCGATGCGGCTCGTTGCCGGGGATATCGGATCGGAAGCCGTTCCACTTGTTGCCAGACCTTTCACCGGGCACGATCCGCTGGAAATCCGACAGGCCCTGGAGCAGAACCCGGAACTCTCACAACTGCTACTGTCAAAGGATCGGCAGACCGGCGTCATCGTCATCGATCTGACCGGCGACGCGGTGCAACAGGAAGTGGGGATTGCCGCCATCGAAGCCCTCCTTGCGGCTCGCTTCAAGGATCAGGAGCTGCACCTGACCGGCATTCCCCTGCTGAAGCTGACCGTTTCGCGGTTAATCCAACGAGACCAGCAGGTGATCATCCCCTTTTCCGTGCTGATACTCGGCGTACTGCTGCTGCTCATGTTCCGACGCCTTTCCGGAGTGCTGCTTCCCGTGGCGGCCATGGCGATCACCCTCTGCTGGACCATCGGGCTTTACAGTTGGTGCGGCTATCCCCTGAACACCATTACCGCCCTGCTGCCGCCGGTGATCATGGTCCTTTCCATCGCGACCACTGTCCATCTTTACAGCGGCTGGCTTCAGCTCGCCGGGGAGCCGGGCGACCCGAAAACCCTGCTCGCACGGGAAATGCGGCAACTCTGTCTTCCCTGCCTGTTCACCGCGATTACCACCGCCCTTGGTCTGGTCTCGCTCCTGGTCAGCGATGTGCCTGCGGTTCAGCTCTTCGGCATTTTCAGCGCCGTCGGCGTCATGCTCTCATTTGTGGTCAACATCCTGGTGGTGCCGACGGTCTTGAGTTTTCTCCCCATACCGAAGACGGGGCGCCGCCTGTACGATAACGGTGCTCTCAGCACCCTTTTGCGCGCGACGGCTGACCTGACCGTTAATTCGCCGCGACTGGTGCTGATCTCCTCGCTGCTGCTCGCTTTGGCGGCACTGACCGGGGTCGGGCGCATCGAAAACAACACCGACCTGGTTCGTTTCCTCAAACCGGGGGCGACACTGCATCGCGATACCATGATGATCGACCGGGCCGTCGGAGGGGTGAACCGGATAGAATTCATGCTGACACGCAAGGACGGCAAGGCATTGACCGCCCTGGAGGACATGACCCGCCTGGGCAGGCTGCAGGAGTCAATCGATCACCTGCAAGAGGTCTCCGGAAGTTTCAGCATCCTCGGCGTACTGAGGCAGCTCAGCCGCGCCGAAAGAAAGCAAGTGGAGCTGGCCCTGCCCGACGACGGCGACGACCTGCTCACCCTTTTCGACCTGCTGGAGGTTGCCCCGGATCAGGAATTTCTGCGCAAGATCATCAGCGCCGACTTCACCAGGCTTCGCCTCAGCGTGCGGACCAAGGCGATCGGCACCTCCGACACGGCGAACCTGGTGTCGCGCATCGAGCAGATGGCCGCCAGCCAGCTTGGGGCGAGCTACCATCTGGCGGCCACCGGGGAGTACTATCAGCTGGTTACCGATTCCAACCGGCTGGTGTCAAACCTGATCAGCAGTTTCAGCCTCTCCCTGGGTACCGTTTTCTTCGCGATATTCCTGCTCTTTCGATCCTGCAAACTGCTGGCGCTCTCCCTGGTCCCGAACCTGATTCCACTGGCGTGGACCGCCGGGCTTGCCGGTTTCCTCGGTATCGATCTCAGTACCGGAACCGCTATGATTGCCTCCGTGGCCATCGGCCTGACGGTCGACAGCACCATTCATTATCTCTCCCGGTTCCAGAGGGAGGACCGGGGGGACTGCAAGGAGGCGGTAAGACGCACCACCATGGCAACCGGCCGCGCACTGAGCATCTCCGCGCTGGTTCTTTTTTTCGGTTTCTCGGTCGGCGCATTGAGCAGCTTCATGCCGACCATCTACTTTTCAGTTCTGACCGGGATCACCATGCTCGGTGCCGTGATTTGCGATCTCCTGGTCCTGCCGGCCAGCCTGGTTCTCCATGATGCCTGGCAAAGAAGGTGACCTACATGAAAAAGATGCTCGTACTCTTGATGATCTGCCTGCTTCTCCCCGAGCTTTCCCTGGCAGCGCAGGGAGACCGGGAAGTGCTGATCCGGCGCGCCCCGGTTCCCGCCGACCCGCCCTACCAGGGTGAGGTCCGCCTGCTGCGCCGCGATTCCGCGCAGGTGGTGCAAACCCTTCTCAACAGCAAGGTGATGAACCGGGTGGTCGCGGCTATTCAGGAAAAAGAGCTGAAGGAGTGGCCACAGGATCGGGAGGGGTCCGCCGATTCCCGGCGCTACACGGAGGAACTCGTGCTGGCGCACCGGATCGTTCGGGAACGCGCCAAGGAGAGGCAGAAGGGTGGAGACCGCGAGCGTCACCTCCAGCTGATGATCGAATTCGTACTGGAAGCCGAGCGAGGATACCTGGCCCTGTACGCACCGACCCTGACGCAGGAGGGGGATCATCTGGTCCTGCAAAAGAGAGAACTTTTGAAGAAGCTGCCACTGTCACGCAACTACCTGCAGAAGAACATGCAGGTCATCATTCAGGACAGCTTCCAGCTGGAGGCCGGCACAGCGATCGAATTGTTGCAGCAGGCAGCGGGGGATTAATGAGGCGCAACTGGCTGGATCTTCTGCAAATCGGTAAGGAGATCGATACTCCGGATAAAAAGCGGCGCTTCAACGAAAGGCATTTTACCGAAGCCGCAAGCCGCTATGACATCGCCACCCGGGCCATGTCGCTTGGCCGCGACCAGAGCTGGAAAAAAGAGCTGGTCGCCGCCCTGCCGGAGATTGATGAGCCGCTCTGCGTCGATCTCGCCTGCGGGACCGGAGATGTCGCCTTCCTGCTCGGTTCCAGGTTCGCCCGGGGGCGGATCACCGGCATCGACCTGACCGCCGACATGGTGACTCTGGCCGCACGGCGCAACCGTTTCCACAATGTCCGCTTTGCTTGCCAGGACATGACCGAAACGAGCTTCGCCGATGCAAGCATCGATCTCGTCACCGGCAGTTATGCATTGCGCAACGCGCCCGATCTTGCCAAGGGGCTGCAGGAGGTGCACCGGATACTGAAGCCGGGCGGGGATGCCGCCTTTCTCGACTTTTCCAAATCGGGCCGGCCCGAGATGCAGGCCATCCAATACTGGCTGCTCAAATGCTGGTGCGGCCTCTGGGGAACCGTGCTGCACGGAAATCCGACCATACACGCCTATATCGCCGACAGCCTGGAGCAGTTCCCGCCCCGTGACGACTACCATGAACTGGTCCGGCGCACCGGTTTTGACCTCGTCTCCAGCAGACTCTTCTATTTCGGCATGCTGGAACTCCTGGTGATCCGGAAAACTTGACCCGGACCGGCGGCCCGACAAGGGGAGATGACATGAGACTCAGTGTTGCGAGCAATTTCGACCCGGAACTGGTGGAGAGGTGCCGGGATTACCCGGTCACCGAGATGTTCGCAAAGCTGCGCACCGATGCCGTGGGTGGCGGCCGGGCACCGTACCAGCTGGCCAAGGTGTCGCGCCGGCAACTTGAAGAGCATGTCCGGCATCTGCATAAATCGGGCATCGCCTTCAACTACCTGCTCAATTCATCCTGCATGGGCAACCGCGAGATCACCCGCAGGGGGCAGAAGGAGATCAACGAACTGCTCGGCTGGATCAGTGACCTCGGGGTCACGGCGGTCACGGTCGCATCTCCCTTCATGCTGCAGCTGATCAAGGCCCGTCACCCCGATCTGAAGGTGAGGATCTCCGTGTTCGGGGGGGTCGACCGGGTGCGCAAGGCACAGATGTGGGAAGAGCTCGGTGCCGACTGTATCGTCCTCGACAGCATCCTGGTCAACCGCGAACTGGAGACGCTCAAGGAGATCCGCAAGGCGGTGAAGTGCGATCTTGAACTGATGGCCAACAACAACTGCCTGGCCGGATGCGCCATGTCGCCCATGCACATGAACGCCTTGGCCCACACCGGTCAGGCCTGGCACGAGAACAAAGGGTTCTTCATCGACTGGTGCTTTCTCAAATGCACCGAGATGAAGCTGCGGGACCCGGTACATTACCTCCGCTCGGAGTGGATACGCCCGGAAGACCTCCACCTTTACGAGAAGCTGGGCTACGACCTGTTCAAAATCGCCGAGCGCGATATCCCCACCGAAATGATGATGAAGCGGGTCAAGGCCTACAGCGAGCGCCGTTATGACGGCAACCTCCTCGATCTGATCCAGGCATACGGTTTTCAGGGGATCAGGGAGAACCACAGCTACTACCGGCGCGGAATTGGCTGGTTCTTGCGCTTCATCATCAGGCCGGGGCTGGCCAATCCGTTTCGTATGCTGCCACTGAAGCGCCTGGCGGAACTGCGCGGCATGACGCAGCCGATCGCGGGGCATGCGCCGGTATATATCGACAACCGGGCTCTGGACGGGTTCATGGAGCGCTTTCGTGACAAGAGCTGTATCGGCGTCGACTGCGCAGAGTGTCGCTGGTGTCACGAGTTTGCCGCCAAGGCGGTGACTATCGATGAGAGCAACCGGGCTGCGGCCTTGGAGGCCTATGAAGAGCTTTTCGACTCGTTGAACGGCGGCAGCATGTGGCGCTATCTGCCGGCGCGAAAGACGGTGAAGCGGTAAAAGGGACGGCGACCAATAACGGTTAAGGAGAGGGCCTATAGTCCCCTCTCCCCTTGTGGGAGAGGGATATTTCTACTTTGTCAGATTACAGCACAACGCCGTCATCCTCCCCCCATCCCCCTCCCAGCCTCCCCCTTGAAGGGGGAGGAGCCTTAAAATCCCCTCCCCTTCAAGGGGGAGGAGCCTTAAAATCCCCTCCCCTTCAAGGGGAGGGTTAGGGTGGGGATGGGGGCAAGGTGGTAATGTGACAAAGTAGAATTAGGGAGAGGGGGAAATGCACAGGAATCATCCGGCGTCTCCCGACAGGACCAGCAACCAGAAGTGTTCCCTGGTTATGGTGAAACGCGAGCTGCCCGCTTTCTCAGCAAGCGCAGCGAGCTCCGGTTGGGTAAACGCCCTCAGCACCGAAAGCGGACCGTCGTTGCGGGTCACGCGGTTCCGGGCCAGGAGCCTGGTCAGAAGGTAGATGAGCGCGTAGGCGATCCAGCTTCTTTGCAGGTCCATGACGATATAGCCCCGCCTGGCAATTCTGCGCATCTCCTGTATCAGGTGCACGTTCTCCGCCTCGGTAAAATGGTGCGCGGTTTTGCTGCAGAGTACAAAATCGAAGCTTTTGTCGGGAAACCGGAGGCGCAGGGCGTCCGCCACCTCGAGGGTTATCTCGGCATGGCCGGCTGTCTGTTTGCGGGCCAGATCTACGGTTCGGGGATTCATGTCCACCCCGGTAATGCTCGCCTTGAGTCCCGCCTTTCTCGCCCAGTCGGCAATGGCGATCGGCAAGTCCGCCGAACCGGTGGCGATGTCCAGCAAGGAAAACTCCGACACCTCGCCCATCTTTGCCGAGAGCTGTTTCAATAGCGCGCGCCGGTCCCCCAGGTACCGGTTCACCATCCTTATGTCGGCAAGACTTTCCTGCAGTTCATCGGGGGTGTAGGCTTCGGGCGTGAGATCGAGGATTTCACGGCCGGTGCGCTTCTCCGGAGTGAGTAATGTAAAAGCCACCGGGCACGGGAACGACATGGCCGCTCCTATTTGGGCCAAACAGGGCTGGTGAGCTCAATGCGCCAGATCGGCCCTTCGTTGGCAAGCGGCCCTTGGAACTTCACAAAACCGGGCACATCGGCCGTGACGATCCAGATATGGTTATCGGGCGGCATCTTCCCCAGCAATGTGGCCGGGACTTTGAGCAGTCCGAGCTTCGGTTTGAGCACGTAGTGGAGGGCGCCCTTCTTGAGGTCGCCTATGGTGAAGCTATCCTCACCCGACGGGATCATCTCCAGTTCAATCACCCTTGGTGTGGGCGTAAAGGCCACCATGTGGACGACTTCCTTGGCTCCCTTCAGATTCTTCGCCACCGTCGGAACCATGCCGTTATAGACATCAATAGGCAAATCCAGCTTGCCGTTCAGCACCTTCTCCCGCCCTTCCTTGCGCGGCTTGATTTTCACCCGATACCTCCCGCTGCCCCGCTCCAACGACGCGTCCATATCTTCTCGGAACGCCGGTCCCTTCTGCACCAAGCGGTAGCTTTTCATGACGAAGTTGCGCTGCTGGGTGAAAACAGCCGACTCGTCGTGCTTCGACCCGTCCTTGAAATGAAGCACGGTCCTGGTCTTGATCTCCCCTCCCCTGCTGGTCTGGAGGAAGTCCCCCGAGGCAATGCGACTCCCATCGGAATCGCTCAGCACGAGAAACCCGCGCACCATCCCCTCGGTGTGGCGAACCGGTACAGCTGCAGCCTCGACAGCAACGGGGAAGAGAAACGGCGCTGCGAGTATTAAAAGAAATACGGTAGCCCATCTTGCCGACAAAAATGTGGCACGGCATGAGCCACGGCGTATACCAGATGTCTCATAGAACCCGTTGCAATCGGGAAAACAGCTCACGGCACTCTCCTCTTTTAAGGCTCCCCCTTGAGTAAGCCAAAGCTAACTAGCTGATATTCCACGCCTGCTGATGCTGACTTACTATATGACATGGGGCCGCCACCGGCGGCGTGGGACGCTGATTAGTGCCTATCTGCAGCCAAAGACCTCCCCCCTTTGTAAAAGGGGGGTCGGGGGGATTTTACCCAGGGTTGCAACGGAGTGCCGACGGCGCAAAGGCAAATCCCCCTAAATCCCCCTTTTTCAAAGGGGGACTTCCCGCTGCACTGATGCAAGCTGCAGATTAGCATTAATCAGGTAAGGCTATGACCAATTTTGAGTGGCTCAGGAGCGGCCGGGACCGTTCAGTCGCTGAACGGTCCCGGAGTTACGCCGGTCAAGACCCTTGCTTAAGAAACCGGTAGGGATCCGCCCTGGTAAGCCAAGGGGAATTGGGATAATCGTCCAGCAAACGGTCATAGATGCCGATCAGGCTTTTCACGTCGTGCGTCTCTATGTACCGGGAAACCCCGTTCAGGTAGACCGCCTCCGGCGCCAGGGTGCTGGTTGCATGGTCAGCCAAAATCTGTTCGAAATACCCGCAAGCAGCCGGGCGGTCCGGCTGGTCGAATTTAGCCTTCCCCATCCCCAGCAGCAGCGACGGGATCAGTTCCTGCGGCGGGTAAAATCCCAGGGTCCGGTAGTGTTCGGTCCCCTCGGCATCGAGCAGCAGCAGCGTCGGCGTCCATTTCACCTTGAACTTGGGTCCGAAAACGGGATCTGAAGCTTGCAGGCGCACGGGAATCAGGTTTTCATTGATGAAGCCGATCACCGCAGGGTTGATGTACGCGACCGCGTCCATGCGTTTGCAGCCGATTCAGCCAGGGCTGAAGAAATCCAGCAGGACCAGCTTTTGTTCTGCTCGGGCCTTGGAGAACCCCTCGTCAAACGACTCTATCCAGTTTATCTGTGTCATAGCATCCTCCTCAGGATTAGATATTTTTGATAGGGAGAGTGTATCAGAAAGAAAGCCAACTGCAGCCGATGCTCCGAGTTCTTCAGCTCCCTCTATCAGGCCGGCCCCATCCGGGCATGCCTGGTCGTTACCAAGTCACACCACAATAACCTGTTGACTCTTAAAAACCGGCGGGAGTACAATGAAATCATTGGAAGGAAAAGATCTTTGAAAACAACTCCGGATGCATGTTCAGGCATTTAGGAGTTGGTAATTGACGTTCAACAGACCAAGCCGAAAGGCCCAACATCTCTTTCGTCAGGCACTTAAAACGCGCTGAAAAAGGGTGGAAGCAAAGTTTTACCGGGTCGTGTATCCATACTTCACCTCCCAGACGCTCCACACCCACGACCAGAGAAATGGTCCCCATTGAACGTCAGTTATTTTTCGGGAAAAGGCTCGGTGACATTCATCGGGCCTTTTTTTATGCCAGCATTTCACCCTCCCCCCGGCCCCCACTGCCATTAAGTTAAGGGAATGAGAGGTAGGGTGGGCCGTGCCCACCACAACCGCATCCTGATGGTGGGCACGGCCCACCCTACATGATTCACGGAATCACCGCTTAACTTAATGGCAGTGCCCCCGGCCCCTCCCATCAAGGGAGAGGGGAGTTTTAACCAGCGGAAAATTGACGCTGAGTAAGTTCACCCTTTATCCTCCACGTCCCCTCCCCTTCAAGGGGAGGGTCAGGGTGGGGATGGGGGCCATCTGGAATAGGGGTTTTTAACCAGGTTGGCATTACTGTATCTTGGATCACCTGAGACCTCTTCACCGACCCAAGGTGGCAGGTCTATCAGTTGCTCTTCTGATTCGAGCTCAACCTCCGCCACAACCAATCCCTCATTCTCCTTCAGAAACTCATCAACCTCCCATTTAACCCCGGCGTGCATAACGTCATAGCGGTTCTTCTCGATGTACGGCTGCAGGCAAAGACGAGCCAATAGCTCCCTGGCATCAGCGGCAGGGATTCGATACTCATACTCCAGCCTTGTTATACCCTCGGGTTTCCCCTTGATGGTCAGAAAGGCCTGTTCCTCCTGCAGACGAACACGAACGGTGCACTCACCGGCCATAACAAGATATCCTTGGCAGGTATGTGCAGCCTTACTCCCGACTCGCCACTGATTGCCGTTTACCAGGAACTTCCGTTCGATCTCTTTGCCCATATCAGAAAGCCTCCCCGAGCTATTTAACTCTATGTAGAAACAACCGGTTTTAGCTTAACATAATTTTGTCGTACTCGTCGCCGGGCCGGATGTTAGGACTCTTTTCTGTTAAACTCTTGTCTATGGAAAAATCACCACTGCGCGAATGCACTCTCTCAGAGACCGAAACACTTCGCTATCGCATCTATGGAAGCGGACCCAAAACCCTTGTCCTGATCCACGGGCTCGCGGCACGCTCAGAGACCTGGACCGACCTGGTCCCCCTCTTTCCTTCCGACAGGTACACCGTGTATCTGCTCGACCTTCTCGGGTCGGGTGAATCGTCCAAACCCAAGGTCGCCGATTACTCCATCCGGGGACACAGCCGAAGGCTCCTCCGCTTCCTCGAAAAGGGGTCGCTTTCGGATGTTACGCTGGTGGGGCACTCGTTGGGGGGAGCTGTCGTCCTTCTAGCTGCCGTCGAGGCGATGCTCGGGGAAAAGTCGGATATGCTTACCTCGATGATCATCATGGCCGGTCCGGGATACCTCCAGCGCCTCCCCCTCATGGCCGATATCTTCCGGCAACCCTTGGCCGGAAAGCTTTTCATTGCCCTCTACGCACCCGACGCATGGGTGAAGATGGGGCTCCGGATGGCCTATCACGACCCCCGGCTCGTCGACCGGGAGCACATAGCCCGCTATGCCCCGTGTTACCGCGACAAGGAGGCGAAGCGGGCGCTGGTTGAGACCTGTCGCACCCTGATCCCTCCCGATCAGGAAGAAATCTCCGCGTGCTACGGCAAGCTCATTCTCCCCGTGCTTCTCCTCTGGGGCCGGCACGACAAGATCGTACCGCTCTCCCAGGGGAAAAGGCTGGAAGCCGCCATCCGTGGGGCGAGGCTGGAAGTGATCGAGGATTGCGGGCACAATCCCCAGGAAGAAAAGCCGGAGGCGGCCCTGGCCATCATTGACAGGTTCGTCATGCAAGGCGGAGAACAACCCGATTAGCACCCCCCCGACCTGCAGTGCTTTCTCTCTCTAAGATAAAACAGTCATCTTCCCAAGCTCATACTCACTCTCCTCCCTCCGGAGGCACTGCCATTAAGTTACCTGATTAGCGTCAATCTTTCGCTGGTTGAAACTCCCCCCCTCCCTTGATGGGAGGGGGAGGGGCACCGCCATTAAGTTAAGGGGATGAGAGGTAGGGTGGGCCGTGCCCACCACAACCGCATCCTGATGGTGGGCACGGCCCACCCTACATGATTCACGGAATCACCGCTTAACTGCAGTGGGGGGGGAGGGTGAGGCTCATGCCAGCTTTTCACCCTCTCCCCAACCCTCTCCCATCAAGGGAGAGGGGGCTTTTGCAGCGTGCACGAAACTAGCATTGGCCTTAACAACCCTGATTAGCGCTTATCTTCCGCTGTTCAGGTCCCTCCCCCTTCAAGGGGGAGGTCAGGAGGGGGATGGGGGTGTTTTTGCACCGGAGCTAACCCCATCCCCACCCCGACCCTCCCCTTGAAGGGGAGGGAGTTTTTTCAGCGGAAGATCAGCGCTAATCAGGTAACTAAATGGCAGTGCCCTCCGGGGGCGGGGACAATCGGCATGTGGAATCCAACCATTGTTGCACCTTCGTGTACCTTCCCGCCTTCGGCCAGGCTCGCTCAGGCTGGCCGAAAAGTTGGTGGCGACAGAGGCATGGCATTGCAGAGCGGCATCTCAGAGCAGCATCGGTTGCGCCGCTTTGGACAGAGCATGAGGGTTGATGTTATGATGGCTGAAAGACATCACACCTAACAAGGAGAGGGATCATGAGAGCGCAATGGATCATGAGAACCATAGTGGGCGCATCAACGGTCGCCCTGTTGGCAAGTGGTTGTGCGACGGGCCCCGACGGCAGCTACGAATATCAGAAAACGGGGTTAGGCGCGCTGGGCGGAGCCGCATTGGGTGCCGGAGCAGGCGCGTTGATCGGCGGGAAAACGCACAGGGGACGCAATGCCGCCATCGGCGGCCTGACCGGCGCAGTGGTGGGAGGTGCAGTCGGGAACTACATGGACCGGCAGGCGGCGGCCCTCAAGCAGAGCATGCCGGAAGCGGAGGTGGTACGAGACGGCGACAAGGTCTTCGTTGCACTGCCGTCGGGCATCCTGTTCGACCTCGGAAAGGACGCTCTGAAACCGTCGGCCAGAGATTCGCTGAGCAAGGCTGCGACTACCCTCAAGGACTCGCAGACCGATATAATCATCCAGGGGCACACCGACTCTACAGGCTCGGATGCCGTCAACCAGCCCCTGAGCGAGAGGCGCGCCAACCGGGTACGCGAGTATCTCATGTCGCAGGGAGTGGCCGGTTCCCGGATGATGGCGGTCGGATACGGATCGAGCCGCCCCGCTGTCGCCAACGATACCGAAGCTAACCGCGCACTGAACCGCCGCGTGCAGTTGGAGATCAGCCCCAATGCAAAGCTGAAAGCGCAGGGGAGCGGCAGCAACTGACTTTCAGAAAGTGCCCGACTCATCAGCACCCGGGACCAAAAAGGGACGCCTCCCGCAGTTTAACAGGAGGCGTCCCTTCTTTTATTGACCATCCTCAGTCGTCCTCGCCTCCCGTTAAGGCTGGGCAAGGGTGCCCCAACGGGTTGAGCGCAGCGCCTTTATCACCCCATCCCCCTCCCGACCTCCCCCTTGAAGGGGGAGGAGCCATAACGTCCCCTCTGAAGAAGGAGGAGCCATAACGTCCCCTCCCCTTCAAGGGGAGGGTCAGGGTGGGGATGGGGTACCTGCCTTATCTGTTCTTGATGAAGGTCCCCTTCTCATATTCCTCGAATGCCACCTTCAGCTCTTCCTGGCTGTTCATGACGATCGGGCCGTACCAGGCGACCGGCTCACCGATCGGCTTTCCCGATACCAGCAGGAAGCGGACCGGGCTTTTCTGGGTGGTTACCGCCACCGCGTCGCCGTCCTCATAAAGGATCAGGTTCTCCGCGCTGCAGGAGCACTTGCGCTGGAAATCGAAGTAGTTGCTCCCCACCACCTCATGCGAAAATGCGTTTCTCTCCGGGTCGAAATATCCCTCTCCGTCGATGACGTAGGCAAGTGCCGTATAGCCCCGCTTGATAGCATGGGTGAAGGTGCTGTCGGCCGCTACCGTAACATCGAGGTATTCGGGATCGACGACCACGTCCCGCACCGGCCCCTGGACTCCGCCCGCCTGCCCGCAGATCACCTTGACCCGGGCGCCATTGAGCTCCGCCTCCGGGATCTCCGCGGCGACTATCCCCCGGTAGCGGGGGTCCATCATCTTGTGGGAGGCAGGGAGGTTTGCCCAGAGCTGGAAGCCCCACATCAGGCCGGCCTGGTCGCCGCGCGGCATCTCCTGATGGATGATGCCGCTGCCGGCGGTCATCCACTGCAGATCGCCCGATTCGATCACCCCCTTGTTCCCCATGCTGTCGCCGTGCTCGACCCTGCCATGCAGGACGTAGGTGATGGTCTCGATGCCGCGGTGCGGATGCCAGGGAAACCCCTTCAGATAATCCTCCGGGTTCTCCGAATGGAAATCGTCGAACAACAGGAAGGGGTCGAATAGCGGCACCTGATGGTAGCCGAAGGCCCGCTTCAGGTGCACCCCTGCCCCCTCGATGGTCGGTTTGCTCTTCCAGACCTTGCTGATCTTGCGAATGGACTTCATCGATTACCTCCCGTGTAAAATTTCCAGCTGCATCAAAAGGCGAAGCAGTCGCAGCCAAGCCCCCAGAGCCTCTTCTCTCTAGGGAGCCATACCTTTCTGGGAGCGTGACATGAGCACCCCCGGTGCGTCTGCGCGGAAGGCGCCAGGCCGCTCTGGTAGCCGCCGTAGGCTGCGACCGGCGACCAGTCGGGACTGACCGGCAGAGCGGGCACCAGGCCGCCGAACTCCCGCGAGCCGTAGACCACCCGCCCCCCCACGATGGTCAGGACCGATTCGATCCCCCTGATCTCCTCTTCCGCAACGGTGAAGTAATCCGAGGAGAGCACCGCCAGGTCGGCCGGCTGCCCCTTGGAAAGGGTCCCCTTTTTCCCCTCCTCGCCGGAAAACCAGCTGCTTCCGGTCGTATAGAGACGAAGCGCCTCCTCGCGCCCGAGCCGGTTCGCCTCCGGGTAGAGCTGCATCTTGCCGACGGTCCGGCCGGTAACGAGCCAGTAAAGGGCGACCCAGGGGTTGTAGCTCGACACCCGGGTGGCATCGGTGCCGGCGCCCACCGGAATTCCCATTTCCAGCATCCGTCTGATCGGCGGGGTATGTTCGGCCGCCCCCCTGCCGTAGCGCTCCCGGAAATACTCCCCCTGGAATGCCATGCGGTCCTGGATGGCGATGCCGCCGCCGAGCGCCTTGACCCGCTCGAGACTGGTCGGCGTGACGGTTTCGGCATGGTCAAAGAACCAGCGCAAGCCATCGAAGGGGACGTCGCGGTTCACCTCCTCGAAGACGTCGAGGAAGCGGGAGATCGACGTCTCGTAGGTGGCGTGGAGGCGAAACGGCCAGCGCTTCTCCGCGAGGAGCCGGACCACGTGGGTGAGTTCCTCTTCCATGATCGGCGGCAGATCGGGGCGCGGCTCCAGGAAGTCCTCGAAATCGGCGGCGGAGAAGACCAGCATTTCGCCGGCGCCGTTCAGGCGCAGGAGGTCGTCCCCCTGCCCCGGCGAGGCGATGTTGACCCAATGGGAGAAATCCGCCAGTTCCTCCTTCGGGTGCTGGGTGAAGAGGTTGTAGGCGATGCGCAGGGTCAGCTCCCCCTGATCCGCCAGCTCCTGTATCACCTGGTAATCGTCCGGGTAATTCTGGAACCCGCCGCCGGCGTCGATGGCGCTGGTGAGCCCCAGCCGGTTCAACTCGCGCATGAACTGGCGGGTCGAGTTGAGCTGGTCCGGATGGGAAAGCTTCGGCCCCTTGGCGAGGCTTGCGTACAGGATCATGGCGCTCGGCTTTGCGATGAGGAGCCCGGTCGGATTGCCCCTCTTGTCGCGCTGGATCTCCCCGCCCGGCGGATTGGGCGTGTCGCGTGTGTAGCCCAGGGCGCGCAGCGCTGCGCCGTTCACGATGGCGCGGTCGTACAGATGCAGGATGAAGACCGGCGTCTCGGGCGCGACCTGGTTGATCTCCTCAAGTGTCGGCATGCGCCGCTCCAAAAACTGGAATTCCGACCAGCCGCCTATCACCCGCACCCACTGGGGGGGAGGCGTGCGCCGGGCCTGTTCCCGCAGCATGGTCAGGGCATCGGCCAATGACGGCACACCGTCCCAGCGCAGCTCCATGTTGAAGTTGAGACCCCCCCGGATCACGTGGATGTGGGAGTCGTTGAGTCCCGGAATGACACGCCGCCCCAGGAGATCGATGCGATCGGTTTTGTCATCGGCGCCGACCAGGATCTCCTTCCCGCCTATGGCTGCTATCCTGCCATCCGCGATGGCGAGGACCGAGGCCTGGGGCTGCGCATCATCGAGGGTGGTGATTTTTGCGTTGTACAGAATCAGCTCTGGTAGGTTCATGTCGCTGTCCCCTTGCTAATTGTGCTCCAGAAGCTCCACAGTCGGATCCGATAGATCCAGTCCCGGTCTCACGGTCCGCTTGATCGAATCAGCTTCAGCAGCTCTTCGGCTGCCGGTCGCGAAGATGCCGGGTTCTGACCGGTCACAAGCTTGCCGTCCACCTGGACGTAGGCGGCCCACTTGGCGGCCCTGCTGAAGATCGCATCCCGCAACTTGAGGCGGTTCTCCAGCAGGAAAGGGACCACTTCGGTCAAGCCCACCGCTTCCTCTTCTGCGTTGCTGAACCCGGTCACGTGCTTCCCTTTGACCAGATACTCACCCCCCTTGCCCCGCGCATTTACCAGCACGGCCGGGGCGTGACAGACCGCACCGACCGGCTTGTCTGCGTTGACAAAATCCTCGATCAGAGCAACAGAGGCGGCGCTCCCCGCCAGATCCCAGAGCGGACCATGCCCACCGGGGAAAAATATAGCGTCGAAGTCCTCCTCGGAAACCTCTGCAAGCTTTTTACTGTTGGCAAGTTTAGCCTGTGCTGCGTCGTCTGCCTCGAATCGTCTGGTGAAGTCGGTCTCGTTTTCGGCAAGATCGCTCTTGGGATCGACCGGAGGCTGCCCCCCCTTGGGTGAAGCGATGGTCACCTCGGCACCTGCATCGAGAAAGGTGTAGTAGGGAGCGGCGAATTCCTCCAGCCAGAAGCCGGTCTTCTTCCCCGTGTCCCCAAGCTCGTCGTGAGAGGTCAATACCATCAGTATCTTCATGGCTACGCTCCTTTTTATTTATGCCCCGAGATCCCCGGGAGCAACTCAGCTGCGACTCATGCATCGATGCGGTCAGTAACTGACATACAACATTTCAACGGGAAATCAACTTGAGACCATACTTCGCGCGGCGCAGCCCTGCAGTCAATATCCTGATATAATTAATCTTTTATGCGATTTCATCAATTGCAAACATTCTTCAGGCAGCAGTTTGCGCCGCATCGTTTCTCTCACCAAAGCAAGAGTCTCCGGAGCTGTCCCGGCTATCCCGATACCGTATACACTTTTGTGCTGACTTTTTTCTAATATGCGGTAATATGCAACCATACGGGCCGACCCGGAAGGTGCCATGTTCCCTCGCGTCACGTCCCTGTTTACGACATGATGCGCCTATTTATTGAATGACTGGATTGGTCTATTTCATGGTGAAGCGGAGGAAGCATGTTGCTGGAAAGGTTAATAGAGAGGGCAAAGCAGAAGCCGGAGTTTGACTGGGACTCTTATTACACCTGGCTATTCTCTGAGGACGCCGGCCGAGAAGTAACCGGCTTCACGTTCTGGGAATGCAGAAAATGTCTGACCGTAAATGTGCTCTACCTGCCGGCGCGCTACGGAAAGTGCCGCTGTTGCTCGCTGATACATCTGCCATCCTCTTAAACAAACCGAGGGCCAAGATGTAGGAAAATGGCCGCCGTACTTGGGTTATACCGGAAGTTCGACGGAAAACTCGGCGCCCTCATGCCTGTTACGTACCGAGAGCCTTCCCCCCATGCTCTTTTCGATGATCATCTTCGACATATAGAGGGCCATACCGGTCCCCTGCGATTTGAATTTCGTGGTGAAATAGGGGTCGAAGATCTTGTCCAATATATCCTCAGGGATACCTCCAGCGTTGTCACTGATCGTGATGAGGTTTCTGCCGTCTTCGCAACCACAGCGTATCTCGACCGCCGGATCAGGCGTGCCTCGTTCAATCAGCACGTCCTTGGCATTGTTGAGCAGGTTCAGGACTACCTGGGAAAATTCGATGCCGAAGCCCGTCATCGCGTGGGTGCCGTCGTTGACGATCCGGACCGCGATTCCGTTCTGCTCATAGCTCGCGCGCACGATAGAGAAGGCTTTTTCCACCATGTCGATGGGGTCGAATCGTGCGCGGACACCCTCGGGCATGAAGAAGCTTTGAAATACGCTGATGATCTTCGACAATGAGTTGACGATCTCCATGCATTTTTTCACACAGAGGGTGAAAGAGTCCAGATTCTGTCTTCCTTCCTTGAACTCAAGAAGAGCGCCCTGGAGCAACAGGCCGAGGCTGTTTAGCGGCTGACGCCATTGATGGGCGATGTTGCTCAAGAGCTCCCCCATCGCCGCCAGACGCGCATTGTGGAACAGGATGCGGTCCTTTTCAAGATTCTTTTCGACCTCCTCGACGACTCTTTGCTCCAGGTCCGCGTTCAGGGCTTCCAACTCCCTCTGTTTAACAGCCAGGGCCTCCTCGGCCAGCTTCCTTTCCACGACCTCCTTCTGCAATTCCTCGTTCATGCCGGCAAGCGTCACGGTTCGCTCTGCAACACGTTTCTCAAGCGATTCATTGGCGTCCTGCAGCTCCTTCGCCAGGTGGCGGATATGAAGATGCACCCCGACGCGGGCCAGTACTTCTTCCCGCTGCAGCGGTTTGGTGACGTAATCAACAGCCCCCACCGCAAATCCCCTTACCTTGTGATCCGTTTCCGCCAGGGCGGTCATGAAGATCACGGGGATATCGCGGGTCCCTTCGATGCTTTTCAGGCGGCGGCAGGTTTCGAAGCCGTCGATGCCCGGCATGAGCACATCCAGCAGGATCAGGCCGGGTCGGGTCAGAACGGCCCGGCTGATGCCGCTTTCGCCATCCTCAGCCACGAAGATCCTGTAACTGTACTCCTGCAGAACGGCCGACAAGATGGCGAGATTGTTGGAGTCGTCATCGATGATCAGAATAGCGGCCTGCTGCAGACCCGTTCCTGCTGCATCATTTTGGTCAGGGTTCATAGTCGGTCTCTCATGTGTTGTTCCACCAGAGTCACAATCGCCTTTGCCTTGAACTTTCCGGCCAGCCCACGCAGCTTGCCGGCGAAGGCCCGGTATTTTTGATCCCTCTCCTCCAGCAGCGCGGCCCAGTTCCGGATCAGTTGCATGTCCCCCATCAGTGCCAGTTCATAGAGCTCCGACAGCTCTTCCGGCGCGGGCACCTCGACCGGTTCTTCCGGTTCCTGCGTCTCCATCGCTGCCGCTTCCGGCAGCACCGGCACCGCCGTCTCCCAGACCAGGCCCAGGTGCCTGCCGATCTTATCCAGCAGCAGTTCAAGTGGTATCGGTTTCAGCATTAAATCATCACAGACAGCGGCAAATGCATCCCTGCGCGCACTCTCCTTGACCATGGCCGTTATGCCGATGATCCTGGTGGCGTCCAGCTCAGGGAGCCGCCTCATTTCTTGAGCCGTTTCCAGGCCGTCCATCTCGGGCATGACCAGATCCAACAGCACAAGATCCGGCGGCTTTTGCCGTGCATGACGCAGCGCCTCCCGGCCGTTGTCAGCGGTGACCAGCTCGAACCCCAGCGGTTCCAGCAGCGCAACCAGCATCGAGGCATTGGTAAGGTTGTCGTCCACCACCAGTATCCTGTTACGTTTCCCCCGATAGCCGATGACGGTCTGTCCGGCCACCTCCCTGCAGACCTCGTCCCCGGATGCCGCCGGCAAAGGGAGATCCACCCGAAAGGTGCTCCCTTTGCCGGGTTCGCTCTCCACTGCCACCTTCCCCTGCATCAATGTCACTAACCGCTCGGTGATGGAGAGACCCAGGCCGGTCCCCTCACGGATCTGCCCGGCGCCGACCAGCTGCGTAAACGGCTCGAAGATCGTCTCCAGCTGGTCCGCCCCGATCCCGATTCCGGTGTCCGCAACCTCGCATCTGAACATGCCCCCGTCCTGGTCGTAGCTCACCCGTGTCATAACGCGGCCGCGGCGCGTGTACTGGACCGCATTGGAGATCAGGTTCAGCAGGATCTGCTTGACCTTGCGCTGGTCCCCCCGCACGCATCTCGGCAAAGCGGTGCACTCCTCGTACTGGAAAGCCAGATCCTTTTGATCCGCCCGGATCTTGGCGATATTGAATACCTGTCGCAGCAGTTCGTACAGATCAAAGGAGATCTCTTCGATCTCCATTTTTTGGGCTTCTATCTTCCCCATGTCCAGGAGGTCGTTAATCAGCGCAAGCAGATGCTCTCCGCTGCCGCGCATGATTTCCAGCTGCTGACGTTGCGCGTCGGTCAGGTTGTTCTGGCGCTTGAGGATCTGGGCATATCCGAGTATGGCGTTCAGAGGTGTTCGCAGCTCGTGGCTCATGCTGGACAGGAAGGCGCTCTTGGCCTGGCTCGCCACTTCGGCCCGCTCCTTGGCAATGACCAGCTCGGAAGTTCGTTCCCGGACCATTTCCTCCAGATGGGCGCGGTGCTTTTTCAGTTCCTCTTCCGCCTCCTTGCGTTCCGTGATGTCCCGGACCGACTCGATCACCGCTATGATTTTGCCTTCGGAGTCATAGAGGGGAGCCGCGATTCCCAGGGTATAGGCCTCGCCGCGTTTGACGCTTCGGGTGGGGCTTTCGCCGATGACTATGCCATTCTCGATGGTGACGCGCGGGTAGAGCCCCATGATCCTTTCCCTACCGGAAGGGTTGAGCGCCAGGTCAACCAGCAGGGGGCGCCTCTCGCCGTAGAAGGGGATGGCATACTCGCGGTCCCCCTTGCCCAGCATGTCAGCGGCCCTGGCGCCGGTGAACTCCTCTGCGGCCCGGTTCCAGATTATTATTTTCCCCTCTGCATCGATGACAAAGGTCGGGTCGGGAAGGAATTCGATTATGTCGGCCAGTCGTCTTTGCGAGTCACGCAGGGCTTCTTCGGCTTTGCCGCGTCGGGCGATTTCCTTGTCGCGCTCCCCGATTTTCTCTTCCAGCTCCGTTGCCTGCCGGATCAGCAGCTTTTCTCTCTCCCTATGATAGTCGATCTTCCTTTTCAGGTCGGAAGGGGTCATCTTCAGTTGGGAGATGATATCGGCATAGAGATGTTTCAGGGTCTTTTCTTCCGAGGGGGAGATGATCCCGCTCTTGTAAAACGCCTTATGGGCTGCTGCGGCACCGATCGAACTGGCCAGGAGGATCTCGGCTTCGTGGTAGAGTTCAGCCAGTTCAGCTATGGAGATTTTGGCTTTTCTCTCGATCTTAGCGAGGGCAAGGCAATCTCCAATCATCGCGGCGGATTTTCCTGCCGGGAAATACTGGTTGTACAGCTTTTCTATGCCCATCGTCTTCCCTGCCAGATTAATGGTGGCATCTCCTGGCAGCAGCCCGGGAGTGGGGCCGGCAGCAAGCGCATTGACATATTCCTCTGCGACATTGAGCTCTTCCTGCTTCTGCCTGACGAACAAGGAGGCAAGGATGTAAAGGGAGACATTGAAAAGCATGGTCCAGAAAACCGCGTGGCTGGCGGAATCAAGTCCGGTCACTCCCATGAGATGCTCGGGGCGGAGCAGCCCCAGACCCCAGGGGCCCTCGTCCAATATGCCCCGGGCCAGCACCCCCCCCTGGACAAAGGCGGGAACTATCAAAGTATAGATCCAGAGCAGGAAACCGCTTCCCATTCCCAGCAGCGCACCGGCCGTATTCCCGCGTTTCCAGTACAAGCCGCCGATGATGGCCGGAGCAAATTGCAGCGCGGCCGCAAATGAAATGACGCCGATATCGACCAGGATGAAGTAGGCCCCCACGATCCGCTCAAACCCGTAGCCGGCCAGAACCAGGACGGCGACGGTGGCCCAGCGGCACTGCAGCAGATACCGCTTTGCGAAAGCCAGAGGCCGGACCGACTCGATGAGCGGTAGCAGCAAATGGTTGGTCGCCATGGTGGAGATGGTCATCGAGGCGATCATGACCATCCCCGTTGCCGCGGAAAAGCCTCCGAGAAAGACGAGCAGGGCCAGAAGCGGCTGGCCGGAAGAGAGGGGCAGCATGAGGACATAGTTGTCGGCCTGCTGCACGGGAAAGCCTGCCAGCACCCCCCCCATGGCGATCGGCATGACGAAGACGTTGATAAGCAGCATATAGAGGGGGAAAAGCCACATCGCGGTCCGGATGTGGTTTTCGTGGAAATTTTCCACCACCGCCATGTGGAACTGCCGGGGGAGGAACATTACTGCCGACATGGCAAGCAGCAGGTAGGTTAGCCAGGTGATGTAAAAGGAACTGCTTGTCTGGGCCCGGGTGACCGGGCGGCTCAGCGGGCTCAGCTCGAAACGCGTGAAGACGTCGCTGAATCCCCCGTAAAGGCCATAGGTCACGTAGACCCCCGCGGCCAGAAAAACGATCAGCTTCACCAGGCCTTCCACGCTCATGGCGACGACCATCCCTTGATGGCGCTCGGTCGGCACCGGTCTCCTTACGCCGAGGATGATGGTGAAAACAATGATGAAGGCCACGATGACCAGGCCGATATGCACATTGGCCGAGGAAGGACCGCCTGTAACAATGGCAAAGGTGGCAAAAATGGCTTTCAGCTGAAGGGCGATATAGGGGACCATGCCGAAAAGGCTGATCAGCGTCACCAAGGCTGCGATTGCGGTGGATTTGTGGTAACGAAGCGAGATGAAATCGGCGATGCTGGTGACCTTATAGGCGTTTTTTATTCTCACCATCTTGCGCAGAACTACCCACCAGAGGGTCACGGCAAGCATGGGGCCGAGGTAGATGGCAAGAAAGAGCATGCCGGTCGAAGCCGCTTTGCCCACGCTGCCGTAGAATGTCCATGCGGTATGGTATACGGTCAGAGACAGGGCGTAAATGACCGGGTTGTTGCCGACGTCCTTTCCTGCGGCGGCTTTTCGTTCCACCCACAGCGCGACAACGAATATCACTGCCATGTACAGGCAGCAGACCGATAGGATGAGAGAAGGAGATAGCATATCAGCCACCCCCCTTCTCGTTGCCGTCCTCACCGGAAGCAGTGCCGCGCAGGGCTCTCTGAATGAGAAACATGAGGAGGATGAAAATCGCCCACAGCACGAACAGGTAGCTGAAGATGCTCATCAAGCTGCTCTTTCCGGAAACCCCAAGAAATGGCCAATTGATCAGCAGGAACAGGAGGCAAAAGACGAATACCTGGAATTCAGGCTGACGCAGCAGTTGTACGTGTCTCCTCATGACCGCGTACCCCTTCTCGTTTAACTATAGGGCCTCAGAACTACTTTGTCAGATTACAGCACAGCGCCGTCATCCTCCCCCATCCCCCTCCCAGCCTCCCCCTTGAAGGGAGGAGCCTTAAAATCCCCTCCCCTTCGAGGGGAGGGTTAGGGTGGGGATGGGGACAAGGTGGCAATGTGACAAAGTGGAATTAGCTGCCTGCAGAATATGTTAAAGGTATCGCTGTCAAATTGCACGATTTTTGAAGTTGCAGTTCTGGCAGGAGGTAGTGGAGGAAGAGGAGAGCTGAACTTCAGCTCAGAGTATACAACAGCCCGCAGATGTTGCACTAACTGCCGCACTCCGGCGGATGGCTTCACAGATTGTGGTCTCTTGTGAGCGGTTTCGCGAACCTGTAGCAAACGCGGCGCTTTAGAAATGCAGAAGACGCTCGACCCCACATCTTCTTCGTGGTGCCGAGCGCCGGTTCCCGGTTGGTACCTCAGGCTTCGAGTTGATCCTTCATGCGGTAGCTTTTCCCCTCAATGACTACTGTTTCCGCGTGGTGCAATAAACGATCAAGGATGGCCGAGGTAAGGGTGCTGTCGTTGTTGAAGATCTCCGGCCATTGCTTGTAAACTCTGTTCGACGTTATGACTGTGGAACCTCTTTCGTAGCGCTGGCTGATGACCTGGAACAGGAGGTCGGCGCCATGCTTGTCGATCGGCAGATAGCCGAGCTCGTCAAGGATCAACAGCGAGGGAACAAGGTACTTCTTGAGCTCCGCCTTGAGGCGGCTTGCCGCCTGAGCCGCGGCGAGGGTGTTGATCGTGTCGACGGCCGTCGCGAAGAGAACAGACTTACCGGCAAGGCATGCCGTGTACCCAAGCGCCGTTGCAATGTGCGTCTTGCCCAAGCCCACAGTACCGAGCATGATAACGTTTGAATGATTTTCCATGAACTGGAGGCGGAACAGGTTTTGAACCGCCATGCGATTGATCTTCTTGGGCCAACTCCAGGAGAATTGGTCGAGGGTTTTAACAACGGGGAAGCGGGCGCTCTTGATGCGACGCACGGTGGCTTTGTCCCGGCGCAGGTTCAGTTCACCCTCGGTAAGTCGGGTGAGATAATCAGCGTGACTCAGGGAGTCACGAGCAGCTTTGGCCGCCAGTTGGCCGTGGTGTTCCGCCATGAAGGGGAGGCAGAGCATGCGCAGGTCTTCTTCAAGCTGGTTGATGGTTTTGTCGTCGTTCATCGCGTCTCCCGAGTCGTTGTTGTCTTGCTTTCATAAATGGAGAGGTCCGGGGCGTCCATGGTGAGTTCGAGGAGATCGGTCCTTCGCGTCAGGTGCAGCGCCCCCGGTTCCGGGAGCTTCCTGGCTCGGCTTTCCAGGATATTGGCAATGTAGTCGGAGCCTACGGCGTGGAGTTTCATGGCATCGGCAATGGCACACGCCACTGCATCCTCGCCGTGGATTTCGGCCAGTGCGACGATCTTTCTGATATGGTGGCCGCTATTGAGATGGCGCTTATCCAGCTCCCGATAGTAATCGAGCGAGCAATGGGAGAGCGCCAGGAAGCGCTGGAAGAGGTGCTGATCCCGCGCTTTCTTTCTCTGTACAATGAGTTCCTTGGGGTGGTCCGGATCCTCGAAGTCGCGGTTGCGCTCATAGGAGCGGCTGTGCCGGGCGACGAGCTTTTCCTCGTGATAGAAGCAGAGCCGATCCGGGTAAGCCTTCATGGTGAGGGGATGTCCGGCGAATCTGGCGGGGACGGAATAGCGATTCGAGTCGACGGCGACCCGGAACTGCGAATTTGCCCGAACGCTGGCAATATTGCCTATGTCGTAGGGATGCAAGGGGAGCGACAGCAGATGGGGGCGCTCGGACAAGAGCATCTCCGCCGGCGTCTTCCGGGTTTCGCCGTGGATACGGACATTGGCGACGGTATCGAGCCAGATTTTAGCGGCCGGATTGATGGCAGCGAAGTCCGGCAGGTCCGCTCCGGCAAGGAAGTTCTTCTTCACGTAGCCGACGCCGTTTTCCACCCGTCCTTTCTCGTTCCCCTTGGCGACGCCGCAGGCCGAGACCGTGAAGCCGTTATGCCGGGAGAAGTCCAGGTAGCGCGGGTTGTAAATCGGAGCCTCCCCCCTCGCGTGCTTGAGGACCGCGCTTTTCAGATTATCAACCATGATTCGGGAGGGGACCCCGCCGAACGCGATAAAGGCGTTCTGATGGCAGGCGAGGAAGTGTTCCATGGTCTGGGACACGGTGAATTCGACGTAGATCTGGCGGCTATAACAGAGCACCATGACGAAGAAGCTCAGGCGGCGCATGGTTTCGCCGACCCGGACCGAACCGTAGGAACCCCAGTCGACCTGGGCGCATTCGCCCGGCGCGAAGGCGAGCTTGAGATAGGCCTTCTCCCTCTTCGGGCGAACCTTGCGGACGAACTTCTTCACAGCGGTATAACCGCCGTCAAAGCCCTCCTCCCGGAGACGCTGAAGGATCTGTTGAGCCGAATAAGGGTAGGATTCCACCATCTGGACGACCGTGTCCTTGAAGGGGTCGAGCTTGCTTGATCGTGGCACCGATTTGCGCGGCAGAAACTGCTTCGCTTCAATCCGCAGCCTCACGGTCCGGTCGTCAAGACCGAGTTCGCGGGCGATCTGCGTGGCGGTGAGCCCTTTTATCTCGTGGAGCTGCTTGATGCGGGAGAAGGTTTCGTAGTCGATCACCGTGCGCCTCCCGCGAGTTGCTTGAAGATGTCGCCGATGGCCATGGGCTCGCCGGGCGCCCCGGTTCTCTTCGGACCGATCGCATCGCCCAAGGAGAGCACTTGGTAAAGGGGTCTCTTGTAAGCGACCAGCCCGGATCGGAGCAGATCCATGCGGGCAGCGTCGAGCGTCGGCGCATCCATGACGAGGCGCTCACACAGAGACGGGGCGGAGTAGTAGCTCAACCCCTGGCAGTCGGCGACTGTGACCAGAAAGAGGTACAGTGCCGAGGCCTGGTGGCTTAAGCGTTCGATGTGGCGATCACGGACCAAGCGGTGGTCCACCCAGCTGAACTGGTCGGGGATGCTGCGGATTAGGTCGGGACGGATTGGGACCTTGTGGGTCATAACGGCCTCCTGCGTTGGGATTTGAACTTATGACATCTCGTCCCAATTGTTCCAGACGGACCATTATCGCGTCTATGTCATCTTGTAACGCCATACCGGTGAAATGAGCTATTAACCCTATGAAAGCAGGATGTTGCGTGAAGCAGAGATCTTGTAACACCAGACCAGAGACCTGCGGTGGGGAAGGCAAACAACAGCTAACCTCCCGTTCCATAGGTGTTATCCCGGAGCAGTCATCTTGTAACACGTCGCCGGGGTCCTTCCGGCGACTGCGCCCGGGGTTGGCTTTGCGCCAATCTCGCACCCGCTCGACATGGTCGGAGCCTTTGAAGTACCCGGGATTATTACCAGACCACAGACGCTGGCTAGCGGCTTTGCTCGCCTTGCGACATTCCGGCTTGCTGCAATAACCCTGCGTCTTGGCATTACGATAGTCAGGGAAGAAGAACTCTTTGCAACACCGGCACAACCGTTCTCTGATGCGCTTCATGACCCGGTACCTCCGGGGCAGGAATGTAACATCAGGAATAGACAGGGAAGAAGAGGATTAAACGCGGGAAGAAGACTGAAGAATCATGGGATATTTTCTGACTACGAAGAAAAACAAGAAGCGGAAGAAAAAGCATTTTCAAGGCGCCACAGTGGCGGCACTTTCAGGCCGCCCGTGACAGTCTCTGCCTGGTACACGACAATGACAGGCTTTGACATCGCCTGTGCCCCTGCACCACGCAAAAAAGCCCCACCCGGTTTCCCTGGCGGGGCTTTTCCATTAACTTCCCTGCGGCGACCTACTCTCCCACACAGTTACCCATGCAGAATACATCTGCGCCTGGCTTAGCGGGCAAGAATTAAATACCCAACGCTATCACCCAAGTCTCGGCACTATCTTTCAGTTATTACCCTGTCTCTTCTGCTCTTCCTTAGCGCTCCGAAGGTCGCCAAGGAATTTTTTGATCTGGTCCGCTAAGTCTTCTCTACCAAGTTTACGCCATCCATCTTCAGAACGTCGAAGAATTTCAACTCCCCTCTGCTTCTCGCCAGTGGCGCAAAGCAGTTGCCCTAAGTCTCTTCCAACAAAACAAATACCTTCGAGTTGTCGAAGCTTAAGGACAATTCCATATGATCTTTTTAGGAGTGTAAGCGCCTTTTTAAAGTCCTTTTTTGTCAAATAGATCTGAGCCATTGACCAAAGAGTATTAGCAATCGAAACAACGTCTTTCAGTGTTTCCACAACCCGGAGTCTCTCTTTATGCAGCATAAGGGCCTTATCTACATCCCCCTTATTAACAAGACTTCGAGCCATCTCACCAATCGTAAATGCGTAATCACGTTTGTAATTGTTTAGTCGGAAAATTTCACTTGCCGTGGAAAACGCCCGCAAACCTTCGTCCACTTCGCCGATTTGATGTTGAATCTGGCCAAGCTCACGTAAAAGATTCGCCCGTGAAATACTTTTTTCAGTATGCTCGGCGAGCCAAGCTTGGATTTCCGCCACACGTTCCCGGCGTTCGATCAGGTCAGCACTTCCGAGGTTGATGAAAGATTGCTGCAACCCGTCTCTTTCTCGCCGCACTGCTGAAAAGTCGATAACGCCTTTGCGCCAGGCCCACATGTCGGGAGCTTTTAACGCGAAATCCCGGATATCATCTTCAGTCATCCAAAGGGCGAGTGTTGTCTGCACATTTTCCGCTATAAGTTCCCGGTGATAGTTGAAACCGCGGAACTTTTCTTCACGAGATTCAAGCAGCCATTCATTGAGACCTATAACATGAATCAGATCGTGTCCGACGCTGAGGGCAAATAGTCGCTGCTCGAAACCAGAGAAGTCGATTTCGGGGCCAATACAAAAAGTGGCTGGCGTTGTAGCGTGGCGGTTCAGGTGGGGGATAAGTTTGTCGCGGTAACGAAGGTCATTGTATTGGAGGAAGACCAGAGAAAAACCGGAGTGTCCGCGCATAAGCCGCATGAAATCCAGCAATGCCCCGGAGTGATGCCCCTCTAGGTCCCAATGAGTAAAATCATCACCGCTAGATTCAGGCATATTATTGAGCAGTTGTGTGGTCGGTGTCATTGGGACCGCCCTTGATGGGGCAGGCAGTCGCAATAGCCTGGCAGTGTCCGTACTACCGGATGCGACCGCCACCAGTAGGAGTTATATTCGAGGAGTGCTAAATGATAGAGTAGATTGCGCGCCTCCTCAGTATTATGAGTCTGATCTGGATCGCTGTCGATGCTACAAAGAAGTTGAAAATCCTCTTTACTGAGTGTCCTTCGATAGTCAGTTGCCAACTCCCTGACCGCCCCTTGGGCTGCAGGCATGTCTAATAACTCGCCTTCCGCCTTTTTAAAGGAGTAGATCAAAAGATGAAGCAGGTCACGGGGGTGTCCGCCGGAATGAGCAATCAAAAAATCGACTGTGTCTTCACTATCAAATAACGACCGGTCAGCACGCTTGTAGACGATCTCCCGCAGAGCTTTGTAACCTTCAGTATCCTTCCCTCGTGAATATTTTTCTTCAATCTTGATCATTGGGAGTTTAAAGATATTGGCAAAGATCTGTTGAACCTGATTATTTTCATAAATTAAATCGATCGGGGCACAGTAGATGAAATTCCCGCGAATTTGAAGCAACTGGTGCGCGTCACGAATAAAAAAATTATCGCTATCGACACCACTAAGACGGTCGGTGCCGTCCACGATGAAGAGAATGGCTTTTCCTTTGCCGCTGGTAGTTATTTTATCGTTGGCCGCGTCTATTAGCTGCTGAAATCCCTGTGCAAATTCAGAAAAGGAGTTGCGGATGACCGTCCTGAGTTCTTCCTTATAAGTTGAACCAGTTTTCGCGGATGTAGTCATTTGCGCAAACAGTTCAGCGAGAAACGGGATTCCATGCTTAGCTTTAATTCCCGCCCTGATTTCAGCAGCAAATTCTTTGGTCTTTTCATGCTTCTCGATCCGCTCAGTGAACCATTTCTCTAGTCGGGAAAGATGCACTTGATCGATAGTCAGCCCGGCTTCTCCGATCCGATCAATGAGTGTTTTTGCCAAATCCAAGAGTATGTCGGCATAGGAGAGATTATTTATGTCGAGGTCCTTCAGTGCATCCACAAAGATGACAAAAAACAAGTCAGGCCGATCAAGACGGATGTGAAGCCGACGCAATTCAGTGCTCTTACCACAACCACGATGTCCGCAAAAAAGGCTGTACACACCGACTGGTACAAATTTCATCACATTGGTTTTAGGATCGATACCATATGGTTTAAGCAGCGCATTGAAGCTGAATTCGCCACGCGCACTTTCGGTCGGCACAAAACGATCGTCTTCATAACTGAGCGGTTCCTCGAAACTCAACTGGCTTCCGAGTTCCCATATTGTCATTGGCACCTTGTAAGACATTGCATTCTCCCTGAGGCTACTGCTGGAGTTTCTAGCATGTAGCTCTGGACCTGTGGAATCTACAGTGATTATGTCGCAAAAACTCTCCAAGCATACAGAAAAACATGAAAAAATCAACAGATGTTACGAGTTATGACCGACAAAGGCAAAAAGGTCGCTAGGCGGACGCAAAAAAGCCCCACCGGGTTTCCCTGGCGGGGCTTTTCCATTAAATTCCCTGCGGCGACCTACTCTCCCACACAGTTACCCATGCAGTACCATCGGCCCAGAGAGGCTTAACTTCCGTGTTC
>Ga0209212_1000743_pt1 | contig 59987 bp, 48 predicted proteins | sample RifGroC2_FD_183996 | JGI IMG/M metagenome (GOLD analysis project Ga0209212, IMG submission 183996) | Groundwater microbial communities from Rifle, Colorado, USA - Groundwater C2 (SPAdes) (version 2) | ecosystem: Environmental > Aquatic > Deep subsurface > Groundwater | place: Rifle, Colorado...
TTCAGCTTGTTTTTCAATAAGCAGGTCTTTTGCATTCATGCCCGTTTTGTAGCATATTATTTGCAAAAGCGCAAATTATCTATTTTAACATTTTGAGGTTTTTATAAGATTTTCTGTGAATGGTTACGGCCTGGTTACTCGCACGACACATAATTGTGGACTTGTAAATGAATGTATTTACAAATTAACCACTTGGTGGTGGATTTGTAATTTTCAGATTGGCGATATGGTTACTATGTATTTACGAAAGCTAAAAAACGCAAATATGGTGGCACTGCCGCCAAAACTTTCTTTTGAATTGTGGAGTTGATATATGGCATTACGATATGTACCCCGAATTCTCGAACAAACTATCCGACGGTCGGTAGGGAAATTCCCTGTTGTGGTTTTACTTGGCCCACGCAATGCTGGCAAAACGACGTTATTGCGGCGGCTATTTTCAAAAACCTATAATTACGTACCTCTTGAACGGGCTGATATACGGTCATTTGCAAATGCCGACCCGCAAGGTTTTCTAAATTCCTGCACCTGCACCGTTCCACCTACTCATTAACCGGATGAACCGTTTTTTCGATGTCCTGCCAGGGAATCTGTTGAGCCATGATAATCCAGCGGTTGTTACTGCGGAGTTTGCCGCCAAAGGGAAGATAAAAGTCCTCGAATTTCAACTGACTGACATCTTCTTTTCGATACATTCGCGCCTCCGTGTGCAGGGGTTTTGAAGCTTTTTCCACTTAATCCATTCACTCGGCACAGCATAAACAGAACCTATCTCCTTGTCAAAAAAAACTTATAGTTTTTTCAGCAAATCCTAATTATTCTTCATCATTTCAATAAAATCATTGAACAGATAATTTGAGTCGTGCGGACCGGGGGATGCTTCGGGGTGGTACTGCACGGCAAAAGCGGGGATGTTTTTGCAGCGGAAACCTTCGAGCGTGTTATCGTTCAGATTCATATGCGTAATCTGCACATCTTTGTCCTTCAGCGAATCCGGCACAATGCAGAAGCCGTGGTTCTGGCTGGTGATTTCGATTTTTTCAGTAATTAAATTTTTAACCGGATGGTTTGCGCCGTGATGGCCGAATTTTAGCTTAAATCTGTCGCCGCCGACGGCAAGACCGAGAAGCTGATGGCCGAGGCAGATACCGAAAATCGGAGTTTTGCCAAGCAGGTCGCGTATTGTTTGGATTGCGTAGCTAACGGGGTCTGGGTCGCCGGGGCCGTTACTCAAAAATACGCCATCGGGTTTTAACGCTAAAACTTCTTTTGCGGATGTCTGGGCAGGGACGATGGTAACTTTGCAGCCGTGGGAGACGAGCAGTCGCAGAATATTTTGCTTGATGCCGAAGTCGAATGCGACGACGTGATATTTCAATTCTTTTTTGTATTCTGTGCCGAATTCATCGACGACAGGTTTGTCCCAGGTATAACTTTTCTTTACGCAGACATTTTTGACGATGTCCCTGTCCATCAGGCCGGGGTATTTATCAAGCTCGGCTTTGAGTTCCTTTGCGGTTGAGCCATCGGTGGAGATTATTCCGCGAAGCGCACCGACATCGCGAAGATGTCGGACTAATTTTCGGGTGTCGATATCGGCGATGCCGGGGATTTTGTGTTTTTTCAGATAATCGCTTAGCGATAGTTTATTTCGCCAGTTGCTTGGGAAATCGCAGTTTTCCTTGACGACAAAGCCGCTGAGGAAAAGTTTTTTTGCTTCGACATCGAGGGCGTTTGTACCGTAGTTGCCGATGAGCGGGTATGTCATAACAACGATTTGCTCGTGGTATGATGGGTCTGTGAGGATTTCCTGATAGCCTGTCATAGCGGTATTGAAGACGACTTCGCCGCATTTTACAGCTTCAGCGCCGAAGCCTTCGCCTTTGAAACAAGTGCCGTCTTCGAGAAGTAATATAGCTTTCACGTTTATTCCTTTTTTATGACCCCCAGCATAAAGCTGGGGGCTAACTATTATTATTTATAGAATAATTGTATTGGTTTTACGTCTATGGATTTCTTTTTCATCGACTCAATTGCTTTTGTAACGGCAGAAGCGCCGCGAATTGTCGTAACGTAAGGCACGTTGCGGTCGAGAGCGGTTCTTCTTATCGAGAAGGAATCCTTAATTGTCTGCTTGCCGACGGTCGTATTAATCAGCAGAGCCAGTTCCTTATTTATAATCAGGTCGAGGATATTCGGCCTGCCTTCGTTCATTTTGAGTACGAACTCGGCTGGGATATTGTTCTTAACCAGTTCGATGCAGGTTTTTTGTGTGGCGACGATTTTGAAGCCGGCGGCGTGAAGGCGTTTGGCGATGGCGACGGCTTTGGGCTTGTCGCAGTCTTTTACGCTGATAAAAACTTTTCCGCTTGTCGGCAGGGAGTTGCCTGCGGCAATCTGCGATTTGGCATAAGCGATGCCGACATCATCGCTGATTCCCATAACTTCGCCGGTCGAGAGCATTTCGGGGCCGAGGATTGTATCGCAGCCGGGGAACTTCAAAAATGGAAACACGGCTTCCTTGACGGAGTAATGGCTTCTGTGCCGCTCTTTTGTGAAGCCAAGTTCGTCGAGCGTTTTGCCTGCCATAACTTTTGCGGCAAGTTTCGCAAGCGGAACGCCGATTGCTTTGCTGACGAATGGCACGGTTCTTGAAGCGCGGGGATTTACTTCGAGAATATAAATTTTGTCGTCCTTCACGGCGAACTGGACGTTCATCAGTCCTTTTACTTTTAATTCAAGAGCGAGGAGTTTTGTCTGGCGTTTGATTTCTTCAATCAGAACGGGGCTTAATGAAAATGGCGGCAGGCAGCAGGCGCTGTCGCCGGAGTGGATACCCGCTTCTTCGACGTGTTCCATAATTCCGCCGATGACAACGGTTTTGCCGTCGCTGATTGCGTCAACGTCCAGCTCGGCGGCATCGTCGAGAAATTTATCAATCAATATCGGGTGTTCTTCGGAAACGGCCAGAGCGTTTTCGACGCAGGTTCGCAATTCACTTTCGTCATAGACGATTTGCATAGCTCGTCCGCCGAGAACGAACGAAGGCCTGATGAGCAGGGGGTAGCCGAGCTTTTTGGCGATTTTGAGTGTTTGCTCATAATTCATCGCTGTTCCGCTTGGCGGCTGATTGAGTTTAAGCTTTTCAACGATTTTATTGAACAGCTTTCTGTCTTCTGCGGCGTTGATGCTTTCGGGGCTTGTGCCAATGATTTTCACGCCTGCCGCGGCCAGCGCGTTGGCCAGTTTGAGCGGCGTTTGTCCGCCAAACTGGACGATAACGCCGTCGGGTTTTTCGATATCAACGATGTTCATCACATCTTCAAAGGTGAGCGGCTCAAAATATAACCTGTCGGAAGTGTCGTAATCTGTGCTGACGGTTTCAGGGTTGCAGTTGACCATTATTGATTCAATGCCGATTTCTTTCAGTGCGAACGCGGCGTGGCAGCAGCAGTAATCAAATTCAATGCCCTGGCCGATTCGGTTGGGGCCGCCGCCGAGAATGATAACTTTTTTACGAGTTGTCGGATTTGATTCGCACTGGTCTTCATAAGTTGAGTAGAGATATGGCGTGTTTGCCTCAAATTCGGCACCGCAGGTATCGACCATTTTATAGACCGCCGAAATGCCGGCTGCCAATCGCTGCTTTCGCAGTTCGGGTTCGGTTGTGTTCAATTTTGAAGCGATATATTTATCGCTGAAGCCGAGTTTTTTTGCCTGTTTGAGATTTTTGATGCTCAATTTGCTCTCAAAGGAGACAATTTGTTTTATGTTTTCGAGAAACCAGGGGTCGATTTTTGTAAGGTCGAAAATTTCTTTAATAGAAAACTTTCTTCTCATCGCTTCTGCGATATACCAGAGCCTGTCCCAGCGAGTTTTTCGTAAAATCTGTTTAAGCTCATCATTGCTGATGGATGCGTTAATGTGTTTGCTGTCTAAAGAATGGCGGTCGATTTCAAGCGAGCGAATGGCTTTTTGGAAGGCTTCTTTGAAAGTTCTGCCGATTGCCATAGCTTCGCCGACGCTTTTCATCTGGACGGTGAGTTCCGGGTTTGTGGCTGGGAATTTTTCAAAAGTAAATCGCGGCCACTTGACTACGCAATAGTCGATTGTCGGTTCAAAACAGGCAGGTGTTTTCTTTGTAATATCGTTTGTGATTTCGTCGAGCGTATATCCGACGGCTAAAAGAGAAGCGATTTTGGCGATTGGAAAGCCGGTCGCTTTTGATGCGAGCGCCGAACTTCGCGAGACGCGCGGGTTCATTTCGATGACGTACATTTTGCCGTTTTCGGGGTTGACGGAGAACTGGATATTCGAGCCGCCGGTCTCAACGCCGATAGCGCGGATGATTTTGAGCGAGGCATCGCGCATCGTCTGGTATTCTTTATCGGTGAGGGTTTGAGCGGGGGCGACTGTAATACTGTCGCCGGTGTGAATGCCCATTGGGTCGAGATTTTCGATTGAGCAGACGATGACGACGTTGTCTTTTCTGTCTCGCATTACCTCAAGCTCGTATTCTTTCCAGCCGAGCACCGATTCTTCGATAAGCACCTGACTGGTCGGACTCAAGCCCAAACCCCAGTGTATAAATTCCTTGTATTCTTCGGCGTTGTAAGCGATGTTGCCGCCCGTTCCGCCGAGTGTGTATGAAGCGCGAATGATTGCGGGGAAACCTATTTCTTCGATAATTTTCTGCGCTTCAGGCCAGGTGTGCGCGTAGCCGCTTTTCGGGACTTCAAGGCCGATATCCTGAATAATTTTTTTGAAGCGGTCGCGTTCTTCCGCTTTTTTGATAGTCTCTAAATTAGCTCCGATGAGTTTTACGCCGTATTTTTCCAATACGCCGCTTTCGGCAAGGGCGACAGCGGTATTGAGGCCGGTTTGTCCGCCGAGCGTCGGCAAAATGCAATCGGGTCTTTCGGCTATAATAATTTTTTCGACCATTTCGGGCGTAATCGGTTCGATGTATGTTCGGTCGGCAAGTTCCGGGTCGGTCATAATTGTGGCAGGGTTGCTGTTGACCAGGATTACTTCGTAGCCTTCGTTTTTGAGGGCTTTGCAGGCCTGTGCGCCGGAATAGTCGAATTCGCAGCCCTGACCGATTACAATCGGGCCTGAACCTATGAGCATAATTTTTTTGATGTCTGTTCGTTTTGGCATTTTTTACTTCGTCCGTGTTTTATGATTTATTTTGTCGATAAAGATTTGTAATCGGCATTCTTCTGTCCCTTCCGAACGCCTTTGGCGTAATTTTTACCCCCGGCGGACATTGCCGGCGTTTGTATTCATTGCGGTCAACCATTTTAATAACTTTTGTCGCGGTTTCAGCATTGAATCCCTGCGCGATAAGTTCATGCAGAGATTTTTCTTCTTCAATATACTCTTTCAAAATCGCATCGAGCAGGTCGTAGGGCGGCAGTGAATCGCTGTCCTTCTGGCCGGGGCGTAATTCGGCGGTCGGCACTCGCTCGATTACGCTTTGCGGAATTATCTCTTTGCCGAAGCGTTTATTTATGTAGTCGCATAACTGATAAACAAGCGTTTTCGGAACATCTTTAATGACGGCAAAGCCGCCCGCTGTGTCGCCATAGAGCGTCGAATAGCCGACGGCAGTTTCACTTTTATTGCCGGTGGTCAGTACCATATAGCCGAACTGATTACTCAATGACATCATAATTGTGCCGCGTATTCGAGCCTGAAGATTTTCGTAAGCAAGGCCTTGAGCGTTCCAGCCTTTGGTTTTGGTAAGTTCGTCGTTAAAATTTCGCAAAATCTGCTCGATGGGGATATTGTGAAATTCCATATCGAGATTTTTAGCGCATTTTTCAGCGTCTGTTATTGTTTCAGCACAGTTGAATCTTGTGGGCATTGTGATTCCGATGACGTTTTCACTGCCGAGAGCCTGTGCGGCAATGGCGGCAGTCAGAGCGGAATCTATTCCGCCGCTTAAACCTATGAGGACTTTTTTGAAGCCGTTTTTGCGGACGTAATCGCGCGTGCCAAGCGTCAGCGCGTTATAAACTTCTTCGGCATAATCAACGCTCAACTCCGTTGAGACGGATGTGATTTTCTGGCCTTTGTGAACATCGGCGACGAGCAAATCTTCATCGAAACTCTTTGCGCAGGCGGCGAGTTTTCCGCTGCATTCGATAATCATACTCCTGCCGTCAAAGACCAGTTCGTCCTGACCGCCGACAAGATTGCAATACGCCACAGGGCAGCCCAGAGCTTTTGCGGTGTCGTGGATTACGAGGAGTTTCTCTTTAATTTTGCCCGCGTGGAAAGGCGATGCGGAGATATTTACGATTAAATCTCTTTCGGCAACGCCGGTGAGGAAATTTTTCAGCCAGTCGGCATCCCATATATCTTCGCAAATTGTGCAGACAATCGAAATGCCTTTTATTTTCACTACTACCGGAGAGATGCCCGGCTGAAAGTATCTTTTCTCATCAAAAACACCGTAGTTCGGTAAAAGCCCCTTGCTGTAAATTTTTGTGATTTTACCATTCTCAAGAACCGCAAGTGAGTTATACGGCAGGGGCTGGCCATCTTCAGCAAAACCTAAAATTATGGCGATGTCAGGACAATCGGCGGCGATTTGTTCAACGGCTTTTTTGTTGGCGGCGAGGAATGATTTCTTTAGAAGTAAATCCTCCGGCGGATAACCGCAAATACATAATTCGGGAAAAACAAGCAAATCAACGTCTGCCTGTTTTGCGCGTGCGTACATTTGCCGGATTTTATCGCAATTGGCTGCAAAGTCTCCGACAGTGGTATTTATTTGTGCTAAACCAATTTTCAATTTATGCTTTATGCCCTAATAACCAGTTATTTATCTGTTCTGCTGCTTTTCTGCCGGTGTCGATTGCCTTTACGACAAGCGAAGCGCCGAGCGTCGAATCGCCGGCGACGAAAACATCCGGCCTGCTGGTCTGAAAATTTTTCGCCGCGATATTGCCCTGTCCGTCGAGCTTCAGATTCAGGTCTTTTACCAGCCCGTCATACTGAACGTGCAAAAAACCCATCGCCAGTATAACAAGGTCGGTCTTAATAGTAAATTCCGAACCGTCTTTTTCTTTTATGTCCCAGCCTTTGAGAGTTTTGAGCCATTCGACCTGACAGCCCTGCAGTTCGCTGACGGTTGTCTCTGTGCCGGAGAGTTTTGTGGTTTTTACGCTCCACATTCTTTCACAGCCTTCTTCGTGTGATGACGATGTCCGCATAGTTCTTGGCCACATAGGCCAGGGCGTGTCGAGTGGCCTTGTTTCCGGCGGTTTTGGCAGGATTTCGAGCTGGTAAATCTGCTTTGCGCCTTGCCTTTTTGCAGTTCCGATGCAGTCGCTTCCGGTGTCTCCGCCGCCGATGACGACGACGGATTTGTTTTTTGCGGAAATTGCCCTGCCCTCAAGTTGTTCGCCGCAGCAGAGTTTGTTTTGCTGCGACAAATAATCCCACGCAAAGATAACATTTTCGTAGCCTCTGCCCGCCACGGCCAAATCTCGCGGAACGCCCGCGCCCATCGCAATGCAAATGCAATCGAACATTTTATTGAGGTAGTGAGCGGAGATGTCTTTGCCGACTTCCACGCCTGTCTGAAATTCAACGCCCTCGGCGAGCATCTGGGCGATTCTGCGGTCGATGACGGATTTATCAAGTTTGAAATCAGGTATGCCGTACCGCAAAAGTCCGCCGACCTTCGCGTCTTTTTCAAAAACGACGACGCTGTGTCCGGCTCGAGCAAGCTGTTGAGCGGCGGCAAGACCGGCCGGGCCGGAACCGATGACGGCGACCCTTTTGCCGGTTTTTTCCGCTGCAATAACAGGCTTTATCCAGCCCTCGGCAAAACCTCGTTCGACAATTTGAAATTCAATGTGCCTGATGAAGACAGGCTCATCGTTTATCGCCAGCGTACAGGAAGTTTCGCAGGGAGCGGGGCAGATTCGGCCTGTAATTTCAGGGAAATTATTCGTCGAGTGAAGAACCTCGCAGGCCTTTTGCCATCGGCCTTTATAAATCATATCGTTGAATTCCGGGATGTTGTTGCCCAGCGGACAGCCCGCGCCGTGGCAGAACGGCACTCCGCAGTCAATACATCGAGCGGCCTGTTTGATAATATCGTCAGGCGTAAGGACAAGCTCGACCTCTTTGAAATCGCAGATTCGCTGCTCAATCGGCCTATATCCGGTTTTTTTGCGTTTATAGTTTAAAAAACCTTTTATCTCACCCATAGAATACCTCTTCAGTCGCCGGAGTTGTCTCTGTATGCCGCTGTTCAGCCGCTCTCATTTTTTCGAGCGACTTTCTGTAATCAATCGGAACAACTTTTACGAATTTGCCGAGCATATCGTTCCAGGAGTTTAAAATTCTTTCAGCCTGTCTGCTTGCCGTCCAATTGTAATGTCTTTCGATAAGTTCTTTGAGAAGTTTTTTGTCTTCATCGGATTTTATACTTTCGAGTTCGACCATATCGAGGTTGCAGAGCGTATCGAATAACTGCATTTCATCGAGGACGTAAGCGATTCCGCCGCTCATACCTGCTGCGAAATTGCATCCAGTTTTTCCGAGTACGACGACCGTTCCGCCGGTCATATATTCGCAGCCGTGGTCGCCGAGGCCTTCGACGACTGCGGTTACTCCGCTGTTCCGCACGGCGAATCTTTCGCCTGCCATACCATTTATAAATATTTCGCCTTTTGTCGCGCCGTATAGCAGCGTGTTGCCGGCGATGATATTTTCGCTGGCGATGAACGATGAACCTTCGGGCGTTTTTACGATTATTCTGCCGCCTGAAAGGCCTTTACCCAGATAGTCGTTGCTCTGGCCGACGAGCGTCATTGTGATTCCGGGCGATAAAAACGCTCCGAAGCTCTGGCCTGCCGAGCCTGCGAATTCCAGTTCGATTGTGCCGTCCGGCAGTCCTGCCGAGCCGTATTTTTTCGCGATGTAATTGCTCACAATAACGCCGACCGCTCGATTGATGTTGCGAATCGGTGTCGAGAATTTCGCCTTTTGTCCGCAGTCGATTGCGAATTTTATATTTTCCAGAATCTTCCAGTCCAAATGGTCTTCGAGCTTGTTCGGCTGCGAATGGATTTTTCTAATCGCTCTGCCGTCCGAAACGTCGGGCTGGGCGAAAATCGCCGAGAAATCAAGCCCTTTGGCTTTGTAATTTTCAATCGCGCTTTTTGTGCAGAGCATATCGACTCTGCCAATCATATCATCAAACTTTTTGAAACCGAGCCGAGCCATAATTTTACGGGCTTCCTCGGCAACAAAGAACATAAACCTTTCGATGTACTCCGGCTTGCCCGCGAATCTTGTGCGAAGTTCAGGGTCTTGTGTCGCGATGCCGAAAGTACAGGCCCCTTCGTGGCATTTTCTAAGCAGTGTGCAGCCAAGCGTAACTAAAGCGGCTGTGCCGAATCCGAATCTCTCCGCGCCAAGCAGGGCGGCGATTACGATGTCTCTGCCGGTTTTTAACTGGCCGTCGGTCTGAACTGCGATTCGGTCCCTTAAATTGTTCGCGACCAAAACCTGCTGCGTCTCGGCAAGACCGAGTTCCCACGGAATGCCCGTATGTTTAATCGAGCTTAATGGGCTTGCGCCTGTTCCGCCGTCGTGTCCGCTGATGAGAACTTCATCGGCGTTTCCCTTTGCCACGCCTGCGGCAATCGTGCCGACACCGACCTCGGCGACGAGTTTTACGGAAACTTTTACGCCTGGATTGCTGCATTTAAGGTCGTATATCAGTTGCGCCAAGTCCTCGATAGAATAAATATCGTGATGAGGCGGGGGAGAGATAAGCGTTACGCCGGGCGTTGAATGACGCAGTTTGGCGATTTCTTCGGTAACTTTGTGGCCGGGGAGCTGGCCGCCTTCGCCGGGCTTTGCGCCCTGCGCCATTTTAATTTGTAATTCCTTCGCGTGTGAAAGATAATTTATCGTTACGCCGAATCGTCCGCTTGCGATTTGCTTAATTGCGCAGTTTTTCGATGGCCGGCCTTCGACTTCGATATATCGTGCTTCGTCTTCGCCGCCTTCGCCGGTGTTGCTCATACCGCCGATTTTGTTCATCGCCATCGCAAGGCATTCGTGAGCCTCTTTGCTGATTGAGCCGTGGCTCATTGCGCCTGTTACGAAGCGTTTTACAATTTCCGCCGCCGGCTCGACATCATCAATAGAAATCGGCTCGGCAGGGACATTTTTAAATTCAAAAAGTCCGCGAAGCGTGCAGAGCTTTTTATCCTGCACATTGACGGCATTAGCATATTCGTCATAAGCCTTCTGGTCGCTGTTTCTGACTGCGTGCTGAAGACAGGCAATCGTCGTCGGATTCCATAAGTGCGTTTCGCCCTGATTGCGATAGTGATAATCGCCGCCGAAATCGAGTTCAAGCTGTGAGCTCTTTCTCGGCTCAAAGCCCGCGTTATGACGCAGCAGCGTTTCTTTCGCTATTTCTTCAAGGCCTGCCCCCTGTATTCGCGAGCTGGTATCGGTGAAAAATTCATTTATAAATTCACTGTTAAGGCCGATTGCCTCGAACAATCCCGCCGAGTGGTAGCTTCTCAATGTCGAGATGCCCATTTTGCTCATTGTTTTGAGAATGCCTTTTTTTATCGCGGCGATAAAATTATCGGCAATCTGAACCGGCTCCATTTTTGCGGGCAGTTCGCCGGTTCTTTGCAGTTCGTCGAGACACTCGAACGCCAAATACGGATTGACCGCGTTTGCGCCGTATCCGCACAGCAGGCAGAAGTGCATTACTTCTCTCGGTTCGCCGCTTTCAATGATAATGCCCGCGCCGGCTCGCAGACCTGCTTTCATCAGGGCGTTATGAACCGCCGCTGTCGCCAGTAGCGAAGGAATCGCAGCCATACTTTTTGAAACGTGCCGGTCGCTGATTACCAAAAGACAGGCGCCGGCTTTAACCGCTGCTTTGGCGTCGTTGACGAGTCTGTCAATGCCGAATCGAAGTGAACCAGCAGGGTCGTTTGTCTCGGCATCGAACAGAGCCGAAATTGTAACCACCTTAAAATTGTCGCGCTTTACCGAGCGCAGCCTTTCAATGTCTTCATTTGTGAGTATCGGATGAGGCAGTTTCAACTGTCTGCAATGCTCCGGCGTTTCATCGAGGACGTTCGGCCTTTTGCCGGTGAAAGCCATAAGGCTCATCACTAATCCCTCGCGAAGAGGGTCAATCGGCGGATTGGTAACCTGTGCGAACGACTGTTTAAAGTAGTTAAACAGCAGTTTGGACTGATTGCTCAAAACCGCAAGAGCGGCATCGTTGCCCATCGAGCCGACAGCCTCCTGACCGTTGAGACCCATAGGCAGGAGAACCATTTTTAATTCTTCGCGAGTGTAGCCGAATGTTCTTAGTCTCTGGAAAATTGTTTCCGAATCGGTGTGTATTAATTTCGGGCTGTCGAAAAGGCCGCGAAGTTCTATGCGATTTTCTTCCAGCCAGCGGCGGTATGGTTTCTGTCTTGAGATTGTGCTTTTGACTTCGTTGTCGGTAACGATTCTGCCCTCGACGGTATCGACGAGAAACATATTGCCTGGCTGAAGCCGGCCTTTCTTTTGAATTTTTTCGGGCGGAAATTCAACTACGCCTGCCTCGCTTGCCAGAATCGCAAGGCCGTCTGTCGTAATGATATACCTGCACGGACGCAGGCCGTTTCGGTCGAGTGTGCCGCCGATAATTCTACCATTGGTAAAGACCATCGCTGCCGGGCCGTCCCACGGCTCCATAATCGAAGCGTGATATTCATAGAACGCGCGTTTGTCCGCGCTGATGTGATACTTCTGGCCGAACGCCTCGGGAATCATCATCATCATTGCGTGCGGCATCGACCTGCCCGCCTGAACGAGCAGTTCAAGAACGTTATCAAAATATGACGAATCGCTCCCGCCCGGCAAAAGAGTCGGCAGACAATCGGCCATATATTGGCCGAATTTTTCGCAGGCCATTTTACTTTCGCGTTTCTGCATACTGTTTTTATTGCCGATGAGCGTGTTGATTTCGCCGTTGTGAGCTATGCAGCGGAATGGCTGGGCAAGCCGCCAGTTCGGAAATGTATTCGTGCTGTACCGCTGATGAACCGTTGCCAATGCGCTTTTCATCGTCTCATCGGCAAGGTCGGGATAATACGCGAACAACTGCCATGCCATAAACATTCCCTTGTAGCAGATTGTCCTGCCGCTCATCGAACAGATATAAAAATCGTTCGCCGCGTCGCCGAATGTTTCCAACGCCAATTTTTCGGTGCGTTTGCGTGCGAGGAAAAGTTTAGTTTCAAATTCGTCCGGCTTTGTTCCGCAACTGTCGATAAAGAGCTGGCAAATGTGCGGCTCGGCTTCGAGAGCGATTTTGCCGAGACAATCCGGTTTGACAGGCACGTCGCGAACGCCGATAATTTTTAATCCGTGCAGTTCAACTGCCTGTTCGAGTATGTTTAAACATTTCTGATGAAGTTCGTTGTCTTTTGGAGAAAATATCTGCGCTACTGCATATTTGCCCTGCGGCGGGAGTTCAATTTTGAGATTTTTGCTTTGGGCAAAAAAAAACTCGTGCGGAATCTGAAATAAAATTCCCGCGCCGTCGCCTGTGATTTCATCTGCGCCTGCCGCTCCGCGATGATGGAGGTTCAGCAGAATTTCTTTGCCGTATTCGAGAATAGAGTGGTCAACTCTGCCGGAGATATTGACAACAGCGCCTATCCCGCAGGCATCGTGTTCTCTGCGTACTTCGTACAGTCCAGAATCTGTTAAAACTTTTGTCATTTTTACCCTAAAACAGCAATATATGATTACAAAATGGCCGATTTTGAAGAAAATCGGCCATTATTTGAACAAATTTTACGCTTTTCTGATAGTTTATTTGACAAACAGCAACTCCGCATAAGTCGGCAGCGGCCAAATCTTTGCGTCAACCATCGTTTCCAGTTCATCAGCCGCTTTTCGCACGAGTGCCATCGCCGGCTTGACGACATCGCGGTAATTTTCCGCTTTTTTCGCCGTGTTGTCAATGCTATTTGCCTGACAAGCCGCATTTTTCAGACATTCGGTCGCGTTGCTTAGTGAGTCAATCAGTCCGCATACTTTTTCGAGCATATTTTTCTGTGAGCCGCTCTCCACGCCGGCCTTGCCGATGTTCTTAATTGTTTTAGCCAAAATTCCCGAATACTCAATCGCCGCCGGGATAATCTGCCTTTGAGCGATGCTCACCGCTGTCCTTGCTTCGATATTGATAGTCATACTGTAAGCGTCGAGCAGGATTTCGGCTCTTGCTTTCAACTCCGCCTTTGTCAAAACTTTGTGAGTTTTGAAAAGTTCGACGTTCTCGGCATCCGTAATTGTTTCGATAGATTCAACGGTTGACTTGATATTCGGCAGACCGCGTTTTGCCGCTTCCTTTGCCCATTCTTCGGTATAATTGTCGCCGTTGAACACAATCTTTTTGTGGTCTTTTGCGATTTTTTGCAGAATCTTCTGCACGCTGGTCTTGACGTTTGTGGATTTTTCGAGTTCGTCGGCGATTTCTTTCAGCGTATCGGCGACGATTGTGTTCAGCACGAACATCGGGCCTGCCGTTGACTGACTTGAGCCGACCATACGGAATTCAAATTTGTTTCCTGTGAACGCGAAAGGAGACGTTCTGTTCCTGTCGGTGCTGTCTTTCGGCAGTTGCGGCAGCGTGGAAACGCCGAGCTTTAATTGTCCGCCTGCTTTTGACGACTTCGCTCCGCCTGATGCTAATTGCTCTATAATGTCCATAAGCTGGTCGCCCAGGAATATCGACACAATCGCCGGAGGAGCCTCGTGCGCCCCGAGGCGATGGTCGTTGCCCGCCGTCGCTACGCTTGCGCGGAGCAGTTTTGAGTATTTGTCAACCGCACGCATTACCGCGCAGAGCATTACCAAAAACACCATATTGTCATGAGGTGTACTGCCCGGCTCGAGCAGATTTACCCCGTCGTCGGTTACCATGCTCCAGTTGTTATGTTTGCCCGAACCATTCACGCCGGAGAACGGTTTTTCGTTCAGCAGGCATACCATATTATGTCTCAATGCCACCTTCTGCATCGTTTCCATAACGAGCTGATTGTGGTCTGTCGCCACGTTGACGGTCGCGAACACCGGAGCAAGCTCATATTGTGCTGGCGATACTTCGTTATGCTGCGTTTTGGCCGCTACGCCGAGCTTCCACAACTCGACATTCAAGTCGTGCATATAAGAGGCTACTCTTTCGTGCAGAGCGCCGAAATAATGGTCGCTCATCTCCTGACCCCTTGGCGAAGATGCTCCGAACAGCGTTCTGCCCGTGAGCATAATATCAAGCCGTTTTTCCGCCAGCTTTTTGTCAATCAGAAAGTATTCCTGTTCCGGCCCCAATGTTGCCGCTACGCTTTTTGAAGTGCCGCCCAGAGCCTTAAGAACTCTCGTCGCCTGCACATTTAAAGCGTCCATCGACTTGAGCAGGGGGGTTTTCTTATCCAAAGCTTCCGCGGTGTACGAACAGAATGCGCAGGGAATATAAAGCGTAATGTTTTTGCCGGTTTCTTTAATAAACGCAGGACTCGTGCAGTCCCATGCGGTATAGCCCCTTGCCTCGAAAGTCGCCCGCAATCCGCCCGATGGAAAACTCGAAGCGTCAGGCTCGCCCTGCGTCAGTTCCTTGCCGCTGAATTCCATTATCGTCCTGCCCTCGGCGGTGGGCGATATAAATGAATCGTGCTTTTCAGCGGTCAGACCTGTCATCGGCTGAAACCAGTGGCAAAAGTGCGTCGCGCCCTTTTCAATCGCCCAGTCTTTCATAGCGTTGGCTACGACATCAGCCAGCGCCGAATCGAGAAATCGAGCTTCCGCCATCGTCTTTTTAAATTCCTTATAGACGTTCTTTGGCAGCCGTTCTCTCATTGTTACATCGTTAAAAACATTCGTACCGAACAATGATACTATGGACTCACAACATTCACTCATTTTTTATACTCCGTTAATTACCCTATTTTGGCCAGGCCTGTCGCTGCGGCCGCGTAAGCCTGTATAAAAGATTAGCAATAATTATGCCAGTCGATTTTCTGGTGCGTTTTTTTTATATCACATTGAACTAAAAGGTATTACAAAAAAATACAAAATCAAGACAAAAATCATTCTGCTACAATTTTGTATGTTTTTGTAAATAAATATACATTTTTGTAGTTATTACAAAATTGTCCTGCGTCCTGCGACTTACCCTATCGCCTCGCCGCCGCGTTCTTCGGTTCTTATTCTGACGCACTCGGCCAAGTCAACAACGAATATCTTTCCGTCTCCGGTTTTGCCTGTTTTTGCCCCCTTGATTATGGCTTTTATCGTAGGTTCGACAAAATTGTCGTTGACGGCGATTTCTATTCGGATTTTTCGCAAAAGATTGCCCGTCTCCTTAAAGCCTCGATAGACTTCGGTAACGCCTTTTTGTCTGCCGTGGCCGAGAACTTCGCTGACAGTGATAAGATTTACTTCCGCCTTGTACAACTCTTCCTTGACCTGTTCTAAGTGGTGCGGTTTGATTATTGCCGTTACAAGTTTCATATCAGGTTTCCTTTTAGTCTAATATAGTATAGGCGTGTTCGTTGTGTTGTGTGAGGTCAAGCCCTATTGCCTCATCATCTTCATTGACGCGAATACCTACTGCCCAGTCAACAATTTTGTAAAGTATATATGTTGCGATTAGCGCATACCCTGCCGTAACAGCTACTGTTATCAATTGTATCAGGAACTGTTTTGGGTTTCCAAACAACAAACCATTCGCACCGGCAGGATTTATTGCTTTTGACGCGAATAGGCCTGTTGCCAAAGTTCCCCAGATACCGCCTATGCCGTGTATGCCGAAGGCATCGAGCGAATCATCATAGCGAAATTTATGTTTTAAAAAGCTCACGGCCGCGAAACAGAGGATGCTCGCAACCACGCCAATGAAGATTGCGCTGATGATGCCAACATATCCCGCCGCCGGCGTTATTGTTGCCAGCCCTGCGATTGCCCCTGAAATTGTGCCGAGCATTGTCGGAGCGCCGTTGAATTTCCAGTCTATTATTGCCCAGGTTAAGGCTGCTGCTGCGCCCGCGGTATGCGTAACCACAAAAGCGTTGACGGCCAGAGCGTTTGCGCCGAGCGCGCTGCCTGCGTTAAAACCAAACCAGCCGAACCAAAGCAATCCGGCGCCGAGTACGCTGAAAGGCAGCGAGTGCGGCGGAACGGAGTGTTTGTCGAAACATTTGCGTTTGCCTATCATAACAGCGGCGACTAATGCAGCGATACCTGCGTTAATATGAACAACGGCTCCGCCGGCAAAGTCCATAGCTCCCATTTCTCGCAGCCAGCCGCCAACGCCCCATATCCAGTGCGCGACAGGGTCATACACGAAGGTCGCCCATAAAATTGTAAAAATCAGAAATGCCGAGAATTTCATTCGCTCCGCAAATGCGCCGATGATAAGCGCAGGCGTGATGACTGCGAACATTGCCTGAAAAATCATAAAGGCCTGATGCGGAATTGTCGCGCTATAGGATGGGTATGGTTCAAAGCCGACGCCTTTAAGGCCTATCCATTGAAGGCCGCCAATCCAGCTCGTCCCCGGTGCAAACGACAGGCTGTATCCTAACAATACCCATTGAATACTTAATGCCGCAAGAACGATAAAACACTGCATTAAAACACTCAAGTAGTTTTTGCGCCTTACAAGTCCGCCGTAGAAAAATGCCAGCCCCGGAGTCATCAGCATAACAAGCGCTGCGGACATTAAGACCCAGGCGGTATCGCCGCTGTCGATTTTTGGTGCAGGTGGAGACTGCGCAGCAAAACAAAGACCAGCCGATGACAAAACCAGTACGCAGCATAAAGCAACTAAACGTGAAACTTTCATTTGACACCACTTCCGTAAAAAACAGATTAAAAATGAAAACGCAAAAATAAAAGTTTTGCATTACGTTCGTGCAGGTATGTTTCGCAATAACTATGCCAAAGTCTTTAACTGTGTATAACTCATTGATTTGCAGGTTGTTACAGACAGGGGGGAGATGTTTGCCGGAAGCCACAAAAAATACGTTTTTGTGGTTAAACAGTTTAAAATCTACATTATTGTACACAATAAGGGAGCTCACTTTTGTGAACTCCCTATTGCCAAGGCACTTACTGGAAGTGGTGTCTTGTACGAACGATTGTCATTCTGTCGGTTTTATCCTATCGCTTCGCCGCCTCGTTCGCCTGTGCGAATTCTTATGCACTCCGGCAGGTCGAGAACAAAGATTTTGCCGTCGCCGATTTGCCCCGTCCTTGCGCCTTCAATGACAGCATTAATGGTTTTTTCCACAAAATCTTCATTGACGGCTATTTCAAGTCTGACTTTTTTCAGCAGATTCACTTCGATACTCACGCCTCGATACGATTCGTGGTAGCCCTTTTGCTGTCCGCAGCCTAACGAGTTAGTTACGGACATTTTATAAACCTCGGCCTTGTACAGGCTCTTTTTCACATCGTTTAATTTGTGCGGTTGAATGTAAGCTATTATCAGTTTCATATTTTATACTCCTAATTTTAGTTTCGTTTTATTGCCTACGGTGTTATTCCGTTGTAAAGACCTGGAAGCCTGCGTACGCCTCGTTGCCGTGTTCGCCGATGTCAAGGCCTCGCAGTTCTTCTTCTCGCGAAACGCGCACGCCGATTACAGCCTTTATTATAGACCAGATTATTATCGATACGACGAATACGAACAGTCCAACCGAAACCACAGCGGTTAATTGAGCCTTTAGCAGTGTAATTCCGCCGCCGAAGAACAATCCGTTGCCGGTTGCCGTGCCGGTGATTTTATCCTGGGCAAACAGGCCCACGCATATAGTTCCGAATACGCCATTGACTAAGTGAACGGACAAAGCGCCGACCGGGTCATCTAATTTCAGCCTGTCAAACATCATTACCGCAAGCACAACGAGTATGCCCGCTATCGCTCCTATCAGCAGAGAACTGCCGATGCTCACGAATGCGCAGGGAGCGGTAATAGCCACCAATCCTGCCAAACATCCGTTCAGCGTCATTCCCAAATCGGGTTTTCCAATCAGCAGCCAGGATAGCAGTGTTGCGCTCATAATCGCCGCCGCCGCCGCGGTGTTTGTCGTAACAGCGACATGGCTGATTGCGACAGGGTCAGCCGCCATAGTCGAGCCGGGGTTGAATCCGAACCACCCGAACCACAGTACGAAAGTTCCGATAGTCGCCAGCGACAGGTTGTGGCCGGGGATAGCTTTGATGTGGCCGTGGTCGAATTTTCCGATTCGCGGGCCGAGTACTATAATGCCTGCCAATGCCGCCCATCCGCCGATGCTATGCACGACGGTCGAGCCTGCGAAATCGAACATTCCCATCTTTGCCAGCCAGCCGCCGCCCCATACCCAATGCCCGACGATTGGATAAATGAACATTGCCATAGCAAAAGAAAATACAATGAATGAAATATATTTTATTCGTTCAGCGACAGCTCCCGATACGATTGTCGCTGCCGTTCCGCAGAATACTAATTGAAAAAAGAATTTTGCCGTCAGCGGCACGCCCGTCCACGAAAGTGCCGAATAAACGCCTTTATAAGCTTCTCCGACAGCAGGGGAGTTATCCGCTCCGCCGAGGAAGAATAACCCCTTCAGGCCGACAAACCCGTTGCCATCGCCGAACATAAGACCCCACCCAACCAGCAGAAATCCAATTGACGAAACAGCGAATACTACAAAATTTTTGGACATAATGTTCACGCAGTTCTTGGCACGCGAAAAACCGGATTCGACCGCCGCGAAACCGAGGTTCATAAAGAACACCAGAAAAGCGGTTAGCAAAACCCACATCGTATCGACGATTACTTTGTTATCCATTTTTTTCCTTTCCTAAACTTTAGAATCAAAATTAGTTATTGTGTTTTTTAGAAACTTTTTCCTATGCTCACGCCCGCGACGAAGTAATTACTTCCGTTTGTTTTGCCGCTTTTGGCATAAGTGTCAGCGTCGCGGATTCTGCCGTCGACTAATATCACATAGCTGATGCTCGGCGTAATCGACCAGCCGTTGGCCAAAGCGAATGGCAGTGAAGCTTTGAGAGCCAAATCGTTGAATGCCGACCTTGTTACAGATTTATCGGAATCATTGGCGTTTGCCCAGTACCACTCGTTGTATTCGCTGCTGCCCCAGCCTAAAGTTGCGCCAAGTACCAGATTGGCGGAAGTTTTTTCGCTCACCTTAATAATATTTTCTATCGTGTGCGATATTCCGAAGCTCGCATAAGTCGCTCCGCCGGCCTCGTCTATATCGTGATACAATGTAATAGATGGGCTTAAGAAAGTATCATAAGTCAGTCCCCAGAATATTTCCGTGGTGTCTAAGAATGAACTTGGAAACTGATAATGTACAACGCCGAGCGTATAGCCGAGCTTTCCATCGGGATTAAATTTCCCGCTGTAGCTCAATGTATAATCAAATTCGGTGAACTCGCCGCTGTTGCCGGTATAATTGGTCAGGTCTGCGTTGCCCCATACCCCGAACGTGAACCCCTTATAGCCGACCGAAATACCGGGCTGAAAAACAGGGTCGTCATTCAGTAATTGCCCTCGCCAGACATACTTGCTGTAAAAGTCCGAGGTGAGATTGAATGCAAAATCATCTCCGGCAAATACAGGTACACATCCGGCCATTAGATAACACGCCGCTGTCATAGCTATAAATTTTTTCATTCCGTTGACTCCGGTAAAAAAACAGTAAAATACTAAAAAAACGATGCTCGTTATTAAGCAACAATTGTGCCAGTAAATTTTTAAAGAGAAAATTAAAACTCAAGTCCTGTAATTGTAAATAGTTATATTAAGTAATGCAAGCAGGTAGTAGTATGGGGTTTTGCTACAAAAACGTAGTTGTGTGTGATTTATGCTACGTTTTCGTAGTCTTAACTTGTAAAAACACCCCAGCGGGAACAGTTCGTCAGTTGTCCTGTTCAACTTTATGCAGCTCGGCTGATTTATCCTGTGACAGGTCAATATCTTTCAGCGAATCATTTTCCGGCAGGAGCAGCAGAAATTTATTGCACAAATCAACTTTGCACGAGCCTTCTATAAGTTCAAAATCAAGAATGTGGCCGCCCTGTGTTCTGTCGTCGCTCAAAAAATGAAAATGACAGCCCGGCACATTCACACCTTTGACAAATTGAGGCGTTCTAAATCCGACGATTACGCCGGAGACATCGTTCATTTCAAATATGGATTGCTTTTCCGCCGCCTGCGCCAATGGCGGATAAGGTTTGTTTTGGGCAGGTACGCTGCGAACTTTGATATGTTTGAATTTTCCCACAATTTCAACCGCGGCAAATAGATTTTGATTTGGAACTTTTTCGTCAATGCTCGCCTGAACGGCTTTATAGTCCGTGGATTTGAGTGAAAATTCCATATCGGATTTAAAATCGCAAACTGCCGCGAATGGCGTTCTAGTCGCCGCAGCGGGCAGATATACTTTGCCATCGGATTTAATTTGATATACCCTGCCCTGATAAACGAGCATTTCGCCGTCGAGCCGGTCGAATGTTCCGATACCGAAGTCGCCATATTTCAGCAATTGGCCGCAGGTCATATCGCCGTCATAAACTCCGGCCAGCAGGGCATCAATGGTCGATGTCTGGGTAATCTGATTTCTTCCCGCAGGCAGACACCCGGCAAAAAACACCAACGCCAGAATTATGAATAATTTTCTCATAATTTTCTCCAAAAGAAGCGGTAAGTTTATGTGAATTTTGAGTATAAAGCAATAATGAAGTCGTATTCGACAGTCGGCTAAAGTGTTGCGGAAAATTAAAGAAATTGAAGATTAAAAAAATCGTTTTTGGAAAACTTGCGCATTTTTTCGAAGTTTTTTTCCACGAAATTGAGGGAAAACGGGGGTTTGGGGCATAAAAAACGATTCTGGATATTAAAGAGGCGCAAGTTTTTTGCAAAAAATGAAAAGTTTTTGCGACTTTTTGACGGTTTTAACCGCGGATTGAGCGGATTTTCACGGATTTTTGCGAGTTTTGATGCGGTTTTGAGGGTGTTTTTGCAAGTTTTTTTCAGGATGAAATAATTCTGGAATATTTTTTTCACCACAGAGACACAGAGAAAAAAGAGATATATTTTTTTAGACGCTGACTCGTGCTTCGTAGCGAAGTCGCTACTTCGCAGAGTAGCATTTCGCGGATTTTTACCACGAAGGACACGAAGAATTTGACTACTGATTATTGGCTACTGGCTATTATTTTTGACGCTGATTTCGCTGATAACTGAACTTGTTGACAAAAAAGGAGTTTTAATGGATACTATTGGGGTAAAATCTTATATATTTTATGTGAGGAAAAATGGCTAAAAAAACAGCGGCAGATTCAGTAAAGTCAGCACTGGCAGGTAAGCCCATCGGCACGACTCAAGGCAGGCCATCGGCATTGGTGGATACGCGGGTAATATACTGCGGCGATAATCTTGAACAATTACAGAAACTCCCCGAAAACTGCGTTGACCTTATTTATATCGACCCACCATTTAATTCCAACCGCAATTATGAAGTATTCTGGGGTGAGACAAAGGAAAAACGCTCATTCGATGACCGGCACGCATCGACAAAAGCATATATCGAATTTATGCGGCCACGCTGCGAAGAACTCCACCGCGTTTTAAAGAAAACCGGTTCGTTCTACTATCATTGCGACTGGCACGCATCGCACTATGTCAAAATTATGCTCGACCAGATTTTTGGAGAAAACCAGTTTCAAAATGAAATTGTTTGGCGTCGTCACTTTTCACACAATGATCCGAAAAAGTACGGTTGTGTTCATGATGTCATTTTCTATTATGTTGCAGGCAAGCCTTATATATGGAATCAACAGTTCGTTCCACATGCCGAAAGTTATATCAAATCGCATTACTCTAGTGTGGATAAGGATGGTCGTGCATATCAATTGGTTTCTTGTAGTGCTCCTGGAGAAGGTCCAGCCCGCAAATTTGGTGATAAAGGAATTATCAAGCCACCGGTTGGTCGCCATTGGAGTTGGGCACAAGAGGGTGTTGACGAATTAATAGCAAAAGGTAGAATCACATTTACAAAGACAGGTATGCCACGACTAATTCAGTATCTAGATGAAATGAAGGGCGTTCCCCTTCAAGATTCTTGGGATGATATTCCCCCTGTGAATAGCCAAGCAATGGAATCACTCGGCTACCCAACACAAAAACCAATTCCCCTACTTGAACGCATTATTAATTCTTCAAGCAACAAGAATGATATTGTATTAGATGCGTTTTGCGGATGCGGGACGGCGTTGGTTGCCGCTGAAAATTTGGGGCGGCAGTGGATTGGGATTGATGTTTCGCCGACGGCGTGCCGTGTGATGGCGAAACGGATGCGCGATGTTTGCGGTGTGAAAGAAGATGACAAGCTCTGGCGGATTGGTCGCGGGTTTGTGGTTCGAGATTTGCCGTGGAGTGAAAAGAAATTGCGGGAATTGCCGCCGTTTGAATTTGAGAACTGGGCGGTTATCGCGCTTGGGGGCAGGCCGAATAAGGCGCAGGTGGGCGATATGGGGATTGACGGCAGGATTTACCCTGTGTCGGCAACGCCGAAGAAGACGGAAGGCGAATTGGAATTTATGGATGTTTGGTATCCTATCCAGGTCAAGCAGAAGGACAGGGCAGGCAGGCCTGATATAGATTCTTTCGAGGCGGTGATGATGCGCGAAGACCGGCAGAAGGGATTTTTTGTTTCGTTTGATTTCTCATCTGACGCGATGAGCGAGATACAGGCGTTTTTCAAAAAGACCGGCAAGAGCATTATCGCGCTGACGGTGAAAGATATATTGGAAGAACAAATCGCTTACAAACTGGCATAAATTTAATGAGAGATCCCAAATGGCTTGGCAAGACAAGAGATTTGCTACTGTCGATGACCTGTGGCAGTCGTTCGTGATACACGCCAAACCGGATGAACTTGTTGCATATCGAGGCCAGCCGGACATCTCACGGCCTCTCCTTTCTTCATTGGACCGGATACTTCCCCGTGATATGGCCTATGAAGCCCGTCTTGCCGAAGAAGCCGCCATAATCGTCAAGTTCTGTCGCCTCGCCGAAGAGTTCTGCGATAGCACCGAGAAAGGGTATTTGCAGGGGCCAATGCCCCAAGATCGTATCAAGGCACTCCCGATTCTCCAGCACTATGGTACCCCCACGCGATTGCTGGACTGGACTCATTCACGATGGGTTGCGCTCTATTTCGCTTCGATCTACGAACACGACAAGGATGGTGCCGTCCGGTGGTTTGACCAAAACGCGTTTGAGCATAAGGTCGGTCGCAGATGGCACGGCTACGGACTCAAGCAGTACACCGCCTCAAATGACGAGGTCAACCTGAATGACACTGCTTTCAACAACGATGGTCCCGCATGGATTACAAAACTCCATTGCGTAGTACCATTTAATAGGATTAAAATGCAGCAAGGATTCTTTACTGTTGCGGGTCGCCTTGGAGCTGAACATAGCGAATTGATTGCAGATTGCCTTGGCGAAGGGCAATATGGGAGCATCATTGTACCTGCTTCATGGAAGCAGGAAATTCTCAATCGATTGCGCACTATGAATATCCATTCAAAGAGTCTCGACTATCCTGGTGCTGACATCGTAGGCTTTAACATCAGAAATAAACAGGGGCAGCAGTGCTGTTAAAAAAACATTCGCGTTGGGTCTGTTCATTAAACAGTGTGAACGGCCTTGATGGTTTTGTTTTCTCTGTGAACTCTGTGTTCTCTGTGGCAGAAAAGCAGTTATCAGTAAAAGGACGTAAGGATATAAGGCAAAAACCCGCCGAATCCGTCTTCGTCTGCGCTTATGTCTTCGTTATTCTGCTTCGCACAAGGCTACGCAGAAACCAACTACGACAAGACAGGTCGCCGAGACAGGCGGCCGATGAGATTTTAAGAACCCCACCATAGTGATGGTGGGGCTAACCTAAAAATTACCGCTCCATCATCCGCCGTCGCCAAAGGCTATGGCGGGACAAGCTGTCGCGGCTCTGTTGTTGTCGAAATGACAAAAAAAGGTGTGAAAAGTATGAAAGGTGGGAAAGTGAGAAAAGTGTGGATTCCCGCCTTCCGTCTTCGCTACGCTACGCCGTGACAGGTCGCGGGAATGACAGTGGCCGCCAGTTAAGCAGAGGGGTGGGTATTTTTGATTTTTAATATGTCATTTTTATTTTTTATATTTGATGTTTGATTTTACAGTGAGATTGCCGCGCTGCGCTCGCAATGACAAAGGAATCGCCTACGGCGATGAGATTTTATGAACCCTGCCATACAAGATGGCAGGGCTAAGCGCTGAATATATATGTCTGATTTAGTTATTGAGAGGGCGAGCAAAAGCGTTTAGAATGAACTTATGATTTATTTCTGGCTTACACTGCTTACAATCGTCAATGCCGTTTGGCTTGGGCTGAATTTTTTTATTCTGCCAGGCAATTGGCTGATGATTATTACGGTTGTTTTCTTTGCCATTTGGCAAAAGGGCGTATTCGGCGTCTATACCATAATCGCGGCAATCGTTCTTGCGATTATCGGCGAAATTATTGAGTTTGTCTCCGGCGCAGGCGGAGCAAAAGCGGCAGGCGGCGGCAAAAAAGCAATGTTTGCGGCAATCGGCGGCGCGATAATCGGCGCAATCGCAGGAACGGTAATAATCCCAATCCCCATTTTCGGCACGCTTCTCGGAGCGGCCCTCGGCGCAGGCGGGGCGGCGTTAATAGTCGAAAAAAGGTCAGGCAAGGAACTTAACCAATCTCTGAAAACCGCAACCGGAGCAGGCGTTGGCCAATTACTCGGAACTGGCGCAAAATTTATCGTGGGCGTTATTATCTGGATTGTTTTCCTAATCGCGGCGTTTGCATAATAAAATCAAAAATCAAAGATTAAATATCAAAATTGTGGAATCGCCTTGGGTCTTCGCTGTGCTTCTATCTTCGTTAAAACTACGACAAGACAGGTCGCCGATATGATTTTAATTGACCGCTCCATTACTGTCGCGGCTCTGTTGTTGTCGAAATGACAGTTTTCGCACAGGGCAGAATAAAGGGATAGATTCCCGCCTGCGCGGGAATGACAAAAAAACAGCGTGGGCTGACCCTTCGACAAGCTCAGGGCAGGCGAGCCCACCCTACAACTAAACAAGATTGCCACGGCTGAAGCGGCCTCGCAATGACAGAAGAAGATTCTTCACTACGTTCAGAATGACAAGGTGTGTTTTTAGAGGTCTCCTACATTCTTGGGCTGTAGTAAATTCTGATGCTGCCGGCCTGCTGGAACCATTTGAGATTTTTCCATTTGACCCATTCAGCCGAGCAATCGGTATATCCCGTTACAAGGCCTTTTGGACGCGGATTAAATTCTTTTACGCCAGCTTGATAATACACGCCTCTGCCGCTGCCTGTATGCGGAAATTTTGCGCCCCACGCTCCGCCTGCGCTTGTGCTGTCCCAGTGAGAACAGGTGAACAAAGTTTGCGATGTTACCGAATTTTTTGTGCAGTTTTCTAATTTACGCGGAGATTTATAAACGGAGCCATCCGGCAGCATCGGGCTGTAGGTATCGCCTGCCTGGTCGAAGCGTCTGCCGTAATATATGTATCCGATTCGCATACCGCCAAGTTTGAAGTTGCCGTCGTTCGCAGATGGCGGTTCCTGAAAATACTTATCCTTCTCAAAATACCACGATGTACACATCGCGCTGATTTCTTCAATTCCGTATTTAGTGTGTATTGTCACGGCGGTATCATAATTTATATCCAGCCAGCCTTCGGGTTTATCCTCCCTGCCCCAGATATTTCCAAGCGGAAGAAAGCCATTGTAATCGTGCGCGTAAAGACTGAACGCTGCCGAGCAGTTGCGAATATTAAACGCGCAGATTGTTCGCTGTGCCACCCCTCTGGCCGCTCCCAGCGTCGGCAGAAGTATTCCAAGCAGAAGCGCGATAATTGAAATTACCACCAAAAGTTCAACAAGCGTGAAGGCGTTTTTCGTATTGTCTGTGCGCATAGTATCTCCATATAAAATTGGCTAATCGTTTGTTATTTGATGTTCTCCGGCTGTTTTGCTGAAATCTGTTTTATCGCGTCCGGCAGTTCCTGCGGCTCGTAGTCGAAGATATAAATATCCGCACGCCGAGATGGATTTTTAGAGGCAATTTTTATATAAACCGGAAGTTTTGATTGTCGTCCAGCGGTTATTGTCAGGCCGCTTGCCCAGTCCCGCATTGATTTTGGCGCATCGAATTTATATATCAGCAGGTCTTCGCTTACATAAACAGGAGCTTTGCGGAGAATATCGTTGCTGTCGTATTCAAATACTCCCTGTGTTACAATGTCGAAAAGAGCCGTGCCTTCGTGGATAATCGTATCGCCTATATCAGAGGCTTTCTCGTGCAGAAGATTGCCCGAAAGGTCGTAAGTAAATTTCGCCTTGCCGTCGTCTTTTGTAATTCTGTCGTTATCTCTGAAATAAATTACGCCGTCGATATACCACGCTTCGGTATCGCTCTCCTGGGCGCTGTAACAGTGGGCAAAGTTTATTTGCTGGAGGCAATTTTTAACTTCCGCCCAGGCGACAGAGCCTGCATCGAATTTTTCCAGAACAAAATATATCGCCGCCGATGCCGCTATTAAAACTATTGCAGCCGCCAGCGATGGCTGAAAAAGCCGCCTAAACATAGAAGTTTCCTGTGTTTGCGAGGCTTTCAGCAGCGAGGCGGTCTTTTTAAGAACGTCATCGGGTACATCGCGATTAACCGTGCGATTTTTTAATTCATCCACAGCCCGATTCAGAATGTCGTTATCATTATTTTCCATTTTAATCCGCGTCCTGATTATATTTGAGTGTTTTGCAATAATGCTTTCAGTTTATTTTTTGCCCTGTGAATAATCACGCCTATATGATTTTCTTTCAGCCCGACCGCCTGCGCGATTTCCGCGATGCTCAAATTATCAAGGTGCTTCAGGCAGAATATTTCCGCTTCCACAGGCTCAAGTTTGGAAAAGCCGTCGAGCAGCGATTCTGCAAGCTCTTTGTTTTGAGCGGACGACACGGGATTGTCCGTTGTCTGTATCTCCGCGTCCGGCATCCGTTCAAACGATATCGGCGTTATTTTTCTGCGCCTCTGACGCAGAACGTCCATCGCTCTGCAGGTAGTCAGCCTTAACAGTAATGCTCTGAAGTTTTTTATATTCTGTTTTTTAGAGAACGCAAGCGCACCGGCAAAGGCTTCCTGAAAGCAGTCCGAAGCGTCCGCATCGTTGCCGAGCAGTCGATAGGCCGTATTCCATACAGCCCGGCTGTGTTCGCCAAGAATAGCATTCCAGTCTATCAATTTTTACCAAACTCCAAAAAACGGCCGTCTCTTTACAGTATTAGTCGGACTGACAGGCGATATTATTACAGATTTTATGCCGCCGGCTATAAAAAATTGTGTCTTTGCTTATTTGTGGGGCAATAAATGCGGTTTTTTGGAGGGTGTATAGTGCCTTGTCGCTACTTTGCAGTTGCCAGCATTTCTTTCAGAAGCGTCATTTTTTTATTCTCAAGCCATTTCTGATGCGAGGTAAGACCGGCGGTGTCGATTATTTTTTTCGATTTTTCCAAAAGCAGTTCGATTTTTTCCCTGCTTGTATTCCAAACGCAGACAGCGTCGTCGGCTATGATGTTCACTAAATTTGAGCTAACCAGGGCGAATCCGCCGGCAATGAGGGCTTTCTTATGGCCGCTGCCGTTGCCATTCGCATTCCCGTTTTCCGGCTCGGCGGTGATTTCCATAAATCCCGTTCCCAGCTCGCACAGCATCGGCGTATGATTATGCAAAACGCCCATACTGCCGTCGCGAGCGGTGAACACGACCGAACTCGCTCGGCAGTCGAGCAGTTTGCCCGCCGGCGAAACAATCACGCATCTGAAAATATTATGTGTTTCTGCCATAGTACTACTTCTGTTTTCCCGCCAATACAGCTGCTTTGCTCGCGGCATCTTCGACTGTGCCTACATACATAAACGCCTCTTCCGGCAGACTGTCCCATTTGCCTTCGCATATTTGTTTGCAGCTTTCGATAGTATCGGCTCGTTCAACGTACTTGCCCTCAAGGCCGGTGAACTGCCGGGTTACCATAAACGGCTGCGAAAAGAATCGCTCTAATTTTCTCGCTCTGGACACTATCATCTGGTCCTGCCTGCTCAATTCATCAACGCCCAGAATCGCGATAATATCCTGAAGGTCGTTGTATCGCTGAATATATTCCAGAACTGTTTGAGCGGTATTATAATGTTCCGCTCCCACGATATTCGAATCGAGAATGCGAGACGTGCTTTCCAGCGGGTCAACCGCGGGATAAATACCCTTTTGCGTAATTGAGCGTTTAAGTACGACGAACGAATCTAAGTGCGTGAACGTCGTCGCCGGCGCAGGGTCAGTCAGGTCGTCAGCCGGAACATATATCGCCTGTACCGATGTGATAGAGCCGGATTGCGTTGATGTAATGCGTTCCTGGAGCTGCCCCATTTCCGTTGCCAGAGTCGGCTGATAGCCCACCGCCGATGGGATACGTCCAAGCAGGGCGGACACTTCCGAACCAGCCTGTGAAAAGCGGAAGATGTTATCTATAAAGAACAGCGTATCGCCAACTCCGCTTTCGCAGAAGTATTCAGCCTGCGTCATGCCCGTAAGAGCCACGCGAAGTCTCGCGCCCGGCGGTTCGTTCATTTGTCCGAAGACTAAGCAGGTATGGTTCAGCACCGTATCGTCGGTATCGCCGATTCGTGTCCGCTGCATTTCGAGCCAAAGGTCGTTGCCCTCTCTTGTTCGTTCGCCAACGCCGGCGAACACCGAATATCCGCCGTGCTTGGTTGCTATTCGAGCGATGAGTTCCTGAATCACGACCGTTTTGCCGACACCCGCTCCGCCGAACAGGCCGGTTTTTCCGCCTCTTACAAACGGGCACAGAAGGTCGATTACTTTTATGCCGGTTTCAAACATTTCTGTTTTGGCCGTTAGTTCCGACATTCGCGGAGGCTTGCGATGAATAGGCATTTTAGCCGATGTTTTAATCTCGCCCATATCGTCAACAGGCTCGCCGAACAGATTCATAACTCTGCCGAGGGTTTCTTTGCCGACCGGCACCATAAGCGGAGAGCCGGTGTCAAAGACATCCATACCTCTTCGCAGACCCAGTGTGCTGCCCAATGCTATGACGCGCACTTTGCCGTCGCCAAGATGCTGCTGAACTTCTCCGCAGAGTTTCTTGCCGTCCGCAAGGGGAATTTCCACCGCGTTCTGCACGGAAGGAACTTCATGCGGTTCGAATTTCGCGTCAAAAACGCTTCCTATTACCTGAATCAGTTTTCCTTTTTTCATTGCAATGCTCCGGTTCCGCTAACTATATCCAGCAGTTCGCCGGTTATCTGGCTCTGTCTGGCGTAATTGTAATCGTTTGTTAATTCTTTTATCATATCCTCGGCGTTGTCTGTCGCGTTTCGCATCGCTATCATACGCGCCAAATACTCGCTCATCGCCGCGTCCACAAGACAGGATTCTATCGACGAACGCACGATTGTTTTGGCAAGACTTTTAATTATCTCAAACGCCGCCGGCGACAGAATAAAATCCTCAAAGGATATTTTCCCCCACGGCCATATCACCGTAGCGCGGGTCGTAAGGTTGTCTATCAACTCGGTAAGCGGCAGAATCGTAAGAGTCTGCGCCTGCTGGCACGATGCCGAGTAGTACCTCATATATACGATATTGAACGAATCGATTTTTCCCGCCATATACTGTTTGACAAACTCCTCGGCAATGTTGTCTAAATGATTGCCGCTGGTCGCTTTGTCGAGGTCGGGATATATTTCTTTCGGCGTTATATTGTGATAATGCAGCAGACTGGTCAATCTGCTTTCCGTCGCGTAAATATCGAGCGTTTTGCCAGCATCTTTTGCCGCTCTGATATGAATATCGACTAATGAGGATACATAGCTGTTATAAGCTCCGCACAGCCCGCGTGAAGAACCCACCGCCAGAATAGCAGAATTGCCCGAATTGTTTTCTTTCAGCAGGGGATGGTCGATTGGCTCCTGCGGCGTGACCAAAAGATAACCGATTTGAGCCAGTGCGTCATGATATTCGACCACGGAATTTCTTTTATTCTGATAAGACTTATACCGGGCGGTCGATATCATTTCCATCGTGCGCGTTATGCGTCTGACGCTGTCCGCCGCCTTTTTGCGCTGCAATATCTGTCTTATGCCTGCCATTATTTTTTTACCTGTAATTCAAAATAGCAACAATGCTAACTTAAAAGCTAAAACTGAAAGCTCAAAACCACAGCTTAAAACCCAAAATTATTCAGCACACTGGCGAAACTATGCGATGTGAGCAATTTAAAGTTTTGAATTTTGGTTTTACACTTTAAATTTTAAGTTTTCAGCTTTTATTCAATTCTTTAAATTCCTTCGCCGCATCCATTATTTTGTCTGAAAGTTCGTCTGTCAATTTTTGAGTATTGTTTATTTCGTCGATATACTCGCGGTGTTCGCCGGCCAATCTGCTCATAAACGACGCTACAAGTTTCGCCACCGACGCGACCGGAACATCGTCCAAAAGCCCGCTTAAGCCCACCAAAATAGTAATTACTTCTTCGCCGACGCTTACCGGCGAAAACTGCGGCTGCTTGAGCAATTCAACCATTCTGCTGCCGCGGTCGAGCTTCGCCTGCGATGCAGAATCCAGTTCCGTGCCGAGCCGGGCGAAATTCAGCAGTTCGTTATACGATGCCAGGTCGAGCCTCAATTTGGCCGCGACTTTTTTCATCGCCGCAGTCTGCGCGTCGCCGCCGACTCTGCTCACGCTTGTGCCGACATCGACCGCAGGCCTTATGCCGGACAAAAACAAATCTCGCTTAAGATATATCTGTCCGTCCGTGATTGAAATCACGTTGGTTGGAATATATGCCGAGACCTGCTCCTCGAGCGTTTCGACAATCGGCAGGGCGGTAATCGAGCCGCCTCCGAGTTTGTCGGACAGATTCGCGCTTCTTTCTAACAATCTGCTGTGCAGATAAAAAATATCGCCCGGATAAGCCTCTCTGCCAGGCGGCCTGCGAAGAAGCAGACTCAACTGGCGATACGCTACCGCGTGCTTGCTCAAATCGTCATAAATACAAAGTACGTCGCGGTGATGTTCGTACATAAAATACTCCGCAAGAGCGCACCCCGAATAAGGCGCGATATACTGCATAGATGCGCTGTTGGCCGCCGATGCGACGATAACAGTCGTATATTCCATCGCTCCGTTTTTTCGCAGTATTTCAACTACCTCGGCTACCGTAGATTCCTTCTGCCCGATGGCTACATAAATGCAGACCACGTTTTTGTCCCGCTGGTTTATAATTGTGTCTATCGCTATGGCGGTTTTGCCGGTCTTGCGGTCGCCGATTATCAATTCTCGCTGTCCGCGTCCGATAGGTATCATCGCGTCTATGCTTTTGATTCCGGTTTGCAGCGGTTTTTTTACAGGCTGACGCTGCGCTATGCCAGGAGCGTCGAATTCCACTAATCTGCTCATAACGGTCTTTATCGCCGCTCCGCCGTCCAACGGCTCGCAAAGTGGATTAACGGTTCTGCCTAAAAGTTCGTATCCGACGGGAATCGACAGCAGTTTGCCGGTCGCCCGAACGTCCGAGCCTTCTTTGACTTTCGTGTAGTCGCCGTAGATAACAGCTCCTATCGAGCCTTCCTCAAGGTTGAACACCTCGCCTCGAATGTCGTTTTCAAACAGCAGCATTTCGCCCGCCATCGCGCATTGCAGTCCGTAAATTCGCGCAATGCCGTCGCCGATTTCAACTACTCTGCCGACGCTGGATATATCGAGCTTGTTTTTATATTTGCTGATTTCTTCTTTTAGAATGCTGCCTATTTCGGTTATATCGAGTTTCATAGACTTTTTCCTGACATTATTGTCTCAACGGCAGAACGCAGCCGTTTCTTGACGGAATTGTCGATAACTGTATCGTTGCAGCGGATAATCACTCCGCCGATTATTGACGGGTTCACTTCTGTTTCTAATGTTATTCTGCCGCCGGACGACAGTTTAATGATTGCGATTTTAAGGGCTTCTATCGCGTCCCACTCCATCGGCTGCGAAACCGTTACGCGAACATCGAGATATTTATGATGCCTGCGGTACAGCCTGCCGTATTCAGCTATAATATTCGGCAAAAACTCTGCCCTGTGATGCGCTATCGCCGCCGACAGAAAATTAAGCGTTAATTCATCGAGCCTGCCGGCGAAAATTCTCTCCGCAAGCGCGAGTTTTTGTTCCGATGTAAAATAAGGCGATGTCATAAAGCCCATAAAAGATTCATCGGACTTGAGCAGCTCGTCGATTGCGTCCATACTGTCCTTAACCGCTTCAATTGCCTCCTGCTCGACGGCAAGTTCAAAAAGCGTTTGAGAATAGACATCTGCTATTCGACTGGATGTGTCGGACATACTCATTGCGACGATTCCACTGTTGATTTTTCCGAACGAAGTTTCGCGGTCGCTTCGCCGATAAGCCTTTTGTTGTCGTCTGTCGTAATCGACCGGCCGATTACTTCCTGACCGAGCGCAAGAACCATATCGCCGACCTGCTGCCATAATTGCTGTGAGGCTGCGTCCTTAGCCGCGTTAATCTCGACTATGGCGTGTTCCTTCATTATTATGGCTTCCCTGCCGGCCTTTTCTATGCTGTCTTTTTCTATCTGCGTTGCTCGGCTTACCGCTTTCTCGATAAGTTCTATTCCCTGCTGTTTGTACTCGTTGAACAGCTTTTCAGCCTTCAGCCGGGCGGTTTCAGCCGCGGCCAACTGCTGTCTTATCGTATCCTCTCTCGCCTGGAGAGTTTTCAGCAATGGCTTCCACGCTATTTTGCCCAGGACAATCAGCAAAACTAAAAACGCGATTACCGCCCATATAGCCTCTGCCATTGAGCCGTCAAAAATGCTCTGCTGCCCGGCTGCGCCCGATGATTCTTCCGAACCAAACGCCACCGCCGCGGCAAAAAGGATTGTTAGGCCTGCCGTTATTTTTTTGTTCATAATTAGGACTCTTTTATTTTGACCAGAAAACTGCCAGAAAGCAGACTAACAACGCGAAAAACGTAACGCCTTCGATTAACGCTGCCGCGATAATCATCGTTGAAAACAGTCGTCCGCTGTTCTCCGGCTGTCTTGCCTGCGATTCCAGAGCCTTGCCGCCGATTATGCCGATGCCGAAACCCGCGCCGATAATAATCATACCGCAGCCGATTGCCGCTCCAAGAATTGCCATGCCGTTTGTGCCGCCTGCCAACGCCAGTGTCATACCTGTTAAACCTTCCATAAAATCAAATCTCCAAAAATAAAATTTACTAAATTTTTATTTAATGTTCAGGCGATACCGAGAAACTCACGAATAAAGTCGTTAGAAACGCAAAAATATACGCCTGCAAAAACGCTACAAAAATTTCGAGAAAAGACATTAGCACTATTACCGTTATTGAAGCGGCAGCCACGCCGTAATTTTTAAAAATAATTATCAGTCCCAAAAGCGTTGCTATCAGCGCGTGGCCGGCAAAAATATTGGCAAAAAGACGTATAGCCAGCGCGACAGGTCTTACAAACGCGCTTATAATTTCAAGCGCATATATGGGAAGTATCATAAGTAACGGCACTTTGGGTGCGAAATTTACTATATAATGCCGCAATCCCTGCTGTTTTATGCCCGCCGCGTGAATCACAAAAAAAGAAATCATAGCTAAGCTGCCCGTAATCCAGATATTAGCCGTGGCGGGGCCACCGAAATGGTTTTCTTTGCCGGTCGTCAGGTGTATAATCATTTCGGTAGGTATCATACCGAGCAGATTCAGACTTAATATAAAGAAAAACAGCGTCCAGATAAACCCTATAAATTTGTCTGTGTTCTCGCCCAAAATCGGCCTGGCCATCTGGTCGCGCAAATACACACAAATCAGCTCGATAAGATTTTGAAAACCTTTGGGTATGAGTCCGGTTTTTCGTCTTGCTGACAGCAGAAACAACGCCAGCAGCAGTACCATTGCCAGAGTTATCGAAAACATATGATTGCTGACGATTATCCGGTGGCCGCCGATGGAAAACTCGAACAGCGGCACCGACAAAACCGGCTTAAGCGGATTAAACTCGCATAGAACGCTATTATATGAATTTAAAAAACTCAAGACTTCCTGTCTTCTAAAAAAATTCACTTACCTGTGATTTTTATTTCTTTCGCGCATCCCGTGTCTCTTTGAACAGCAGATACAGCATACCGGTAAAACTCAAAAAAAATCCGCCCAGCAGAAAATAAGGAAAACTCGTATGCCGGGCTTCGTCTAATTTATAGCCGATATAACAAAACACGGCAATCACGCCGCCGAACTCAAATCCCGCCCCAAGCAGTTTGGAGGGCAGTTGCCGATTCTTTTGGTCGCCGGGCGTTTCCAATAGCCGATTCCACCTGAAGCATACTTCTTATAAAAAATTATAAAGGCCATAGCTTATGCCGAACACCGGATAAGTCAATATAAAAGTTAATCGACAAAACAGGGGGTAAATAATGAAAAAATATCCGAAATGATTTTTCCGCCGACAGGACGCAAAACCGCGTTTTTTACTTATTATCGAACTTTTTTTTCAATCGGCGGCAGTAAAATCAGGATAGCTAACGTTACAGCGGTAGCGATTAGAGCTATAAAATACATTTTTGCTCCGCAGGCCATACCGATAGCCGCGACAATCCAAACCCCTGCAGCGGTGGTCAGGCCGTGGACGCTTCCGCCGCTTTGAATTATGGCACCTGCGCCCAGAAAGCCAATGCCGGTAACGATTTGCGCCGCTATTCTGCCCGTGTCCGAACCCGGCAAACTTGTCGAAATAATCGTAAAAACGCAGGAGCCGAGGCAAATCAGCGCGTTGGTGCGCAGCCCGGCCGGCTTGTCGTGAATATGCCGTTCATAACCTATTATACTGCCGAGAACCGCTGAAATCGCAAGCGATAAGACATCCTGCCAGTTTGCTTCCATACTCGCATTCCCTAAAAATCATAACTTGCATATTGTACAGAGAAATCCACAACATACAATAACCGCTCGGCAATTATTTTTCGTGTTAGAGACCCTATTTCTTGTTGATTTTTATTTTGCCGTTGGGCGTTATTTTCACAAAAATTGCGCCGTCTTTACAGGTATAAAAACTGTTTTCAAAGTTTTTTATCCGCTCGCTCAAGCCGGCAAAGCGAAATTCCGCACAGCTCGTAATCAAATATTCCGGCCTGAAAAACGTTATAAAGTCATTATCCGTAGTACGTTGTGAGCCGTGGTGCGGTGTGAGCATTATATCAATATCCAGGTCAGGATATAAATTCATCAGCTCTTTCTGTATATCAGCAGGGATGTCGGAGCAGAACAGAATTTTTCTGCCCGCATACTCGACCAAAATGACTAACGATGCCTCGTTATCAGAACCTAACTCCATATTTGACAACTCGTTAGGCCAAAGCAAAGTAATCTCCGCTCCGCCAATAAATTGTTTCTTCGGTGCCAGCTGCAAAGTGAGTTTTTGGTTAGATAAAAAGCGTTTTAAGTCCATTGCGGCAGGAGAGTTATTAATTTTTTGAATGAATTGGTCGGCTGTGTAGATATTTTGGCATTTATGGCTGGTTATTATTTCCGGCAAACCGTTGTAATGGTCTATGTCATCGTGACTTATGAATGCTGACTCTATTTTATTTATGGCGAAATAATTTAAAAATGGATTTACGATATTGCCGCCGATGTTGTTTTGGCTTATTGAGCCTGCGTCAATGAGCGTTGTTTTTCCATTAATATGGAGGATAGCGGCTTGGCCGTGTCCGACTGAAAGCAGCCAAACGCGCAAGTTTTTGTCAAATTTTGTCAAATTTTCGCAAAAAATCGCAAAAAATAGCAAGAAAATCACGAAAAAATAGATGAAATTAACGAAAAATCGTCTGAAATTGAGCAATTTCCACAAAAAAATCAGCAGGCAAATCGCCAAAATTATCGCAAGCCGAGGTTTGCCGATTAAAATTTGCGAGAATGGAATTTTGGCGCAGGCCATTACAAAATCTGAAAAAATGTCAGCTAAAAAAGTTAAAAAGCAGAGCAGACCTGTTGAAATTGTCGGCAAAATAAAAGCGAGCAGAATTTGAAATGTGCCGAGTACTAAAATTATCGCAACGAGAAAACCAGCGGGAACAGCCCAGAAAGGCGCAAGTAGTTGAATTCGATAAAAATGCCAGGCAATTACCGGCGCAGCTGCCAGCCATGCGGTACAGCCGGTTGAGAATGCGGCGAGAATAATTTTTAAAAATTTGTAAAGAAAAGGATTTTTTAAATTTTCAAACGGCAGCATAATAAAATTTAAAAACGGTGTATAAAATAAAATTATGCCGGCAGTCGCGGCAAAAGATAATTGAAAGCCCGCGTCAAAAATATCCGTTGGTTTTATGAGTAAAAGAACAATCGCAGAAATCGCTAAGCTGTTTTTCGGATTTGTGCGAACATTGAACATATAGCTTGTGCAGAAAACAGCAGCCATAATTCCCGCTCGCAGCGTAGAGGGCTGGGCGGGTACGACTAAGAGAAATACTATTACCGCTGTAATGCAGACGATTGCCCGGCCTATATGCAGGAGGCCAAGTCTCTTGGCGAGCCACCACGCAAGAGCGGCCAGAATGCCGACATTAAAACCTGAAAGGGCGACTAAATGTACCAATCCTGTGCTTATAAAGGCGTTATAGAGTTTTGGCGTTATTTTGGTTCTGCTGCCGAGCAGCATCGCTTTAATCAAAGATGTCGAGTCGTTATCCTGTGAATCGTCAATGATTGCGCAGGACGCTAATTTTTGCAGTTTTTGTTTTATGCTGATTGTCGCGATTTTTGGGGAGTGTGGGGAGTCTATAATTGTAATTGCGTTTGCGGATTTGATGGAGGCGGAAAGATAAACGTTGTTTCGTCTCATATATTCGGCAGTATCGAATTGGCCGGGGTTGTCGGCGGATTGGAATTTCTGGAGCTTGCAGAATGTTTCAAAGCTGTCGCCGATTTTTACGCAGTTTGTGTCTTCGGAGATGTAAAATTTTATTGTGCCTGTGGCGTTTGTCCAGCCCGCGGCGGTTTTGGCGGAATATACCTTTGCGTAAAATGATGTGTATGGCAGGTTTTGAGCGTATTTAGAGAAATACCAGCGTTCGTCGGCTTTTACGACAACAGGCTGCGAAATGACTTTGGCTTTTATGCGGGCGAAAGTGAAGTTTTCTATAGCGATTGTGCGAATGTCATTTTGGGCAGGGCGAGCGAAATATAAAAGTCTAAATCCGCCGAGACAGGCGAAGCATAAGAGAACGGAAATGAAAATCAGATTGGCGTTTTTTATGAGTAAAAAGTATGAGATAAAGCAAATGACAAAAATAATTGCCCAGACAATCGGCGGGAAATTAAAATAAAATTGCAGGATAACGCCGATTATAGGAGCGGTAGCGGGCAAAACGGCAGGGCAGGAGAGTAGCGATTGTTTGAGCCTGCTCGGCCAGGGCGTAAGCTGGTTTTGAAACTCCTCGATTTTTTTACGAATTTCGTCCATAGAATAGCCACAGAGGGCTTCGTGTTTCGTTGTTCGTGAAGCGTGAAGCGAAAAAAACAACGAAATACGCTTGTATCAATTAACAAAAGCACAAATAGCGTAGTAGTACTAACTATATGATAGCGGTATTTGCGGATGTGTGCAATGGGATTTTGTGAGGAAAGGGCTTGAGTATTTCAGGTATATTTGGTAATCTTTGAATCTTAACCGCGTGGGCTTCCGCCGCCGCTAAAGCTATGTCGGGCAGGCAGAGATCACAGAGATTAGTATAACCGCGGATTGCGCGGATTTCACGGAATTTTTGTTGTTTTTAATCAATTTTGATGCGGTTTTGTAAAAAAGGCACAAAGGCACGAAGATTTTTTAGACACGGATTAACGCGGAATTACGCAAATGTTTTCTCAAACTTAGGGCTTTTTTAGGAAGTTTTTTAAGGGGGTATTTCACTCAAAGCGCACTCCTCGTGTTTGACGATATAAGGGGATAGAAACCAATTTTGTAAACCCTTATTACACAAGGAGGTGCGTTATGCTTAAACGCGTTGCTTTAATGGAATCTATATCGTCAAACCTAAACGACTTTCTCAAAAAAATCACAAACAATTTACCACTGCCGGACAAAAAGTTCATTCGAGACAGCCTCATAGGTCTTATTCGCTGCGGCAAGCCCATCGTCTGTCAGATGGCAAGGCATCTGCCCAACCAGCGGACAAAATTCCTCTCACGGTTAGACAGACTCGAAGCTCACCTTGTAAAGAACAGCAGCTTCGACAATAAAATTAAGGCTGAACTGCCGCATACATGGCTGCCATTTATTAAGGATGATACGCCGATAATTCTCGACCTTTCAGACATTGCCAAGCCGCTGGCAAAGAAGATGGATTATATAGCTACGGTTCGCGATGGCAGCAGCGGCCAGTTGGTCAATGGTTATTGGTTAGTTGAATTGTACGCATCGCTTAGCCGAAAAAATCCTGTTCCGTTATTGCTGGAACCGTTCAGCCATGAAGAACCCTGCAGCCCCGGACAAAACCCCATAGTTCTTAATGCCATCCATAAGATTTTTGAGCTTACAGGCAACCACGGTGTACTGGTAATCGACAGAGGGTTTGACAGCCGGGTTATGTTTGACGACTGGCTGGATAATCACTTTCGCTTTGTTGCCAGACTTGTAGGAAACAGGAATTTGACGGTGGTTTACGAGGGTTCCGGGCAAACAGTCATTCGTGCAGATTCACTCGCCGAGCAGGTTCCATCGCCGCATCGTTTTCATAAACTTGTCAAACGTCGCGGCAAACCGACAATTCGTATAACACAGATAGGCTGGACAAAAGTTCGTCTGCCCGAACGGGAGGAAGAATTGACAATGGTTGTTTCCAGACTCCCCGGCGTGGATAAGCCGATGATGCTGCTGACGAATTTGGCTGTGGAGGATTTTGATGATGCCGAAAAAGTATTGCGTCTCTATATACGCAGGTGGGAATGTGAAGAGGCGATTCGCTTCCTGAAAAATCAGGTGAACCTTGAAAAAATAAGAACGTTTAGCTGGAATGCGATTTGCCGGCTGGTATTGCTGGCGGTACTGGTGATGACATATTTAGGCTGGCTTGTCGAAACAGCTCCGAGTATCTGTGATAGATTAGTTTACCTTAGCCAACCGCTGCCGGATAAGCCGGAATTTATTTTGTATCGTTTGAAAGCGGGCCTGACGGAAGCGGTAAATACCTGTTTTTGGCGGTATAAAGATTTGCTGCGTCTGTCATTACAGGAAAACCCCTAAGTTTGAGAATGTTTTTTATTGATTATTCATATGCCGCAGAATATACTTGTACCTGATAAAAATTGAGGTTTTGAAAGGCAGAATAAATGAGGAAACTAACTCTCATATTGGTCTGTATAATTGCGGTTGGTTCGACTGTCGCAAAGGCTGATGAAAAACTTGTAGATTTAGTAAAAAAAGTTAAGCCCAGCGTCGTTCTTATTTCGACTTTCGATAAGGACAACAAGCCAATCGGTCAGGGAAGCGGATTCTTCATAGATAATAAAGGCAGGCTTATCACGAACTATCACGTTATCGAAGGCGCTTATTCGGCGACTGTTAAAACCTCGACAGGCAATGAATATCCGGTGCAGGGTATTGTTGCCAAAGACACCGAGGCCGATATTGTCAAACTCGTCGTGAACCTGCCGGATGCCAATGTAACATTCTTGAACCTTAGCGTGAATGTACCTTCTGAAGGTGAGGATATTTTTGTTATAGGTAATCCCCTCGGCCTTGAATCAACCGTATCGAGCGGTATCGTATCGGCAGTTCGAGATATTCCGGCTTTTGGCAAAATACTCCAGATAACCGTTCCGATTTCGCCCGGCTCAAGCGGAAGTCCGGTTATCAACAGCAAAGGTGAGGTGATAGGCATTGCTACCCTTATCGTAACAAAAGGCCAGAATCTCAATTTTGCGATTCCCAGCGACAAAATCATTGCCCTAAAAGAAACCGCCAAAACAGCCTTATCTGAATCATACGCTTCGTTGACAATAGATGCAAATGTTGATACAAGCCAGATAGCATCTGAAATTGCCCGGGAACTCAGAGCAATATCAAAAGATGATGTAATCAAGGAATTCGCTGAGAGGATAGATAATGCTCCAACTAAATACACATCGGATAAAAACGGATTTTCCGTTACATTCCCCTCGCAACCTACATTGACCAAAGTAACGGGCGATATTCAAACTACTATGAACTATCAAGCAAACTCGAGCGACGGGTTGGTGTCATATAATGTCTTTCTAAACTATTTGGACAAAAAACTCTTAAGTGCTGAATCTCAAAAGATTTTTTTGGATAGCCATTTAGCGGGCAGACTGTTGATTTCAGAAAATAGTAGGGTTATCACAAACAACCAACTTGTTTTTCGTGGTTTCAATGCAAGAAATTATGAATATATTGATGTCTTTGAAGGTGTTGATATATTACATAAAGGGATTGTTTTTATCGTTGATGGTGATTCTGTGTCGCTAACAATGGTTTATCCTAATACCGTAGTACCAGATTATTCATTTGATAAATTTGTGGCCTCTTTCAATCTAATACCACTGGCACCACAACTGAAAGAAGAACCTTGGGAGGATAAAGTATTAGGATTACAAATAAGGCCACCTACGGATATGGATGTTTATAAAACAAACAATCCTAAAACAGGTTTGATTGTTATATTTAGTAACAAAGCGGGGCATTCCCTCGGTATCTTCGATGTAAGTGTTCTTTATCCGAATAAGACGGCTGTGGAAGTTGAAAGAGAATTGGCGGGGGTGGAAAAAGATTTAGATGGTTGGTATCGGATACCATTATTAAATCCCTCGAAAACCACAGAAATGGTTCAATTATCGAAAATCCTTAAACATGGTTCTAAAATTTATATGGTTCAAGGGTATGGCCCGGCGAAAACACTATTTAGATCTGAGTTAAAATTTAAAAAGGCCGCAGACAGTCTCAGATTTGCTAGTGATTGAATAACCGAATGCTCGATAATCGGGAGGATGAGAAAAATAGGTTCAGCCCTCGAACAATACAAAATCTTAAAAACCTTAGACACGGAACTGGCAAATAAATTGTTTAACTTGATTAATAAGTAGGTGTTCCCGAACCAACTACACTTTTTTCACTTTTAACTTTTACCCTTTTCCTTTGAATCTTTAATTTTTCTATATGTAATTTATCAGGTATTTGAAATAATACTATTAAGAAACGAAACTAATATCAAATAGAGTTGATAATACCACGATATATCATATGGATTAGTGTTGATGGGTACAGAAAAAAAGAAAATTGAACAACTAAGGACACTATTTAAATACGTATCAGATTCTCCTAAAATAATAGATGATATCTTTCTGAATCACAAAATACGGTTTACACAGCCTGCTGCACTAAACGACCCTTTAGAGTTCAATCCTGCTATTAGGTTCGATCCAGAAGGTGATAACTTCAAACGGTTTAAATACAATGAGATTACATTCCCAAGTATACACGATTGGGAACGTCTAAATTTGATAGAACAAAGAATAAACAACTTTGGAATGCTCTCTCTTACGGACAATCCATATTCTTTTGAAATGTGGTGTCATTACGCAAATGGACACAATGGCATTCTCATAGAATTCAACATACCTGACAAATCAAAGCCAACATTACAATTAATAGAAGGGGTTAATCTCAGAGCACACAAAGTCAAATATGTCAGAGACTATATGATTAATATGGACAGGCTATATCAAGGAGGAAATAGTATCCCATTCCATAAAATCAGGGATGCCATTTTTCTAAGAAAGACCCTGCATTGGAGATACGAAAGAGAATACAGAATTATTCGGCAGCTTACCGAGTGCGATACCTATAAACCTCCTGCACAAAGGACATCATATCGCGACAGGGATGGTCTATATCTTTTCCCATTGTCACTAAATTGTATTTCTTCTATTATATTTGGCATAAATACTTCACAAGAACTTAAAAGAAAGATAATTAAATCTTGTAACGGCACGCATATTAACTTTCTCCAAGCCATCGTATTTAAAGATCTTCAGAATAAGATTGATTTCATACCGATAGATCAATTTGGAACAATAGATAAATATTTAGAACAGTTGCCTCAGATATTTACATTCGATTCAATTGAACGTAAATATAAAGACCTTTATATTACCGTTAACTCGCTGAATGAAATACCTTATTACCCTCGTCAGCCAAATGACTATGACGAATTCTATAAGAAACAACTAAAAAAAAGGAATAAATAGTGGCCGTTTGGGCAGTTGAAAAAGCATTTCTATTTTCAATTTTTTCAAAGACAACGGAAATAAATTTACAGACGGCGGTGAAGAAACAGTGAATAATTAATAATGAATAATGAATAATTGTGGAATCGCCGATGGCGATGAGATATTAAATGACCGCTCGCTTACGCTTGCGGCTCTGATGAGGGAGAATGAAACAAAACCGCGTGGGCTTCCGTCTTCGCTAACAGCTACGACGCGACAAAAGAGCCCACCCTACAATTTTTTATGACCGCGCGCTTACGCTTGTGGCTCTGATGACCCCGCCAAGGTATTGGCGGGGCTAAGCACGGAATAGAGAAACGAGAATCGAGATTTGAAATTTAAAACAACCCCCGCCATCCGCCTTCGCCAAGTCTTCGGACGGACAGGCAAGTGCGGGGGCTAAGCAAAACCACGTGGACAGAAAATCTGTCCACCCTACTGAACTGAACCACAAACCTACATTGATTATTACGCCCTTTCAGGGCTTAGGATTTTTTACTGTTTTTTAACCCAGGGCGTTGCCCTGGGCTGATATGTTATGCCCTTTCAGGGCAGATGAATGGAATTTGAAATCGCAGGTTTTAAAATGGCAGACGCTGGTATTTGCGGAGGGGTGCAACAGGATTTTGCGGGGAAAGAGCTTGAATACTTTAGGCATATTTGGTATTTTGTCTGATGAAAAGAGAATGCAGATATAACCGCGTGGGCTGAAGCCCACCCTACAAAACGAGATTGCCGCGTCGGCCTTTCGGCCTCCTCGCAATGACAGCGGTCGCGGGAATCGACACGAAGCAACCCCCAGCATAAAGCTGGGGGCTAACTATAACCGATTATATATGGAGATGTATCAGGATGTTTGATCTTGTGCCAATATCGCTAACGGGTTTTAATAAACTTAAGGAGGAACTGCTCCAGCTCGAGAAAGAAGCGGTTGAAGTCAGGAAAAGAGTCAGTGAAGCTCGTGAGCAGGGCGATTTAAGGGAAAATGGCGAGTATATTTACGGTCGCCAGCAGTTAGGCTTTATCGAAGGGCGGCTGGGGGAATTGAGGGCGCAAATAAACCGGTCAGATAAAGTGGATTGCACGAAAGTTCAATGCGATAAAGCCGTGTTCGGCACCATCGTAACTTTGCTGAATCTGAATACCCAGGAGAAAGTAACCTATCAATTGCTGGGGCCTCACGATGCTGATATTGATACGGGAAGCATTTCGATTCATTCGCCGGTCGGAGACGCTATTCATGGGCTCGCGATGGGAGAAAAGGCGTTAGTAAAGAACCCTCGCGGCGAATTTCAATTTGAAGTGATTGATATCGCTAAATCGCAAATTGAGTAATACTTTAGCCGAATGTAGAAAAAACAGCGTGGGCTAAAGCCCACCCTACAAAACTGGATTCCCGCTTTCGCGGGAATGACAAGTTGTATTTGGCACTTAGCTAAAGTATTACGAAATTGAGTAGAATCAGCCAAGCTGAATATCAAATTTATCCGCAGCGGCAAGAGCCATTTTAACATTCCCGAATGGTGCGCTTATCGCGAAACCCGCTACCCGGTCTTTTATCTGCTCCATAAGTTCTTTGGCGATTTGCACGCCGAGTTTTTTGCTCTGGAGCTGGTCTTTGGCTGTCGCCATTCTATCGAGGATATTTTTCGGCACGACAACGCCCGGCACTTCGTTGGCCATAAATTCTGCGTTCTTAAAACTCGTAAAAGGCCATATCCCTGCAATTACAGGTATCCTGCAATCCGCCGCGTCAAGAAAATCAAACAAACTCCTGCTGTCAAAGACCGGCTGGGTTATCGCGAACTCGGCACCTGCGGCAATTTTCTTTTTGAACCGCTCAAGTTCTCTTTTCATTTCCGCCGCGACGGGATTTGCGCCGACCCCGACGACTAATGCAGTCTTTGGCGTAAAACCATTGCCCGCAATATCGAGCCCGCAATTTAAATCGCTGACGACTTTTGTCAACGCTGTCGAATCGAGGTCGAATACGCCGGTCGCGTTCGGATATTCGCCTAACTTCGGCGGGTCGCCTGTGATAATTAAAACATTCCGCAGACCGATTGTATGTATGCCCAGCAGGTCCGACTGCATAGCGATTATATTTCTATCCCGACAGCAAAAATGCAAAAGCGTCTCTATTCCGCACGCCTGCTGGAGTTTTATTGCGGTTATCATTGCGCTGATTCGCGAACTTGCACGCGGCCCATCGGGGATATTCACCGCATCAACGCCCGCCTGTTTGCACAGATTTACCTTTTCGATAAGCCCCGACAAATCCGCACCCTTCGGCGGCGAAATTTCAATCGTAATTATTTTTTGCCCGGCGGCAAGTTTTGCGCCGAACTGCGATTTATCCTTCAATTCAACAGGAATTTGCCGAACGGCTTTTTCAACCTGTCTAATTTCGATAGCAGGGGGGCGTTCAGATTTGTCGATTGATTTTACGGCCTGGGCGATTTGCCTGATATGTTCGGGCGTTGAGCCGCAGCAGCCGCCGATGATTCTTGCGCCGCGCTGATAAAATCTCTTTGCGTACTCGGCCATATACTCCGGCGTTGACATATAGAGCGTTCTGCCGTCAACGGTCTGCGGCAAGCCCGCGTTTGGCTGAATGGAAATCGGCTTTGTCGCGACCGTTTTCAGAACATCGAGGCAATCGAGCATCGCCGCCGGTCCGAGCAGGCAATTCAGACCTGCCGCTGCAACGTGACTGCACCGGCAAAGTTCAATAATCGCCTCATCAAGTCGGTCGCCGAAAAGTGTTTCTTTATTTTCGTTCACAGACAACTGTGCAACAATTTCAAGTCCGCAAACCGAGCCGGCCGCTCTGACGGCCAAAAGCAGTTCAGCAAGATTGCCGAACGTCTCAAACAGCAGAAAATCCGCCCCCGCGTCAGCCAGCGACTTAATTTGCCTCTCGAATATCTCAATAATCTGCTTTTCGGAGAGTTTGGCCGAGCCTTCAATACCGAGCGGCCCAATGGCGCCAGCAACAAGGGCGTTTCCGCCTGCCGCCTCTTTGGCAATTTTAACCGCTGAAGCGTTTATTTGCTCAACCTTATCGAACAGGCCGAATTTGGCCAATTTGTATTCGTTTGCGCCGAAGGTGTTGGTTTCTATAAAGTCCGCACCGGCAGAGACATACTGCTCGTGGATGTCCTTTATCAGGCCAGGCCTGGTGATATTAAGTTCGTCAAAACAGGTATTTACGAACACACCCTTTGAGTAGAGCATTGTCCCCATCGCGCCGTCGCCGATGACAACCTGCTTCGATAATAGCCGGGATAATTTTGTGTTTTGTTCCATAGCGGGCGATTCTAACCGCAGATTACGCGGATTTCACGGATTTTTTTATTACTATTGCAAGTATCATTGCCGGGGAATAATTGAAACGCAATACCGAATTCCATTGTAAAAACTTCTTTTTCGGCTTATAGTTCCGCCAAAATGAGTATTTTTGAAATAACCAAAACAGATTCACAAAGCAATGCGCGAACGGGATTGCTGCGGACTGCACACGGTACAATCAAAACTCCTGTCTTTATGCCTGTTGGGACGAAAGGCGCGGTAAAGGGAATTTTGCCGGCGCAGTTAGTCGAGGCGGGCAGCCAGATAATTTTAGCAAATACATTTCATATGCTCCTTCGCCCCGGTGTTGAAATTGTTGAAAAGGCAGGGGGATTGCACAAACTTATGGCGTGGAACAGGCCTATTCTTACCGACAGCGGCGGGTTTCAGATTTTTTCGCTAAGTTCCATAAATTCCATAACCGATGACGGTACGGAGTTCGCCAGTCCTTATGATGGGGCGAAAATCAAACTCGACGCTGCGATTGCGACGAATATTCAAAATCGGCTCGGCGCTGACATTATTATGTGTTTTGATCAGTGTCCTGCTTTTGATGCGCCGCAAAAGGAGCAGGAAAAGGCTGTCGAACGCACAATAAAGTGGGCAAAAATCTGCAAAAACTCACATTCCAATGAAAAACAGCTCCTTTTCGGCATTGTTCAGGGGCAAACTGACGAGAATTTGCGTAAAACTTGTGCAAAAGAATTGATAAAAATAGGTTTCCCCGGTTATGCTTTGGGTGGATTAAGTGTTGGCGAGGGGACGGAAGGTATGCTCAAAACTGTCCGTTTTGCTGCGCCGCTGCTGCCGGTGGATAAGCCGAGATATTTGATGGGAGTTGGAACGCCTGCGGATATTATCCAGGCGGTACAGGCGGGAATTGATATGTTTGACTGCGTTATGCCGACGCGGAATGGCAGAAACGCCCTTGCTTTTACCGAAAAAGGGGCTATCAGGTTGAGAAATGCGGCTTTTGCTGACGATTTTACGCCTGTTGACGCGAATTGCGGGTGTGTTTGCTGCAAAACATTCAGTAAATCGGCGATTCGACACTTTTTTAATACCGGCGAAATGCTCGGCCCGATTATGCTCGCGCTGCATAATATAGTTTTTTATCATAATTTAATGGACAAAATACGGCAAAATATAGAGAATGACACGTTCAATAGCTGGGCAGAGCAGGCTTTGGAAAGCCCGGCTTATGCCCGGAAAGAAATAAGTGCATAAGAGCATAAGTTATAAGAAACTAAAGAAAGGATTATGAATGGAAGTTTTAGGAATTTTGGCAGAAGCAAATGTACCGGAGGTAATTACGGCTGATGATATTTCCGCGGAAAGTCAGCAGACAACAGGCACAACTATACAGACAGACCCGAACGGGGCTGCAAAACCTGTTGTGAAAAATCCAAAAGCACAGTGGCAGCAGTTTATTTTCATCGGTTTGATTTTTGTAGTTATGTACTTCATAATGTTCAGAGGCCCCCGCAAGAAACAACAGCAGCAAAAACAAATGATAATGGCTCTGAAGAAAAACGACCGAGTTCAAACCATCGGCGGGATACTCGGCACAGTTCTTGAAGTAAGCGAGACGGAAGTTGTTCTTAAGATTGACGAGGCGAATAATACAAAGCTTCGCGTTCTGCCGTCAGCGGTGAGCAGGGTAATTGAGCAGAAGTAAAGTAATAGCCAGTAGCCAATAGTCAGTAGAAAGTAGAAATTTGAGCCGCCTTCGGCGGAGGTAATTTTTTCAGGGAATTGATATGGATAGAAATGTTGTACGTTTCGGATTGATTGCGGTTGTTGTTTTGGTTTTGTTTGCGGCGTTTGAGCTGTATCCGCCGCAGGAGACTTTAAAGCCCGGTATTGATTTGGCCGGCGGTACGAGTCTTATTTACGAAATTGACACGACAGGTTTGGAAGGCGGCGAGATGGATAATCTTGCGCAGAAACTTTCGCCTATACTTCTCAAACGAATTGACCCCGGCAACGTGCAGAACATTATAATGCGTCCGCAGGGGGATACCCGGCTTGAGATTCAGGTTCCTCTTGCAAGCGCGGATACACAGGCCAGAAGACGGGCTTATGATGAGGCGATTAGCGACATTTCCAAAGACAATGTCAATCTGGCGACAATAAAAAGAACTCTGGCAAAAGAGCCGGGCGAGAGAGATAAGGTTTTTGCCGTGATGGCCGGCGACAGCAACGACAGGAGAGAGATTCTGGCTGGTCTTGCGGCGGCTTATGACGCAAGAAAAACTGCACAGGCAAAAAGAGACGCTCTGAAATCGTCGCTTGATACGATAGCTTTGGCTGTCGGCAAGGCGGGGGTGAGCGCGGAGTCGCTTGCCGGTGCGGCGAATCTTGACCCCAACGCACAGGCAAAGCAGATTGAAACACTTGTCGCGGACGCAAATTCGGCAATTTCCAAAAAACAGCTTAGCTCGCAGATTGAGCAATATATACAGGATTATAAGCAGTGGGCGCAGGTGGTTAATGAAATGACCGCGCCGCAGACCGGCATCAACGCGATGTACAAGCAGGCGGAGCTTAAACTTGGGAATTTCAATCTTAGCGTTGAGGCGATAGTCGAAGTGCTTGAAATGCCTGATAAATCCGTTAAGCGAGCCGAGATGCTGGAGCAATTCAAGGCGACATTCCCATCGAGAGCGGAAAAGATAGACAAGCTGACAGCGGTATTTAAGAATTACCGTTCGGTGAGAGGCAGGATTGACGGGCCTGAAGATGTCAAGAGAATGCTCAAGGGAGCTGGCGTTCTTGAGTTTCGTATTCTGCCGAAGTTAGACGATGGCAGGACGAATAAGGAAGAAATGGCCGGTTATGCCGAGTCGCTCAAGACTAAGGGACCGAAGCTGTCATCAGACACCAAATATGTATGGCTGCTGATAGAAAACTATGAAGACGGCGCCTGGCAGGCGAACGAAAGGAATCAGATTATTACCGGCTCGTTCGCGGATAAGTATTATGTTCTGGCGAGCAATCAGAAAGGCGAGTGTCTGACCCGCAACACCGGCAAAAAGCCGTGGAAGCTGCAAAAGGCAGGAACGACATCCGACCAGCTCGGCAAACGTGCAATCGCGTTCGGCTTTGATGAGGTCGGCGCATCGCTGTTCTATGATGTAACAAGAAACAATCTCCAGAGGCCTTTGTGCATTATCCTTGACGGCGTGGCGATATCGTCTCCGAATATCCGCAGCGCGATTCGCAGCAGCGGCGTAATCGAAGGCGACTTTACGCAGACCGAGCAGATGGATATGGTTGACAAGCTCAACGCAGGCTCTCTGCCGGCAAGATTGATAGACCCTCCTGTTTCAGAAAAGACAATCGGGCCGAGCCTCGGAGCGGATAATCGCGACGAAGGCATTAAAGCGGGCTATCTGTCGCTGCTTGCGGTCGCGGCATTCCTTATAGTTTATTACAGAATCGCCGGTTTGATTGCGGCTATATCGCTGGCGTTGAATATCTTTTTCGTTCTGGCGGTTATGGCTCTTACCCGCGCGACGTTCACGATGGCGGGCATTGCGGGTATCGTACTGACAATCGGTATGAGCGATGACGCGAACATTTTGATTTTTGAGCGTATAAGAGAAGAGCTTGATAAGGGAGCAGGTCTTCGGACAGCAATATCCAACGGCTACAACAGAGCTGTTGTTACAATTTTAGACTCAAACTTAACGACGTTTATTCCGATGGTGATTCTGTATATGGTCGCGTCGGAAGAAATCAGAGGTTTTGCGATAACGACGATGCTCGGTATCGTGTCGTGTATGTTCACGGCGGTTTTTGTATCCCGCATAATTTTCCACGTTATGCTTAATAACGGCGTGATTATCGACAAACTCACAATGCTGCGAGTTATTAAAGTGCCGAATATCAACTGGATGGGTATGAGGCCCGTTCTGCTGACAATCTCGGTGATATTTATGGCGGCAAGCGTGTTTGTGTTCGTCAATAGAGATGACACCAAAAACAGCAAGTATGATATCGAATTTACCGGCGGCACAAGTTTGCAGATAAATCTCAAGGCTGACAGTCCTTTAGAAAGAGCCGATGTCGAAAAGATAATACAGCAGAAAGGCGAGCAGCTCGGCAACAAACCTATAGCGGCAGCCAGAGTTTATAGCGTCGGCGACAAAGAAGCCAAACTGCAATATGAAATTACAACTACAGAGACGAACAAAACCACGGCGGCAGTGGTGTTTAAGGCAGGGCAGAGCCAAACCGTTCAGGGCGTAACAGACACAATCAACACGGTACAGGAAACCCTTCGCGGCAGACTCACTAATTTGGCGGTATCACAGGATTCGGCTGACCCGCAGAAATTTGTCATAACAACGAGCCAGACGAATACGCCGATTGTTAGCAGGATTTTGACCAAGGCTTTCGGCGAAGTCGCCTCAATCGTACCGCCGACAGTCGATGAGATTGTCAGTCGGGCAGTTAAGGAAGCGTTCGCCAATAAGCTGGAGATGCTTGATAATTTGCATCCGCAGATAGTTTCGAGCGGCAAAATAGACGATGCGATGGTTGACAGTTATCCTGAACTGGCTAATTTCCTCGGCGGTATAAAGATTGAATTTACCGTCGATAAGGCCTGTACAACGGCACAAATGAAGCAGCGGTTCGACGATATACGGTTTAAGCCGGATATGGAAGATATTGTATGGTATGAGTATCTTCTGGCAAATGGGCAGGCCGCCTCGACAGTCGCGGGGCAGGCTGAAACCGCCAAAGATGAGCCGAGTACGAAATTTGTATATTACAGCGCAGAGCCGGAAGCCGGTTTTCGTCAGTTTAGCGATGATGAATGGACGCAGTTTGTAAATAATGAGACCAAAAAGATAACCGAGGCCGCATCGCTGCAAAGCTCGCTGCCAAGAGTAACGCAGGTTGCGCCGTCAATCGGCCAGGAAGCCAAAGCGCGTGCTATGGTTGCTACTGTGCTGTCGCTGATTGCGATGTGCATTTATGTTTGGCTGCGATTCGGAACGCTGCGGTTTGGTATCGCTTCGCTTGTTCCGCTTTTCCACGATATTGTGGTTACCATCGGCGTTGTAGTCGGCTGTACTTATGTGGCTGATACGTCCTGGGGGCAGAAGATGCTCATAGGCGATTTTAAAATCGACCTTGCGATGATAGCGGCGTTTCTGACGATTATCGGTTATTCGATGAACGATACAATCGTTGTGTTCGACCGTATTCGCGAAAACAAGGGCAGATTGGCAACGATTACGCCGAAGATTATCAACGATAGTATAAACCAGACTTTGTCGAGAACGATAATTACCTCTTTTACAACATTCTTTGCGGTTCTTATACTGTATGTCTGGGGCAGTAACGCTACTCGCGGATTTTCTTTCGCGTTGATGTTTGGTATTTTTATCGGTACATATTCGTCGATAGCAATCGCGGCGCCGGTACTGCTGCTCTGGAAAAAGAAATCAATGACAGAGAGCAATAAGTAAATTTACTGTTGATGCCCCGTCAAGCAATTTGGCGGGGCTTTAGTACGCGGCGGTTAAGTAGAACAATGCGCAATGATATAAAAACAGGAATGCTGGCGGGTACTGTTCTGTGCATAGTGGGCATAGTCTGGTTCTGCACTCGGCAGGAGGTAATCCATCGGCCTCTGATAAAAATTGAACAGCAGAATCAAACGGCGGAAGTTAAGCCTGTTGGCGGTTCGGCGGTCAAACCGCAGGTTTATGTCCCGGCAAAATCCGAAGAAAAATCCCCTGTCGTTGAAGTAGGCAGAGTTCATATTGTTACGCAGGGACAGACGTTAAGCGATATTTCAAAAATATATTATAATAACTTCAGCGGGTGGAAGAGGATTTATGAGGCGAATAAGGAGCAGTTCCCAAAGGGGCCGAATGCAATCAGGCCGGGCATAAGATTGATAATACCGCAGTAAGATGTCAGACTTCAGATGTCAGCTATCAGTTTAAATCTGATGTCTGATTTCTGAAGTCTCTTCAAAGCAGTTTTGCCGCGTCGCTGTCGATAACCCATACGACCTTTTCGAGTATCGGCCAGAGGGTATGAACGGGATATTTCACTTCATCAGGCTTGCCGAGCAGCACATCGCGAACAATCGAAGCCTTCTCCGCGCCTGACACCATAACAAGCAGTTGCTTTGCGGCGCATATTACCGGATGAGTTAGCGTAATACGATTCAGGCCGCCTTCCAACTGATAAACGACCGTTACCAAATCAACCGTGTCGAACAGGGCATAAGAATTTGGGAGAAGCGAGCCGATGTGGCCGTCAGGCCCCATTCCAAGAACCATCAGATCGAACTGCGGAAACTGGCCGGGCGAGAGATTGAAAGTTTTTCGCAGAGTTCTGTCATAATCCTCGACAGCCTGATTATAATCTTTGGTTTCGCCCATTATCCGATGAATATTTTTGGGAGAAATCGGAATTTTTTTCAAAAATGTTTCATTCGCAAGTTTGTAATTGCTGTCCTTCGACTGCGGAGCTACGCATCGCTCGTCAACCCAGAATAATTCGGTTTTATCCCAGGGCAGGTCTGATTTGTCTGCGGTTGCACCGAGCAGTTCGTAAAATCTTCGCGGAGTTTTTCCGCCTGAAATAGCAACGCGGAAAATATTTTTTTCATCTACGGCATTTTTTGCCGACTCGGCAAAAATATCCAAAGCCCTTGAGGCCAGCTCCTCAAAATCCTTCACATCCACAATGCTGATTCTATCGTTATTCGATATTTTCATAACAAAACCCTCTTACACAGGCTTACGCCATTATCTCCGTTAAGCGGACAAATTGCCACTAAATTTTAGGATTACAATTTGCAGAGAATCATAATTCATTGAAAGATAAGGAGTTGTGCGGATTGTTTTGTTTTGTATTTGCTGAAAAACCGCCCATAACGCCGGCGGTTATTTTCGAGAGGTCGAGAGTTTTTGCAGCCGTTCGTTAAGCTGCTTTACCGCCTCGGCATTACTGTTTTGCAGAGCTTTGAGGCGTTGTGCGGTATCAGCCAGTTGATTTTGCAGGTTTTTTACATCTGCATTTGAGCCATCGAGCAGGTTTTGAGCGTTCTTTAGTTCAGCTTTGGAATCAGCCAACTGGCCTTGAAGGGTTCTAATTTTTTGTTCAGCCTGCTTAATATCATTGCCTGCTCTCTGAATATTCGCTTCTGCCAGACCAAATTTTTCTATCTGATTGCCGCGATTCATATAGAGGCCGAGGCAGATAAAAGAAGTCGCAACAGCAAATACCAGAAAACACCCGGCAACAATTTGCCAAATAAGTCTGGCTCTGGCCTGTTCAGTTATAATATCCAAAAGCACTTTGCTGTTCCTGACGATTTGGTTAAGCTCTATTCCTTCTTCGTCCTGTTCCGTATCATCAACAAACTTCTGCAATTCAGCGGCGACTTCGGGTCTTTCCAGGTCAAGGAGCAGTTCTTCAAGATGCGAAGTACGCTCGGCTTCTTCTAAAACAATTTTATCGGCATTTGTTTTCATTTTGGATTCACCAGGACACTGTAAGAGTTTGTGTAGCGTTATATACGCCGGAATCTGCCGCGTTATCAGGTTTATTGCTCGCTTCAACCCAAAGCGTTATTTGCACATCATCATCGCCGATCGCGTGTCTAATTTCTATCGGAGTTGACAGAAAAGAATCATATTCCGCGTAGGCTGTGTTGGCCGCTCCGGTATTGCTGCTTCCATCGCCGTCAAATTCGAGTTTGTATTTCGTAATAAGGCTGTCAGTTGCGTTTTTTAATTCTGCCGGCCCATTAACGGTATTGTCAGCGGAAATTACCGAATCTCCGCTTATATATAAGATAACGGTATCAGAACCTTCCTGTGTTTGACCCTGGCCGGCAATAGGCGATAGCGAGATTCCATCGAAATCAGCATCCCACCATCTGCCGTCATCGTCTGTTGCGCACACAAAAATCGGCTGAACAGTCAGCACAAATATCGTGAACATAATATAGTTTATAATCGATTTCACTTGCCGATAACTCCTAATGAGGCTTTATCGCTGTTTTCAGGCGTTGCGGTTACGGGATAAGTCTGTTCATCTTTCACATCGAGCAGGGCGATTACATCTTCCAATATTTTGCGTTCATCATCTATTTCTTTTGGGTTGACATCGCCGGATAATTTTGCAGCATTAATTTCGTGCGAGATATCGCTCGACTGCTTTTGGTTATCAAGCATATTAACTATTTCGTTCAGAGATTTTACTTCATCCTCCGCGGCGCGTTTATTTTCCTCCGCATACCGCTTGTCCGGCGTAACAGTGCGTAATTTGGAAACTTCTTCGGCTTCATTAATCAGCGTGTGGCGGTCGGAAGCGACAATCTGTCCTTCTCTCATTATTTGGGGAGTAATAAATATCATTACTTCTTTTTTCGTTGTAAGATCTTCTTTACTTTTGAAAAGACCGCCTATAACGGGAATGTCGCCGGCTAAAGGAACGCGTCTGTGGTCGGTGGTTTCCTGTGTCTCAATAAGTCCTCCTATGACAATCGCGTCGCCTTCCTTTACTCTGACGAGCGTATCAGCTTTGCGGCGACGGATTACAGGGAGGTCGCTATTGGCGGATGTACCGCCGCCGGATGAGTTTTTCCTTGATGCCACATCGCTTACTTCGGTAAGAACGTCAATAGTAATATTGCCGTCATCTCCTATATGCGGTGTCATTTCAAGAAGCACGCCTGATTTAATCACTTCAAGCTCTGTCCGCAAAGAAGTGCCATAAAGGTCGGTAGCTATCGTAAAATACTCATCTAAAGATATATCCACTGTAGCTTTTTCGCCATTGATGGTGGCTACTCTGGGTCTTGACCTTATGCTTGCCCGTTTCTCGGAGACAAGTGCGCGAAGAGTCAGGCCTAATTGGGTTAAATTGCTCGCCGCTACGCTGGCGTAACTTGCCGTCCCTGTAAAACCACCAACTCCGTCGGCCATACTGAACGCCGTGTGAGGGCCTAAAATACTCCAGTCTAATCCAAATTCGTCGCTGTTGCTGTCCCAAAGGTCCACGACAAGCACTTCCAGCATAACCTGTTCCTGCGGAATATCCAGCTTGTCAACGATTTCCGTAATATGTTTTGTAATGCCCGGCACGGCATAGACTAAAACTTCGGTATCTCTGTCTCCGCTGGTTACATACTGCTGGAGAGATTTTGGAAGTGAGCCCCGAAGATGCTTTGCCGTTATGTATTTTAAGTAAATTCTGTCAGATGTTACGGTCTCAACCGTACTGGGGCATTCCGGGTCGCCACAGACGACAAGGTAGAATCTCTTGTTTTTTTGATAAATAAAAAGTCCCTGACCGGCGATTAGTTCTTTGAGACACTCATCTAACGGCTTTCCCTGACCGGCATCAAGCGAAACAAGCGCATCGGATACATGAGGACAGGTAGCTATGATGACGTTGCTCTCAATGGATATGTCGCGAAAAATCTGGCTAATCGGCACATCTACCCACACGTTTTTGACCGTTATGTTTTCATCAGACCCTGCGATGCCGACGCTGGATTCGCTCGCAGCGGCAGGGCAGCCGAATGCCCCAAACAGCAATGCCAGCAGCATCGTTGCCGCGGTTTTGCATCGGAGGTATCTGGTTGTTGATAACATCATAGTAACTCTTATTTATTTTTTATAACACGAGCATTTTCATCTATCATCACGGAAACCGGGATTTTGTACGGTTTGACATTATTCCGCCCCTGGCCTGCCAAACCTGATTGCTCCATTTCAACGAGAATATTCCATTCATATTTTCCCGGCTTAGCGTCGGACGGCACTTTGGCTATGCAGGTTATTGAATGCTGACCATTCGGAGCGAGCGTAAAATCTGTTGTCCTTAACTCGAGCCAATTATTATTCGAGCCGCCATTCTCGATTCGGCAATCGGCAACGATAGTGCTTAAGCTCTGATTGGCAACCTGAAATGTAGAAGCTGTCGTGCGTCCGGGGTTTAATTTCAATTCGATTTGCTGCGGTTCAAACTTCAGCGACGGCGCATCGTTGCTTACAAAATTTTTCGCCCATACCTTCGCCAGGTTTTCGCATATTAAAAGTTCCACATCTTTAGTCATTTTGCGTTTGTACGTTGAGTCGGAAGCAAAGAATACTCGGAGGTTGTATTTTCCCGCCGGCAGCGGTTGCGCCATTACGCCGGTGAACCAGCGGCTATCGCCCGGCAATACCTGTCTGCGGCTCGCGTGTAATGGAATGGTCGCTACTCTGCGCCAGTCGTCTGTATAAACAGAAGCCTTTCCTCTGGCCAAAATAGCTATCAATCCGTCATTTTTTAGTTTCGCCTCAACCTTCAGCGTCTGCTTTTGTTTAAGCTCATAAAGCTCCTGCTCTGACATATCCTTTTTGGAGGAATCGCCGGCTGCATTAAAGTCCGGCATAACAATATTCGTATCAACAACGCTTCCGCGTTCGGTATAACTTCTTCGTGATACGCGGATGAATACGCCCGATGCCGTTCGCAGATTGACCTGTACGCCTTTTTCGCCTTTTTTGGATTCACCCAGATTTACCATAACCGCGGCCCAATAATCGCCATCGGCATCTATTGGCGCTGTTACTGTTGCCGTCATTTCTTTAGATTCGCCTGGCGCAAGGACAAATTCATTTTCAGGAAATTTTATCCATTCCGCAGCGGAACGAGAATTTTTGTATTCCTGACCAAAAGAAAGCTGCCCGGTATCAGAAACTGCAAAATCAAGCACTTCCATTTTAATCGGACATGGTGAAGTTTGAGAATTTCGTTTGTTATTTGTCAGTGTGATAGAGAAAGTTGCTTTTTTGCCGGGCTTGACATCGACTACCTGCTGCAATGGGCTTACCGCTACTCCGGCAAAACTGATGTTCTGTAAAATAAAAAAGAACAGGGCTGCCAACCCTGCCATTCCTCCAAAACCGTGTGTACTCGAATTCCTTTTCATAGTTTTCTTTCTTAATGGATATATTTAGTTGCTACACTTAATCATTCCAGTTAGTTATCGCTTGCCCAGGTCGCTGTAATAGTTTGCACTGCTTCATAAAGACCGGTATCCGCTACATTGTCGCTGTCGTTAGTTGCCTGTACATACAGCGTTACCTCAACGGCACCATCGGTATTAAAATGTGTTATTTCCAGAGCCGGGCTCAAAAAACTGCTGTAAAGTATCCAGTCTGCACTATCAGTGCCGCCGGTTGCCGTAGCTCCATCGCCATCAAACGCTATTTTATATTTTGTAACAAGCGTGTCTTCCATAGCGCCGCCATCTCTGCTGTGCGTTAGTTCTGCTAAGTCTGTATTCGTAGCGGTAAGCGTTACGTTGCAGTTTGTCCATAATGTGTACGTTTCGCTGTCCGTAGGTGCGCTGGCTTGAGAAGTTATATTGGCTGGAGCAAGGGCGGCAAAATTTGCGCCTTCCCACTCTATAATTGAGGCAACGGTTACGGATACGGCGCATGTAGCGGAGTCCGGCCCGGGGTCGGCGGCAAATGCCAAATTTGCGGTAACAAAGAAAAAGATAATTAACAACAAATATTTAGCTAAATTATTCATAGTCTGAATCCTTACATTGAATACTCTCTAACCGTTTGTCATCGAGCTTTGACACTACGAAGTATTGTCGTTGCAGAAGGGGATTTCTTAAGAATAAATTTTATCTATTTTCACATACGCCATAAACGTTGTATTATTGCTATATTATGGGACATATCGCTGTTTTTACGTCCTATAAACCTTAATTTTCTTGTTTTTCTTGTCTTTATTTGATACAATAAACCTATGATAAACTTCCGGTATTTACCCAGCTTAACACTAATAGCATGTGTCCTGATTGGCGTGTCGTGTTTGGCTTTGGCTGCTCGGCCGTCAGACAGTGCTACCTGTAAAATATCGTGTACCGTTGCAAGCATTGCGGAATGGTCGGAGGCACAATTTTCGGATATTGACCTGGGAGAACTTACCGTCGATAACAAACAGGCCATTGGTGAAGCGGCACTGACTCTCTATACGAATGGCGATGTAACAATTACAGCGGATAACAGCAGCGCCGCGGAACTGTCGTTTGACTCCCACGTTCTTATTACCAAATATAAGTTGAGATATAATCGACTGCGAATAAAGCAAACGGCCGGCGATTCAACCGTATGGTATCCTTTCGACGCTTTTCTCAAGGGTGGCGCCGATATAATACATACTCCCTCTGATGGGGCTGTAGAAGTTATTTTATCAGTCAGAGCGTCAATAGAAAAAGCGACTCCTCAAAATTCAGGACAGTACATCGCTGTTCAAACACTCACTGCTTGCTGGAAGTCGTAGCCGATTTTTTTAAAAATTTCCGACCTTTAGTGTACCCGGCTATTTTTTTTGCGAAATTTTCGATTTTGGCTGCTAATTCTTTGTTTTTAATTGTATCCTGACCACGCTCGATTTTAGTCGCGGCGATGCCGTCCTTAAGCTTGCTCAACTCTCCCTCTAACTCTCTTGTTTTGATTTGTTCTTTGGCAACCGCATCGTTGGCTTCTACTTTGATTTTTACCATTTTGATTCCCAGTTCCGCTTTTATTTTGGACATTTCTTCAGCGTGAACTTTGGATTTTTCTTCAAATTCAGCCCTAACAGCCGCGATAATTTCAATATAAGATTTTTCCTTTTCATTTATTTTTGTCTTCTCCCTGACTATCGCATCGCGAACCTTTATTCGCAGATTCGATATTTTTTCTTCAAATGCAGTCCTGGTATTAGAGGCTGATTTTTCCGCTTCAGCCTTGATTTTCGCGATATGTTCCTCGTAAGCGTTTGACTTGGCCTGCGATTCGGATGTGATTTTAGCGATAGTTTCTTCAGATTCAGCCTTAAGCCTGACCGTCAACTCGGCAGTCTCATTCGCCCTTGTTCTTTCCTTTGCTATCTGTTCCTGCGTCTCCTGCCTAATCCTTAATATCTCACCTGCGGATATGGATTTAATATCCGCTAACAATTTGGCTGATTCAGACTCAATCTGTAATATGCGTTCCTGATAATTCTTTTCTTTGGCTTGATATTCGGATTTTAGCAGGGCAGCAGCATTGTCCGCCTTTGCTTTTTCCTGCGATATTTCTTCTGCATATTTAGATTTAATATCCGCTAACGACTTGTTCGCTTCTGCTTCAACTTTTGCAATCCGCTCCTCATAGTTTTTTTCTTTTGCGAGAGATTCAGCTTTAAACCCTGCGAGAGTATTTTCGGTATCCGCTTTAATTTTCGCAATCGCTTCGCCAGCCTTTACTTTTTCGTTCGCTATCGATTCCTGCGATTGCTGTCTGACTTTGGCAAGCTCATCAGCGGCTTCCGCCTTAAATCTTGTCGCGGCCTGGTCAGCATTTGCTTTTTCCTGCGACATTTCTTCTGCGAATTTAGATTTAATATCCGCTAACAATTTGGCTGATTCAGTCTCAATTTGTAATATGCGTTCCTGATAATTCTTTTCTTTGGCTTGATATTCGGATTTTAGCAGGGCAGCAGCATTGTCCGCCTTTGCTTTTTCCTGCGATATTTCTTCTGCATATTTAGATTTAATATCCGCTAACGACTTGTTCGCTTCTGCTTCAACTTTTGCAATCCGCTCCTCATAGTTTTTTTCTTTTGCGAGAGATTCAGCTTTAAACCCTGCGAGAGTATTTTCGGTATCCGCTTTTATTTTCGCAATCGCTTCGTCAGTCTTTACTTTTTCGTTCGCTATCGATTCCTGCGATTGTTGTCTGACTTTGGCAAGCTCATCAGCGGCTTCCGCCTTAAATCTTGTCGCGGCCTGGTCAGCCTTCGCTTTTTCCTGCGACATTTCTTCTGCGAATTTGGCTTTAATATCCGCTAACGACTTGTTCGCTTCTGCTTCAACTTTTGCTATCCGCTCTTCATAGTTTTTTTCTTTTGCAAGAGATTCAGTTTTAAACCCTGCGATAGTATTTTCGGTATCCGCTTTTATTTTCGCAATCGCTTCGTCAGTCTTTACTTTTTCGTTCGCTATCGATTCCTGCGATTGTTGTCTGACTTTGGCAAGCTCATCAGCGGCTTCCGCCTTAAATCTT